>ERZ842401.432-NODE-432-length-60740-cov-6.338107_pt1 | contig 60740 bp, 32 predicted proteins | sample MGYA00521270_ERZ842401 | MGnify/ENA primary metagenome ERZ842401 (study PRJEB31892, sample SAMEA3878208) | bioreactor metagenome | biome: Moose rumen | place: Sweden | collected 2011-10 | study: EMG produced TPA metagenomics assembly of the PRJEB12797 data set...
GTGTTAAGCCTGTAGCTAGCGTTCATCCTGAGCCAGGATCAAACTCTTCATTGTACATTATCCCTGATTCCCGCAATCCACATGACCGGACAGAACCGGAGGGGACGCGGGACATCGATGTCTGACAACGACCGAGCCCGATGCCGAGGCTCCCGTCTTCTTCTCTTCTTTTTTACAATTGACGGCTCGCTTCTCGTTTCTTTCTACGCTTCTCTTCTTCACTTTCCTTGTACGTATGCTCACTGCATCTCTCTGTCTTGCATGGAAATCTGTCAAAGAACTAACGCCCTTCCGTCGAAAGGCGAGTGCAAAGGTACGACAACTTAACCGAACGGCCAAACTTTTACTGCACTTTTTTACAAAAAAGTTTTCCTGGCACGAACAACATACCATATTATATATACGCGCGCATGAGAAGCATTGCCTTGGGCTTCACGCTGGCGATTGGGAGCTCCCACTTTCATTTTAGGAAGCCCTATGGGCTCTTTTGTGAAGGTCTCACTGACTCTTTGGGAGAATCCGTGGACTCTTTTGGAAAGGTCCTACAGGTTTTGGGGAGATTGCTACGGCTTTTCACGGGAAACGATACGACGATGTTGTTCAAATCATGCAGCGATTTGGTCGACACACCATAGTGTAATTAAAAACAGACCATGGTGCGTTTGCTGTTACACCATGGTGCGTTTGTCGTCGCACCATGGTGCGACGTGTTTCACACCATGGTGCGATTATAAAAACTATACAGCGTTTTGGTAAAGTCTTCGAAGCATTTATCCCCAAAGCCCGTAGCGATTGCTGAGATTTACCAATAAGCATTAGAGTATTAGGGCTTAAGACATTCTTTTAGTCGCTTCGCTTGGTAAAAGCGTCCCTGCGGGCCGAGCGAGGGCATTGTGCTTTGAGAGCGGTAGAGAGAACGGAAAGAAAGAGAGAACGAAAACGCCCCAGGGCGGGGAGACCCTGGGGCGGAGTGTTAACAGATAGATGGGGGGATTACTTCATGTAGGTGTAGCGGTAGTCTGTGGGAGATACGAGGGTCTCCTTGATGACACGCGGAACAATCCAACGGATGAGGTTGAACTCACCACCTGCCTTGTCGTTAGTGCCGCTGGCACGCGCACCGCCAAAGGGCTGCATGCCGACGACGGCTCCCGTAGGCTTATCGTTGATGTAGAAATTACCAGCAGCGTAGGACAACTTATCGGCCAGACGCTCAACGGCCAAACGATCACGCCCGAAGACGGCACCGGTGAGGCCATAGGGCGAAGTCTCGTCACATAGCGTGGCTGCCTCGTCCACACGGGCATCGTCGTAGGGATAGACAGTGAGGATGGGACCGAAGATTTCCTCTTCCATGGACTTGAAGTGGGGATTCGATGTCTCGATGACGGTGGGCTCGACAAACCATCCGACGGACTTGTCGCACTTGCCGCCCAGCACTATCTCGGCATCGTTGGCGGTAGCGGCATAGTCGATGTAGGACTTGCACTTGTCGAACGATGCCTCATCGATAACGGCGTTGACATAGTTCATCGGGTCACGTACGTCGCCCATCTTAATCTCTGCTGCCATGCGCTTGATGTCTGCGAGTACCGTAGACCAGAGGCTCTTGGGGATGTACATACGGCTGGCAGCCGAACACTTCTGTCCTTGGAACTCGAAGGCTCCGCAGAAGGCTGCGGTGGCAACGGCCTTGGGGTCGGCCGAGGGATGGACGAAGATGAAGTCCTTGCCACCTGTCTCGCCCACCAGTCGGGGATAGGAAACGTAATGGTCGAGGTTGGAGCAGGCCTGCTGCCAAAGACTCTTGAACGTAGCCGTAGAACCAGTGAAGTGGATGCCTGCAAAGTGGCGCGACTCGGTACATACTTTACCGATGAGGGCTCCGCTTCCCGGGAGGAAGTTGATGACTCCGTCAGGCAGACCAGCCTCCTTGTAGAGCTGCATCAGGTAGTAGTTAGAGAGCAGTGCCGTGGTGGAGGGTTTCCAAACGGCCACGTTCCCCATCAGCACGGGTGTCATGCAGAGGTTGGAGGCGATGCTGGTGAAGTTGAACGGGGTCACGGCCAGCACGAAGCCCTCCAGCGGGCGGTACTCGGTGTGATTGATGTTACCTACTCCGTCCTTGGGCTGCATCTGGTAAATCTTCGATGCGTAGTGTACGTTGTAGCGGAAGAAGTCGATGGTCTCACAGGCAGAGTCAATCTCGGCTTGATAGATGTTCTTGCTCTGGCCCAACATACAAGCAGCGTTCATGATGGGGCGATACTTGGTGGCCAGGAGTTCGGCCATCTTCATGGCAATGCCTGCACGCACGGTCCAGTCGGTCTTGGACCATTCCTTCCATGCTTCCATGGCGGCATCGACGGCCATCTGTACTTCCTTCTCGCTCACCTTATGGTAGGTGGCCAGCAGGTGTTTGTGGTCGTGGGGACAACGTACCTCACCCACGTTGCCGGTACGTATTTCCTTACCACCTATAATAATAGGTATGTCTACGACGATGTTGGACTGACGTTCCAACTCTGCCTCCAAAGCCTCACGCTCGGGAGAACCCTTCAGGTAGCCCTTCACCGGTTCGTTGGCCGGCAGGGGAAAATTGATAATAGCATTTCTCATGATTTTGTTGTTTTTATAGTGTATTAGTTTTCGTTATTCATGATAGTGTCGACTGATGCGTGCGTCGGTGTCGGGGAAATACTTCCCTATGAGTGCAGCCAGACGGGGGTCGTACTGCTTCAGTTCCTCACGCGTGTTTACGTGATTGTGCTTGCCGTCGGGCACGGGCACTTCGGCATTGACGTTGAACCAGCTCTGTACACCCTCGGCCCAGTACTCCTCGAAGTTGTCGGCCGCATACGTACGTTCCCACTTGCCTTCGGCGCGGGCCTGTCGCAGAAGTTCGCGCAACTGGTCGTTGATGGTGGAATCGACCTGAAGGATGCCGATGAGGTGGATGGAATGGGAGAACTCATGGACGAGGATGTCCTCGGCATGGTACTTGTCTATCTGATAAGCCAGGATGTTCTCCTCGGCACAGCTGGTGATGGGTTCCTCAAGGGTACCGCCCAGTCCGCGGGCACGAAGGTTCCAGTTGAGGGTGGTATCGTTGCGCAGATAGGCATGCTCGGGCACATCGGTAGTCCCTTCGTAGCGAGCCATCACTACCACGCGCATGTCTATGCGTGTCATGGCGTTAAGCACCTCGGGCGAGAGCATACTGGTCATGGCATAGATGGTACGGTGGGCCTGTACCAGACAAGAGTCGGGCACGCGGTGGGACGAGAGAATGTGTATGCCGTTACAGTTGACGTACTTCTTGTAGAAATCCGTTACGCCAAGCTTGCTACGCAGAGAGTCGGTCACGGGTTCTATCCTGCACTCAGGAGCAGGGAACTGGTCAGCATCGTTGCCTCGCATTCGTTGCCATGCCTGGGCGTCGTCACAGGTGTAGAGGTTCTGCTTCGGATGCTTGCTTATCTGCTCGTTGGTCTGGGGGAAGTAGTGCGACAGGAGTTTCCACAGACGGGGGTCGTAGCGTTTCAGGTCCTCACGCGTATTCACCCAGTTGTGCTTACCGTCGGGCAAAGGCATCTCGGCGTTGACGTTGAACCAGTCCTGCACGCCCTCGGCCCAGTACTCGATGAAGTTCTCACGGGCATAGGTATCCTTGTACTTGCCCTCAGCCAACGCCTTGTCCAGCAGCTTCTGCAACTTCTTGTCTATCGAGGGGTCGATACGTTTCAGCCCTATCAGATGGATGGAATGGGCAAACTCGTGGATGAGAATGTCCTCAGCATGGTACTGGTCTATCTGATAGGCCAGGATGTTCTCCTCGGCACAGGTGGTGAGGGGCAGCTCCAGCGTTCCCTCCAGTCCGCGACAACGTACATCCCAGTTGAGCGACGTATCGTTGAGGTAGATGCGGTGCTCGGGAATGTCGGTAGTGCCTTCGTAGCGAGCCATCACACCCACCTTGGTGCCATAGTCCACCATGGACTTCAGTACTTTCGGGTGGAGCATACGGGTCATGGCATCCAACGTCTTATAAGCCTGTACCAGACAAGAGTCGGGCACGCGCCACGACGAGATGATGGGGATGCCGTTGCAGTTGACATACTTCTTGTAGAAGGGGTCCAGTCCCAACTCAGCCGGCGGTGCGGTGATGACCTGGGCCGAGACGGAATCGTCAATTGACATCTGACAACCGGCAACAAGCAAAAGAATCAACGTAAAGCGTCTCATAGACTTGCCGTTTTAGTTTTAGTTACCTTCAGGCCACTTTCTTAATCTTCTTCATCTGTGACATGAGGAACAGGAAGCTCAGTACACAAATGCCAGCCAACAGGGTCCATACCCACACAAGCTCCACCTTACCCCACAGCAGGCCGGGAATGGTAACGAGTTTGTTGCCCAGAGCCGTAGCCACGAACCATCCGCCCATCATCAGGCCCTTGTACTTGGGAGGAGCCACCTTGCTCACAAAGCTTATACCCATAGGTGACAGCAGCAGTTCGGCAAAAGTCAGTACCAGATAGGTGCTGACCAACCAGTTGGGACTGAAGTTAGCCATGTGTTGGGTCTGGCCGTCCGCGTCGAAGGCAGGCATCGGAGCACCCACCGAACCGGCAATCATGATAAGGTAAGCCGATGCGGCCACCAACATACCCAAGGCTATCTTCACGGGAGCCGAAGGTTCCTTTCCACGTTTAGCCAGCGCACCGAATATGGCCAGGCTGACTGGTGTCAGGGCCACCACGAAACAAGGATTGAACTGCTGGAAGATGGGGGCATCCACCTTCACGCTCTCAGGCAGGTTAGTATATTGCCAACCCAGGTAGGCCAGAGCAGCCACGATTACCGCACCATAGATACTGCGAGCCTTGGTGGTGGTACTCTGGAACACGCCGAACAGGCCATACACCATGAAGATGCAGGCCACCAGGTTACGCACATCGAACATCATGCTCTGCAGACCCGTGCTGCTTGTTGCAGTGTAGTCCTTGGCAAACTGGGTAAGCGTAGCTCCATTCTGATGGAAAGCCATCCAGAAGAAGATGACCACAGCGAAGACAAGACACAAGGCTACAATGCGCGAACGCGTTTCCTCCTTCGAGAGTTCCTGCACGGGAGCGGGAGCGGCATCCGCCTCGCTGGTCTTGGCCACCGTTTTCCCTCCCTCGGCATGACGGAACGTGGAGCGGAAACCATAGTAGATGGCGATGCTGACTATCAGTGAGACGCAAGCCACGCCGAATGCCCAATGGTAGGAAGCCGCCTCGGAAACGCCACGCGACTGAGCATACTCCATCACCTTGATGGCGGCCGTGGGTGCGAACATGGCACCGATGTTGATGGCCATATAGAAGATACTGAACGCAGCGTCACGCTTGTCGGCAAACTCAGGTGCGTCGTACAGATTGCCTACCATCACCTGCAGGTTACCCTTGAAGAGAGCCGTACCGGCACACACCAGAGCCAGGGCACCGAACATGAAGCCGTAGGCCGTCACGCCCGCACCGGCAGGGATAGCCAGCAAGATGTAACCCAGCAACATGATGAAGATGCCGATGGTCACCATCTTGCCATAGCCCCACTTGTCGGCAGCCATACCGCCAAACAAGGGCAGGAAGTAGACGAACATGAGGAAATCGCTGTAAATTTCAATCGAGGCCCCCGGTGTCAGGCCGAAGTTAGCCTGCAAGAAAAGCACGAAGACGGCTAACATGGTGTAGTAGCCAAAACGTTCACCCGTGTTGGCGAGGGCAAGGGCATAGAGCCCTTTAGGTTGTCCTTCAAACATACGTAATAATTGATTTAGATTAATAACTATGCTACAAAGATACAAAAAATATGGATTAAGGATTAGAGATTAGAGATTAAAATCTACCTTTGCAGCCGGAAAAGCGTACACACAAAATGAAACCAAGACTCATAAGCTGCCTGAAAGGGTACAACAAAGAAACATTCGCCAAGGACCTCATGGCTGGAATCATCGTGGGCATCGTTGCACTGCCACTGGCCATCGCCTTCGGCATCGCCTCGGGTGTAACCCCGGAGAAAGGCATCATCACGGCCATCGTTGCCGGCTTCATCGTCTCGCTGCTCGGCGGCACGAAGGTACAGATAGGCGGCCCAACGGGAGCCTTCATCGTCATCATCTACGGCATCGTGAACAATCCCGAGTATGGGCTGCAAGGCCTCCTCATCGCCACCATGCTGGCCGGCCTCATCCTCATTGCCCTCGGGACCTTCCGTCTGGGAGCTGTCATCAAGTTCATCCCCTACCCCATAGTCATCGGCTTCACGGCAGGTATCGCCTTGACCATCTTCACCACCCAGATGGGCGACGTACTGGGACTCACCCAAGAGGTGACGAGCAAGACGGGCGAGGTCATCACCGCTCCGCTGAAGACTCCAGGCGACTTTGTAGGCAAGTGGGTGTGCTATGCCAGGAACATCCACACCTTCAACCTCTGGAACTTTGTCGTGGCTATGGGAAGCCTGCTTGCCATACTACTCACCCCGCGCCTGTTCTCGCGCATACCTGTGCTCAACAAGATTCCCGGTTCGCTCTATGCCATTCTGCTCGCCACCGCTGCAGTGCTCGTCATGAAGAACCACTTTGGCATCACCACCATCGACACCATCGGCGACCGTTTCCACATCCAGAGCCAGCTGCCCGACATGGTAGTTCCCGAACTCACCTTCGCCCTCGTCCAGAAGCTCATGCCCGTGGCCTTCACCATCGCCGTGCTGGGAGCCATCGAGAGCCTGCTCTCCGCCACCGTGGCCGACGGTGCCATCTCCGACCGTCACGACTCCAACATGGAACTCGTTGCGCAAGGAGTGGCCAACCTCGTCACGCCTCTCTTCGGAGGCATCCCTGCCACGGGAGCCATTGCACGCACCATGACCAACATCAACAACGGCGGACGCACCCCCGTCAGCGGACTCATCCATGCCGTTGTGCTTCTGCTCATCCTTTTGTTGCTCATGCCCTATGCCGAGTACATCCCCATGGCCTCACTCGCCGCCGTGCTCGTCGTCGTCAGCTACAACATGAGTGGCTGGCGCACCTTCCGCGGGCTGCTGAAGAACCCGAAGAGCGATGTCACCGTCCTGTTGGTCACCTTCCTGTTGACCGTCGTCTTCGACCTCACCGTAGCCATCGAAGCTGGACTGCTCATCGCCTGCGGACTCTTCATCAAACGTGTCATGGAGACCACCGAGATATCCGTCGTCCGTGACGAGATAGACCCCAGCAACGAGGCCGACATGGCCGTGCAGGACGAGCGTCTGGTCATCCCCGAGGGCTGTGCCGTCTACGAAATAAACGGCCCTTACTTCTTTGGAATTGCCAACAAGTTCGACGACCTGATGGGCAACCTCGACCACGGCCAGAAGCCACGGGTACAGATTATCCGCATGCGTAAGGTGCCCTTCATCGACAGCACAGGCATACACAACCTCTCCAACCTTATTGAGATGAACCATGAGGACGGCGTACACGTCATCCTCTCTGGTGTAACGCCCAAGGTACACAGCCAGCTGGAAAAGGCCGGGTTCTATCAGAAGATGAACCCCGACCATATCTGTCCCCACATCGACATCGCCCTGCAGCGCGCACGAAAACTTTTACTCCCTCAGTAATATCTGGTCTATAAGAGTCTGGACATTGGAGATGGTGTAGCCCTGTTCTCCGTCGAGCAGTTTCCGTATCAGTTTGGCCAGGCCACTGATGGAGACATCTATCGGCTCCGCCTCCTCTACCTCCTCATAGAGGTATGGCAGGGTGTTGATCACGGTGGCGTAACTGCCATAACTGCTGTAGGAGGTGTTGTACTGGATGGTCTTGCCCACGCTGTTGTTGGATACGCTGGCACGTCCGTCGGCATCGAAGGATATGCTCCACACGGTGCCTGTGACGTTGGCATCCGTGGTCACATTGAAACTCGTGTAGCTTCCCGTCTGATAGAGGTAGCGTCCCTGGCTGTCCTGGATATGGTAACCGCCGTCGGTGGATGTGAGGGTCCATGTGTTGACGGTATCGGTCTGCAGGCAGATGCCGTCCTGGTCGGTAGCATCGCTGGTGGGCAGATAGCCATAGGTCTCCGAGGCCAAGGGGGCAGCCAGTTTCAGTACATCCCCACTGGCCGTGGCGATGAGGTAGCGTTTGCCGCTCGTTACCGTGGTGACACGGGCAAACTGCAAGGTGTCCACCTCTGGCTCTGGCTCAGGTGTGCTTTCGAAGTTCTTACGGAATAGTACGATGTTCTCGTAGGTGCCTGTATAGTAGCGGAAGTACTTGTTGGTGCCCGTACCGTTGTACTGCAGCTTGGTTGTGCCTGTGGTTCCGTTCGATTCGTATTGACAAGTGATGACGGGACAGCCATTTGTCTCGTCCCACGTCAGGGAGTTGAGATAGACCGAATCGGCCTTGAAGCTTACGCCCGCACTCTTTGTGTCGCGACCGATGTAGTAGCCCGACTTGCTTTGGATGCTGTATCCGCCATCGACGGAGGTGATGGTGAAAGAGGTGGCATCCGTCTCGTCGGTGGACAGGATACCCAGGGAGGTAACAGGGACGGCCGTCAAGCCTGTCTGCAACTGGGCAAGCGTTGTGGCTGTGGTTCCTGCTCCGTTCATCACATTGGCCTCGGTGGAGGATATCTGGTAACCAATCAGGTACTCACCGCTCCAGTCGTCGGGCTCAGAGGTGACGAGCACGTAGTAGTTCTCCGTCTCGTCGGCGGCCTCAACCGTCACGGTGTAGGTGGCCGATGCGGCATAGTAGTAGGTACACTCGGCTATGGAGGCTGTGATGACGGCCGTTCCGGGACTGACGGCTGTTACGCGTCCCGTAGAGGCATCGACGGTGGCCACACTCTCATCGCTCGACGAATAGGTGACGGCTCCGTCGCTGTTGGTCGTCACGGTCTGAGTCTGTGTGGTACCCACCAGCAGCGTGATGTTCTCCTCGGCAAAGCTGGCCGTAGGTGTCTGCTGCGCAATCTGAGGTTCTTCGTCGTCGGTCACCTTCTTGAAGAGCACAGGATACTGCTGGGTGCCCTTGTAGTAGCGCCAGTATTTATACGAAGTGTTGTACTGCAGGAAGTAGTCGTCGGAAGTGACACCATTGGCCTTTATGTGTACCTTGCCGTCGACGAGTGAGATGGCGTTGGTATAATAGGTGTCGTTGTCCGTATCGGTGGTCTGCAACTGATTCTTGGCAGCGGTGTTGCCGATATAGTGTCCAGAGGCGGAACAAACGAAGTAGCCTGAGTAACCGCTCTTCTTCGTGACGATAAACGTCTGGGCATCGATGTCGTCTGTGCCGTAGATGGTGGTTCCACCCACCACGGTCAGGCTGTCGCCTCGGTTCTGTCCTGTCAGAGTCGAAGCGTCGGCGGCTCCATTGATGGTGATGGCCAGTGACGAGGTTGGCTGATAGGCGATGAGATACTCGCCCTCCCAAGAGGCGGGTTCCTCGGTCACCTTGACGTAGGTGGCCACATCAAGGTTCGGGTTGGCATCGGAATCGTCGACGACGCTGGTGAGCCTATAGAGGCTGGTGCCCGAGACATCGGAGGAGTTCATATAGAAATACTTCGAGCCGCTGTACCAGATAAGGTAACCTGCGTAGGGACTGCTGCTGGAGATGCTTACGCCCGACGAGGCGTAGCTGACGGTCCAGCTGGCAGCATCGCTCAGAGACGAAGACACGTTGAGCTGGTGCTTGCTGCTGCTCGTCATCCCATTGACAAGATAGTTGCCGTCGTCCAGGCGCATGTAATACTGCCCGCTGGTGGACGAACTGGACAACGTAAAGGGATAGGGGAAGCCTGGTTGGTCGATGTACTTTGTCGTGATGACATCAGACTCGATATCAACATCGCAACTGGAGAGTTGGTTGCTGTTGGGAATGCCAGCCGCACAGGTGGTTCCGCTTTCGCGAACCAAGATGTAGGTCTCGCCAGCGGCGATGTCGCCTGCCGATGTCACCTTGGAGAAGGTGTATATCTTGCCCGAAAGTGTCTGGGTGAGCACGGACACATAGGGCAGGCTGCTCTCCTCCGTAGCGGCAGCGTAACCCGAAGGCACGACGTAGTCGGAGGGGTTGAAGGCTGTCGACGTCATGCTTCCCCAGATGTACTCCTCCAGGCCCGGGAAGTCGATAAAGGGATTGCGGTTGCCTTGTATGCCATAGACAGCCTCGTTACGAGTCTGTTCCTTGGGGCCCACAACGTCGTTCTTTGCCCAGCGCATGAGCATCGTCTTGGCCCATGACTGGAAGCAGTCGTAACTGGCTCCGTTAATCATGGGATTGCTGTTATAGGTAACATACCAGGCTGCCAGGGAGTCCTCGTAGCAGGTGACCATGTAGAACATCTGACGGGCAATGTCGCCCTTGTAGACATCGTTCGGTTCCAGCACGGTTCCCGTATAGCCCAGCGAACTGGAGGCTGCGCCTATCTTTGTGAAGTTGTTGTAACTCGTATAAGAGGTCGTCCCCACCTCACCATAGGCATTGTTGCTCCGACGGGAGTTTACCACACCGTCGGTGGGAATGAGATGGAAGAGGTCGGTGTACTGGGCCTCACCTTTGTTCCAGTTGCCCCACCAACTCTTGGGGAAGGAGTGTTCGCGATTGTAGCAGGTTCCCTCCTGGCCCCCTTGCCCTTGACCTTGCGCAATGCCACCAGGCTTGAAATGACTGATAGAACTGTACATATCCCAGAGATTACCCTCTGGGGTAACGTCGGTCGTCTTGTAGTCTTCCCAAACCTCGGCGTAAGTGCGCACGGTATGGTTGATGAGTATCTGAGCCAAGGCACTCTTCAAGGCTTGTCCTTTCTTACCGCTGGCAGCAGCGTAGTAAGTCGCCACGTCGGTGGCCGCGTATGTCAGCACTGTGCCCACAAGGGCCATGAGCAGAATGGAGAGCCTTTTCATTGCCTTTCTCTTTAGCGTGAAACGTTACTTCTGTAGTATCTTCTCAGCCAACAGCTGAACGTCGGTCACCGTCACGCCGTCTTGTCCGTCAACGTCTGCGGCGGCACTGTCGTAAGCCTCTGAGCCCGAGGTCTGCAGCAGCAAGGCTACTGCAGCAGGCACATCCTTCAGCGTCACCTCACCACTGCGGTTCACATCGCCGATGAGCACCTTGCGCGTGGTGGTGGTCGTGGTCTCGCCTGTCAGTTCCACCTCGTCGAGGAAGAAGCGGTTGTACGACGTGGTATTAGCCTCGAAGGTTATCTTCGTCGTGGCGTCGGCTCCCGTAAGGGTGAGCGTATAGGTGTTGAATGAGCCCTTGGTCAGTGTCACAGAGCTTGCACTCAAGGTTCCTTTGCTTGCGCTCACCTTCAATGTTGTCTTCTCGCTCGATGCGTTCCATGCACCAGCCTTGAAGGTGAGGGTCAATGTAGAGGGAACCTCCGTACCGATGGCGGGGGTGACGGCACTACCCTTCTTGCTGGTTGTTCCGAACTTGGCACATTCCTTACCCGCATATCCGTTTGTGAGGGTCCATCCGTCGTTGTCAGTGTCGACGCTCGTACTGGTGGCTATGGCTCCGTTCCAACTTCCGTCGTTACCTCCAGTACCACTCGTGTTGCCGTCGAACGACTCGTAGAAGAATGTCTCCGTCGTGGTGGTTTCCTCCGTCACATAGCGGTAGTCGTCAGGCAGGGCCGTAACGGTCACTGTGTAGGTGGCCGTAGCACTGTTGTACAACGTGGTCTGGGCTGCCGTAGCCGTGACAATGGCCGTACCCGCAGCAACAGCGGTAACCGTTCCGTTGGCATCCACCGTAGCCACGCTGGTGTTGCCCGACTGATAGGTGATGCTGCCGTCGCCCGTGGTCGTAGCCACGTTAGAGCCCGTCTCGCCCTCTTCCAGAGTCAATGCACTTTGGGCGAAGCTGACGGTCTGCGACTGACGGTTTACGGTGATGGTGTAGGTGGCAGAAGCAGAGTTGTAGTTCTCGGTGGCAGGAACGGAAGCCGTGATGACGGCCGTTCCGGCTCCAACGCCCGTAACCACGCCCGTTGCGTCTACCGTAGCCACGCTCTCGTTACTGCTCGAGTAAGTGATGCTACCGTCGGAAGTGGTCGTGGCCACGTTGGTCACGTTGTTACCGACATAGACGGAGGTGGTAGGATTGGAGAAGCTTACCGTAGCCGTGAGCAACGTCTTGGGAGTAACGGTCACGGTGTAGGTGGCCGTAGCCTGGCTGTAGGTCGTGGTCTGAGCGGCCGTAGCGGTAATGGTGGCCGTTCCTGCTGCCACACCGGTCACAACGCCCGTCGAGCTTACCGTTGCCACGCTGGTGTTGCTGCTCGAGTAGGTGATGCTGCCGTTACCTGTGGTAGAGGCCGTATTGGTCACGGTATGTCCTACCGTAGTGCTGGCACTGCTGTTGGTGAAGGACACCGTCTGCGTAGCACGGTTTACGGTCACAGAGCACGTAACAGACTTGGCGTTGTAGGTGCTCGTCGCTGCCACGCTGGCCGTGATGGTACACGTACCTGCTGCCACACCCGTGATGACCCCGCTGCTGCTTACCGTTGCCACGCTGGTATCGCTGCTCGAGTAAGTCACCGTAGCCGTGGAGTTGGTCGTGGCCTTATTGGTCACGGTGCTGCCTGCGGTCACGCTGACACTGCTGCTGGCAAAGGAGAGCGTCGGGTCAGTAAGCGTAGTACCACTGCCAGAGGATACTTTCTTGTAGAGTTGTATGGCTTGTTGGTTTGAATAACTGGCCGCTTTGTAATAGCGGAAATAACCGCTGGTGTTATATCTGAGATAGCATCCCGCTGAAGAAACAATATCAACATATCCGCTACTGTTATACGAAATGTTATTGGTATATGCGGTGCTTGTGCTGAACTGCGTCTGGTTGGTGGAGCTGCTTGTGTTGCCGATATAATATCCGCTTGCGCTCTTGATGGTTCCAGCCGAGGTGTCGATGGTGAATTCGGCTGCCTCCGTTGTAGAGGAAACAGGTATCTGGTTGCTGGAGATAGACACAGATATGGTTGCTCCAGCTGTGTTGAGCGTTGAACTTCCGCCATTATAGGCAAGCGATCCGCTTTCATATACAATTAGGTACTGTCCGCTGGTGAGATTGCTGCTGCTTGTCACCTTCTCGTAATAGTCGTCGCTGCTGGAGCCGCCACCCGAGGAGGTTACGGTGACTGTGCTGGTAGCCTGATAGGTGGTTCCGCTGACAGTAATCTTAGCCGTAATGGTGGCCGTGCCTGCTGCTACGCCTGTTACGACACCACCGCTGACCGTGGCAACACTGGTGTTCGAACTTGTCCATGTAACAGAAGCCGAGCCAGCATTCTCCGTGGTAGCAGTTAGCGTAGTGGTACTGCCTACAGCCACGCTGGCCGTGGTAGGACTGACGCTGATGCTGGGCGTAGACGACGAGCCAGAGGTGTACTCGATGTCGATACCCGTACAGTAGGCTGCGCCCGAGGAAGGACGAATGCCAACGTAGGCATAACTGCCCGAAACGGTAAGACTGTTCGAGGTGGTGGAGCCGTCATACGTCAGCGTACCCAGGAGTGTGCCGTAGGTGCTGCTACTGTTGAGCGCGCTGACCGACGTATAGGCCGTATTGCTGCCGTAGATGTTCAGCACGCGGTTGGTAGCCGTCGTAGAGTTCCAGTAAACGGTCACCTTGCTGACGTTACCGACAGATGTCGTGGAGATGATACCCGAAGGAGTCGTGGTGTTGTAGCGAATCTGTATGTAAGAGTTCGAGGAGTCGGTCATACCGTTGGCCGCATACGTGGTACCCGAGGCAGCCGTCTTGCCCGACACATCGGCATAGCCGCTACTGCTCAGGCCCAGCACACTGGCCGTCAGCTCATAGTCGCTGCTGCTGGAGCCACCGCCGCCCGAACTTCCGTCATAGGGATTGGTGTAGTTGTCGGGGTCGAAAGCCACGTCCATATAGGTTCCCCAAATGTACTGCTCCAGGCCAGGGAAGTCGATAAAGGGGTTACGGTTGTTGCTGGCTGTAGAGGGATAGTTGTAGACGGCCTCGTTACGCGTCGTCTCCTTTGTGCTTACGGGGTCGTTCTCAGCCCAACGCAGGAGCATGTTCTTGGCCCATGTGGTCAGAGAGGGATAGGTTGTCTTGTCAAACATGCCATAACTGCTGAAACTGGAAAGCTTGGTCTGATAGCACGTAACGAAGTAGAAGTAAGTACGGGCGAAGTCACCCTTGTACTCATCGTTGGGCTCAAACACATAATCCTCCGAACAACCATCGGCAGTGATGGTGCTGTTCGGTGTTCCCAGATAGTTGTAATTGTTGTTCGAGGCTGTCTTTATCGTTCCCACCTCGCCATGGCAATAGTTACTGCGTACGCCGTTTATCTTGGCATCGATAGGATAGACATGGAACAGGTCCGACACCATCGGCGATTCCTCACTGAAGATGCTCTGTGGAATGGTGTGCTCACGATTGTATCCGTCGCCTTCCTTAGAATAAGAACTTGCGAAGGCAGACCCTGGTGTATAGGAGGTCGTATTGGAGTACATGTCGTAGAGGTAACCGTCGGAACGGACATCGGTATAGGTGTAAGCCGTCTTCAAACCGGAATAGGAAACGGCAGCCGAACTTTTGTAAATGATACCTGCAAGGGCGGTCTTCAAGGCTGAGCCTTTTTTACCCTTTGCCGCTGAATAGTAAGTTCCAAGGTTTACGGCGTTTGCCATGAGGGCAACGCACAGAAAGAACTGGGTGAGAATAAGTTTTTTTCTAAGCATATTGAGATTATTTTATTGTCTTACAACCTCACAAAGATACGAAAAAGTTCGGCAAAAAACGTGGTCAGGCAAACTTTTTTCACCTTAATATTAATATAAATCGACGAATGGGCAAAAAAAGAGCACAGACCGCACACGCAGTCTGTACCCTTTCTGTATCAAAGCGTTTGTATGCTTTATCCGAGGAAGCTGAGCAGGATGCCTGCGGCAACTGCCGAGCCGATGACGCCGGCCACATTGGGACCCATGGCGTGCATGAGCAGGAAGTTGCGCGGGTCGGCCTTCTGACCTTCGGTCTGACTGACGCGGGCTGCCATGGGCACGGCACTCACGCCAGCGGAGCCAATCAGCGGGTTAATCTTCTTCTTCAGGAACAAGTTCATGAACTTGGCCAGCAGGACACCGCCTGCGGTACCTACGCCAAAGGCAACGATACCCACGCAGAGGATGCTGATGGTCTTGAAGTTCAGGAATGCCTCGGCCGTAGCCGTAGCACCGACCGTGGTTCCGAGGAAGATGACCACAATGTTGTTCAGCTCGTTCTGTGCAGCCTTCGACAGACGCTCCACCACGCCACTCTCCTTCATCAGGTTACCCAGCATGAGGCAGCCGATAAGTGTGGCAGCGGAGGGGAGTATCAGGCTTACGATGATGGCCACGATGATGGGGAACAGAATCTTCTCCTTCTTCGATACGGTGCGCAGCTGTTCCATGCGAATCATACGTTCCTTCTTCGTGGTCAGGGCGCGCATGATAGGCGGTTGGATGACGGGCACCAGAGCCATGTACGAGTAAGCAGCCACGGCGATGGGGCCCAGCAAATGGGGAGCCAACTTGGTGGTCAAGAATATGGCCGTGGGACCGTCGGCACCGCCGATGATGCCGATGGAGGCAGCCTCATTCGGAAGGAAATCGAAGGGATGCATCTGCGTTATCAGGAAGGTGGCGAAGATGCCCAGCTGTGCGGCGGCACCCAGGAGCAGGCTCTTGGGGTTGGCAATCAGGGGACCGAAGTCCGTCATGGCACCCACGCCGAGGAAGATGAGACAGGGATAGACACCAGCCTTCACGCCGATGTACAGTACGTCGAGCAGTCCGCCCTCAGCCATCACATGACGATAGCTGTGGTAGAAGGGGCTGTCGGGGTTCAGGAACTCGTCGTTCCACATCGAGGTGTGGAACAGCCCTGCACCGGGAATGTTCGAAAGCAACATACCGAAGGCGATGGGCAAGAGCAGCAGAGGCTCGTATTCCTTCTTGATGGCCAGGTAGAGCAGGAAGCAGGCAATGAGTATCATCACCGCACTCTTCCATCCCTCGCCTACGAAGAAGGAGGTAAAACCCATCTCACTCCAGAACTTACCCAGGGCCGACTGCATGTTGAAATCACCCGCCATCATGGGGGTGGCAACAAGCAGAAGGAGGGCCAGCAGACTTAGAAACTTTATCTTTTTCATAATTGTCAATTATCAATTACCAATTGTCAATTACGAAATCAAGCGATTTCGATGAGTGCATCGCCCGACTGCACTTGGGCACCCTGCTGTACAAGGATGGCCTTCACCACACCGTCGCTTTCGGCGGTGATGTTGTTAGCCATCTTCATGGCCTCCATGACGATGACGGTCTGTCCGGCCTTCACTTGGTCGCCCTCCTTCACCTCGATGCTGGTGATGGTACCGGGCAGGGGAGCGGTGAGGGCAGCGGCACCAGCCGATGCCTTCTTGGGAGCCGAAGCCACGGGAGCGGCTACAGGAGCAGCTGCGGCAGCGGCAGGCTTGATGTGTTGCACTTTGGGAGCGGCAGCTACGTGTCCGGGAACTTCCACCTCGTAAGCCTTGCCGTTGACGGTTACCTCGAGTTTGCCATCCTCCTTCTCTTCCACGTTGGCTGTATACTCTGCACCGTCTATCTTAAACTTAAAGTCGTTCATAGTCTTTCAATTTTCAATTCTCAATTTTCAATTCTCAATTTCTCTAAAGTCTGTCGTTCAGTTCCTCGTGCCAGAGCGAATGGTCGTTGACATGGATGGTGAGCACGCCACTCTCTTCGTCGTGACGGCCATTCATGTACAGATACACGGCCATGGCAACGGCAGCCTCGTCGGCTGCGCTTCCCTTCGGAGCAGACTGTGGAGCAGCGGCCAGTGTCGTCCCGGCAACCTTCGCCTTTTTCTCGGCGAAGACCATGCTGAAGACGGCGAGCACGAGGACGAGCAGCACGAGGATGGAGAATACCACCCCGACGCTGATGCCTGCCATCGTCCAGGCCACGTTCCAGTCAGTTGTTAGAAGTATCATAACTTTCAGTTTTCAATTTTCCAACGTTCAATTTACAATGGTATGTTACCGTGCTTCTTGGCAGGATTGTGGAGTTTCTTGTTCTCCAGCTGCGTGAGGGCACGGATGATGCGGAAGCGCGTGTTGCGAGGCTCGATTACGTCGTCGATGTAGCCGTAGCGGGCGGCATTGTAGGGGTTGGCGAAGAGATTGTTGTACTCGTCTTCCTTCTCCTTGATGAATGCCTTTGCCTCCTCTTCCTTGCCCTCTTCCTTCAAGGCCTTGGCCTCCTTGGCATAGAGCACGCTGGCAGCACCTGCGGCACCCATGACGGCAATCTCGGCCGAAGGCCAAGCGTAGTTCATGTCACCGCGCAACTGTTTACAGCTCATCACGATGTGGCTTCCGCCGTACGACTTGCGCAGCGTGACGGTAACCTTGGGCACCGTGGCCTCGCCGTAGGCATAGAGCAACTTGGCCCCGTGCAGGATGACGGCGTTATACTCCTGACCCGTGCCGGGAAGGAAGCCTGGAACGTCCACCAACGTCACGATGGGGATGTTGAACGCGTCGCAGAAGCGCACGAAACGTGCTCCCTTGCGGCTGGAATTGCTGTCCAGCACACCTGCCATCACCTTGGGCTGGTTGGCCACGATGCCGACGCTCTCGCCGTTGAAGCGGGCAAAGCCTACGATGATGTTCTTGGCGAAGTTGGGCTGAACCTCGAAGAACTCGCCGTTGTCCACGATGCCTGCGATGACCTCATACATGTCGTAGGCCTGGTTCGTGTCTTCGGGGATGATTTCGTTCAGGAAGTCCTCCTTGCGGTCGATGGGGTCGGTGCACTCCACACGCGGAGTCTTCTCGAGGTTGTTCTGCGGGATGTAGCTGACGAGCTGCTTAATCATGGCCATGGCCTCCTCTTCCGTCTTGGCGGTGAAGTGGGTCACGCCAGACTTCGTAGAGTGTACGCTGGCACCGCCCAACTGCTCCTGGGTGACGTTCTCACCGAGCACGGTCTTCACCACGGCGGGACCCGTGAGGAACATGTACGAGGTGTTCTCCATCATCAGCGTGAAGTCCGTCAGCGCAGGACTGTAGACTGCACCGCCTGCACAGGGGCCCATGATGGCGCTAATCTGGGGCACTACGCCCGAGGCCATGATGTTGCGCTGGAAGATTTCCGAGTAGCCTGCCAGGGCGTTGATGCCCTCCTGCAGACGTGCACCGCCCGAGTCGTTCAGACCGATAACGGGAGCACCCACCTTCATGGCGATGTCCATCACCTTGCAAATCTTGGAGGCCAGCATCTCAGAGAGCGAGCCTGCGCTTACGGTGAAGTCCTGTGCGAAGACGTACACCAGGCGGCCGCCGATGGTACCGCAACCGGTCACCACGCCGTCGCCCAGGTAGTGCTTCTTGTCCATACCGAAGTTCGTGCAGCGGTGCTGAACGAACATGTCCATTTCCTCGAACGAGCCCTCGTCCAGCAGCATGGCGATTCGCTCACGGGCCGTGTACTTGCCCTTCTCGTGCTGCTTTGCGATGGCCTTCTCGCCGCCGCCCACGCGGGCCTTGGCACGGAGCTCAATGAGTTCTCCGATTTTCTCTTGTTGTTTGCTCATCGTTGTTTGAATGATTATATTTATAAGGTATTACGATTTCCGCGTACAAAGTTACGATTAAGTGAGCGAAATACAAAACGATTCTCCATTTTTTATTTCCCTCCCCTCTCCTTCGACTCTGCAATCTCCTGGTTCATCTGCTCGCCCATCGTCTTTTTGGCCTTGCGCTGGTCGGCGCGACTTGGAACCAGATTCAGCGGGACGCGCTGCATGGCCGTCTCCATGCGCTTCGAGGCCTTCCAGCGGATTTTCACGCGCTCGATGTTGTCCTGCGTGAACTCCTCCACCGTGTCCGCCCCCCGACACCTCAGCGTCGGGTAGAAGGTGCCCAGGTCGTCCAGGTTGACGTACGCGCCCTTCTGCAGGTGCTCAACGATGCACCGGTGGGCATCCTGCAGCAGCCCGATGATGGTGCCCTCGGAGAACACCGAGTTGTGACTGGCCAGGTGTACCGCGATGTCGCGCGTCGTCACCGTTCCCGTACTCTGTACGCGGCCGAAGAGTTTCCACTTTGCGTTCTTGTCCCGTGCGTTGGTCGTGATGGGGACGTAGCTGTAGTTTATTGCCATAGCTCTGTATCTGTTGGTTGAGACAAAGTTACGGCTTTCTTCCGACACCGCCAAGTTTTTCCCCGAAAAACACGTCAAAAAATTAATCGCACCGCGGTGCGTCATACTACGCACTGCGGTGTGAGATAATGTGCACCGCGGTGCGAGAACAGAAACACCGCGGTGCGAAGGATGATGCAATACGGTATGAATAACTTGAGGCAAGGGAGAACCGGGCGGGAGGACGCAGTGGCGAAGGCCGGACGAAAGGAAAAGCCAGCCGAAGGGAGGCGACGCTGGCAGCCAAGCGACCGAAAGAACAAGCCGAAAGCCCCCTGTGCCGACAGCCAAGCGACCGAAAGAACGGGCATCGTTTGCGATTTCCCGCGAAGCAGATGCCAGGGTTAGGCTATTTTTTTGTATCTTTGCAGTCGATTATGGCTCAGTACATCCCAACCGAACTCGGCACACGCAGCATCCCGCGACTGCTGTTCCAGTACGCCGTGCCCGCCATCATTGCCATGACGGCCGCCTCGCTGTACAACATCGTGGACAGCATCTTCATCGGCCACATCGGGCCTGACGGCTCGTGGGGCAACTCGGACGGCATGGCCATCTCAGGCCTTGCGCTGACGTTCCCGCTCATGAACATCGGGGCGGCACTGGGGGCCATGGTGGGCGTGGGCGCGTCGACGGTCATCTCGGTACGCCTCGGGCAGCGCGAGTACAAGACGGCGCAGCACGTGCTGGGCAACACCGTTGTGCTGAACCTCGTGCTGGGCACCCTGTTCATGGCCGTCTGCCTCTACTGGCTGGGCCCCATACTGCGCGTCTTCGGCGCCTCGGAGGCCACCCTGCCCTACGCCCGTGACTACATGACAGTCATACTCTTGGGCAACGTCGTCTCCCACAGTTACTTCGGACTGAACGCCGTGCTGCGCTCGGCAGGACACCCCGAGAAGGCCATGTACTGCACCATACTGACGGTCGTCGTCAACGCCGTGCTCGACCCGCTCTTCATCTTCTGGCTCGGCATGGGCATACGGGGCGCCGCCACGGCCACCATACTCTCCCAACTGATATCCCTCATCTGGCAGTTCCGACTGCTGAGTAACAAGCAGGAGATGCTGCATCTGCACCGCGGCATCTACGGGCTGCGCCCCGACATCATCCGTCAGATAATCGCCGTGGGCATGAGTCCGTTCCTGATGAACCTCTGCGCCTGCCTCGTGGTGCTGCTCATCAACAAGGGCATGAAGCAGTACGGCGGCGACACGGCCATCGCGGCCTATGGCATCGTGAACCGCGTGGTGTTCCTCTTCCTGATGATGGTCATGGGGCTGAACCAGGGGATGCAGCCCATCGTGGGCTACAACTGGGGCGCGCGGCAGAACGACCGCGTGTGGCAGACGCTGCGGCTCACCATCGCGTGCGCCGAGGTGGTGGTCATCACAGGCTTCGTCATGGGCGAACTGTTCCCCAATGTGCTGACCCACCTGTTCACCGACAACGAGCCCATCATACGCATGGCCGACCGCGGTTTCCGCATCGACGTCGGGGTGTTCCCCATCGTCGGGGCGCAGATGGTCATCGGCAACTTCTTCCAGAGCATCGGTCACGCGGGCAAGAGCATCTTCCAGAGCCTCACGCGCCAACTGCTGTTCCTCATCCCCGGGCTGTTGCTTCTGCCTCCGCGCCTGGGGCTCGACGGTGTGTGGCTTGCCATTCCGCTCTCCGACGTGCTGAGTTTCTTCGTCTCGATGGGCATGCTGTGGTGGCTGGTGAGAAAGGTAACTACGCCCTCCCCTCGGGGCAATCGCAAATTAGGCGTTAGCGATTGGGGAGCCTGCGACGGAGGGCAGAATGGGGAGGGGGCTGCATGAAGCGCATCGGCCTCCTAAGCGACACCCACGGATACTGGGACGACCGTTACCTGCAGCACTTCGCAGAGTGTGACGAGATATGGCATGCCGGCGACATCGGCTCCATGGAACTGGCCATGCGCCTACAGGAGTTCCGCCCACTACGCGCCGTCTACGGCAACTGTGACGGTGGCGACCTGCGACGGATATTCACGGAGAAACTACGCTGGAACTGCGAGGGCGCGAGCGTGCTGATGACGCACATCGGCGGCTATCCCGGGCACTACGACCGCTCCGTCTATGCACAACTGTGCAGCAATCCCCCGCACCTCTTCATCTCGGGCCACAGTCATATCCTGAAGGTGCAGTACGACGAGCGTCTCCACCTGCTGCACATCAACCCCGGGGCCGCAGGACTGCAAGGGTGGCAACAGGTGCGCACGCTCGTCCGCTTCGTCGTCGACGAAGGACAGTTCCGCGACCTCGAGGTCATCGAGATGCAGCGGTAAGGACCTCCTTAGGAAGAAGAGAGAAAGAAGGAAAAACCGGCCTCCTCACCTCACTTTACCAAGAACCAAGGATTATGCAAGTCTTGTTTGTTGTATTCCAACGGACGGTCGGTGCCGGCCTGATACACTTGTCGGCCTGCACAACAGGCTATGGCGTGACCTGCTGCCGTGTCCCACTCCATCGTGGGCGCGAAACGGGGATAGACATCAGCAGTGCCCTCGGCCACGAGACATATCTTTAGGCTGCTGCCACTGGATATGGTCTCCACCACAGGGTACTCTTCCCTTGTCTTCTCGATAAACTGTTGCGTCTCAGGAGAAAGATGGCTCCGGCTGGCCACAACCACGTAGGCATCCTTGTCCCGCTGCGGAAGGGGAAGACGCAGGGAACGCTCTATCAGCTGGGGAAGCGTGTCCCCTTCCTTCCACTCCCCGATGTCTGAAATTTTATAAGCCCCGATAAAGGAGTCGCCATAGTAGAGTTCCCGACGGGCGGGCACGTATATCACCCCCAGATGAGGACGGCCGTTCAGCACCAAGGCAATGTTCACGGTGAACTCTCCATTCTTCTTTATAAACTCCTTCGTACCGTCCAGCGGGTCGACAAGCCAGAAGGCATCCCATTCGCGACGCTTCTCGTAGGCCTCGAGTCGGCCTTCTTCACTCAAGATGGGGAGTTCTGTCGTTTCAAGATATTTCGTAATACACCGATGGGCAGCCTTGTCTGCCAGCGTGAGCGGGCTGTTGTCGGCCTTCCGCTCAATGCCGAAGTCCTGCTTCGGGTCGGTATATACGTCCATAATCTCACGTCCTGCCGCCAAGGCTGCACGAATGGCAATGCCCAGACCGGCCTGTATTCTTGGTTGTTCCATTTAAGTCATGCGCTTTTGTCCACGCAAAGGTAGTCATTTTTAACCGAAAAGAAAGAAAAAAAGGAAAGAAATACAATAAACCTCGCACGCACACGTTTTTATTGAGTAACTTAAAAGTAAGCAGACTATGATAGAATACATCAAAGGCGAACTGACGGAGCTGACCCCGGCGTTGGCCGTCGTAGAGGCTGGAGGAGTAGGTTACGGGCTGAACATCAGCTTGGGCACATACTCAGCCATACAAGGAAAGAAGGAGGTAAAACTCCTGGTTTACGAAGCCATACGCGAGGATGCGTTCGTCCTATGGGGGTTTGCAACCCGGGCAGAGCGCGAACTCTTTCTGCAACTCAACAGCGTCAGCGGCATAGGTGCAGCGACCAGCCGCATGATACTCTCTGCCCTTTCACCCAGCGAACTGGTGGAAGTCATCAGCACAGGCAACGAGCGTGCACTGAAGGGAATCAAGGGAATAGGTCCCAAGGCAGCACAGCGCATCATCGTGGACCTGAGGGACAAGGTGCTGGGACTGGACATCACCCCCACATCTGCGGGCACTGCCTCCAGCAACATCAACAAGGAGGTTCACGACGAGGCCGTGGCCGCACTTACCATGCTTGGCTTCTCTCCGGCTCCCTCCGGCAAGGTGGTGACCAAACTGCTTACCGACGAGCCCGACCTGCCCATCGAACAAGTCATCAAGAAAGCACTGAAAATGCTCTGAGGACACATAAGAAGAAAGACAAGAAACCTTGGGAATTAAGAGAATCATAGTAGGCGGACTGGTGGCCATGACAGTGAATGTCGTGGCCAACAGCGTCGTAATAGGGCACGTCCCCACCCTTCCCTCCGAAAGCGAGGCTCCGAAGGATACCGCACGCACCGCCAAGCCCCGATTCTCCGTAAAAAAGACCTCGGCCGAGAACGAAAAGGAGGCTGAGCCCAAAGCCATAGACCTGCGCGACCCGGACAATCTGAAAACCGAGGTCAGCTACAACGAAAAGGACAATACCTACAGCGTCGGTACCACGCTGCAAAGCGGTGACCAGAAGGACAACAAGGGCGAAGCAGCCGTCAAGAGCACCACAACCAGCACAACCACCACAGGGAACAAAAGCCAGACTGGTACCTCGAAGAACGCCACCTCAGTCACCAGTACTGGAACAGCGACAGGACTGGGTTACACAGCCAGCAGCCAGACTCCCCTGGGTCTGGCATCAAGCTATCTGAACACCCCCTTGCTGATGACTCCTGAAGAGTACCAAGAGTGGACCATGCGCCAAAGCATGTCGAAGTACTTCCGTGACCGCAACGCCGAAGCCTACGAGTCGAGAGGAAAGGAGAAATTCGACTTTACCGACATGAAGTTCGACCTGGGACCGGCGGAGAAGATATTCGGTCCGGGCGGTGTACAAATCAAGACCCAGGGCTCAGCCGAGCTGAAACTGGGCATGAACATGAAGAAGGTGGACAACCCCTCGCTGGCCGCCAACCGACGCAAGACCACAGGGTTTGACTTCGACGAGAAGATAAACCTGAGCATGAACGGCAGCGTGGGTGACAAAATCAACCTAAAACTGAACTACAACACCGACGCCTCGTTTGACTTCGACTCGCAGAACATGAAGTTGAAATACGACGGAAAGGAGGACGAAATCGTGAAACTTGTGGAGGCCGGAAACGTCTCCATGCCGTCGAACAACAGCCTCATCCCCGGTGTGGCCAGTCTGTTCGGTCTGCGCACCGACATTCAGTTTGGCCGACTGAAACTGCAGACCGTGGTCAGTCAGAAGAAGTCCTCGTCCAAGAGCGTGTCGTCAAAGGGAGGGAAAAGCACCACCACTTACGAGTTCTCGGCCACGGAATACGAGGAGAACCGCCACTTCTTCCTTGGCCACTTCTTCCGTCAGCAGTACGACAAGAGCATGAGGACACTGCCAAACATCGCCAGCGGAGTGACCATCAAACGCGTGGAGATATGGGTAACGAACAAGACCGCCAGCACCACCAACAACCGAAACATCATCGCCCTGGCCGACCTGGGTGAGCACGACGTGATAGGCAACAACCGGCTGTGGAGCAGCGGTTCAGTCAGCGTGCCCTCCAACAAAGCCAACTCGGAGTACAGCACCATGCTCAGCACACTGGTAGGTGCCCGCGACATCTCTCAGGCCACCAACATCCTGGACGGCTATGGACTGGAAGGAGGAGAAGACTACGAGAAACTGCAAAGCGCACGACTGCTGAGCAGTTCGGAATACTACATCAACACCTCACTGGGCTACATCTCGCTGAACTCCACGTTGCAGACCGACGACGTGTTGGCCATCGCCTATGAGTACACATACGGAGGAGTGACCTACCAAGTGGGAGAATTCAGTGCCGACGTGAACGAGAACTCCAGTGCCCTGTTTGTAAAACTCCTGAAAGGAAGCAGCGGAAGTCCCTCACTCTCCACTTGGCGACTGATGATGAAGAACGTCTATAGCCTGGGGGCCAACAGCACCACCAAGGAGAAGTTCAAACTCGACATCAAGTACCAAAGCGACTCCAGCGGTGTCTACCTTACCTATCTGCCTGAGCAAAAGCTGAAGAACACCACCTTGCTGAAAGCCATGAACCTGGACCGTCTGGATGATAACAACAAGGCGAACAGCAACGGAAAGTTTGACTACGTCGAGGGATACACCATACGCAAGGGTCGTATCTACTTCCCTGTGGCTGAACCCTTCGGTGCCCACCTGCGCCAGTGGATTGGTGACGACCAGCTGGCTGACAAATACTGCTTCCCGGAGCTATACGACAGCACGAAGACCGTGGCCAAGCAAATAGCTGAACACGACAAATTCTTGCTCACTGGACAATACCGAGGCTCGAACAGCAGCCAGATAGATTTGGGGGCAACAAACATTGCACCGAACTCCGTAACGGTCACCGCCGGAGGTGTGACGCTGACCGAAAACTCCGACTACACCGTCGATTACAACATGGGTACGGTGACTATCATCAACCAGAGCATCATCGACGCAGGAACTGAGGTCAAAGCCTCGGTGGAGAGTAACGACAACTACGGCATGCAGCGCAAGACCATGCTGGGACTGAATCTGGACTACGAACTGAACAAAAACTTCACCATCGGAGGCTCCATCATGTTCCTGAACGAACAACCACTGACTACCAAGGTAAGCATGGGCAACGAGCCGCTGAAGAACACCCTTTGGGGTGCACACATGTCATGGAAGCGCGAGAGCCAGTGGCTTACCAACATGATAGACAAGCTACCACTCATCCGTGCCACCCAGCCCAGCCAGATAACCTTCAACGCCGAGTTCGCCCAACTGATGGCAGGACAGAACAAGCGCATACAAGGCAGCGCATCGTATCTCGACGACTTCGAGAACTCCACCAACAAGCAATCCATCTCCACCCCCACCTACTGGACCATGTCCAGCACCCCAAGCATGTTTGCTGAGAGCCGACTGACCAACGACGTGCAGTATGGCTACAACCGCGCCCTGCTGGCCTGGTACAACGTAGACCCCATCTTCACCCGTCGCAGCAGTACACTGACTCCCAGCCACATCAAGAGCGACCTCGCACAACTCTCCAACCACTACGTCCGCGAGGTGTACGAGCGCGAGCTCTACCCCCAGAAAGCACAGAACAGCTACACCTCGGCCAGCAGTCTGAGCGTACTGAACCTGGCCTACTATCCCAACGAACGCGGTGCCTACAACCTCTGTACCGACGTAGACCAGAACGGTAAGTTCATCTATCCCGCCGAGAAGTGGGGCGGCATGATGCGAAAGATGGACAACACCGACTTCGAGACCATGAACGTGGAGTACATCGAGTTCTGGCTGATGGACCCCTTCATCTATTCCAAAGACAAGCCCGGTAACTACGGTGGCGACTTCTACGTTAACCTTGGCGAGATTTCCGAGGACATTCTGAAGGACGGAAAGAAGTACCTTGAGAGCGGAATGCCCCTCGACGGAGACTCCACCTACTACACTGAGACCGTATGGGGACGTGTGCCCAACACTACCAGCGTCACCTATGCCTTTAACAACGCCAGCGGTTCACGCACGGCCCAAGACATCGGTCTGAACGGACTCAACAGCGAACAGGAACTTACTTTCGGACCCTATGCCCAATACGTAGAGGAAATGAAAAGCAGAGTCAACTCACAAGTGTACGACAGCATACAGGCCGACCCCGCAGGTGACGACTACCACTACTATCGTGGCACGGACTTCGACCAGGCGAGAACCTCCATCTTGGACCGATACAAACGCATCAATATGCCAGAAGGGAATTCACCCGACTCCAACAACTCGCCCGAAAGCTACGAGACGGCTTACAAGACCACCCCTGACGTGGAGGACCTGAACCAAGACAATACACTGAACGAATACGAAAAGTACTTCCAGTACCACGTCTCCATTCGTCCCGAGGACATGGTGGTCGGCCGTAACCATATTGCCGACAAGCGCACCTCCAGCGTCAAACTCCGAAACGGTGAGACGGAGGAGGTCAACTGGTATCTGTTCCGCCTTCCCCTGCACGACTGGGACTCCAAGGTAGGCAACATCGGCGACTTCACCAGTATTCGTTTCATGCGCATGTTCCTCACCGGTTTCGAACAGCCCGTCATCCTCCGCTTTGCCACTCTTGACCTCGTATATGGTGACTGGCGCGCATATCAGCAGCCATTGCTCACGGGCGATGCCACCAGCAGCTCGGCAACCCTCACGGTAAGCACCGTCAATATCGAGGAAAACGGTGACAAGACTCCCGTCAACTACGTGCTGCCTCCTGGTGTCACACGAGTTACCGACCCGGGCCAAAGTCAGTTGGTTGAAGAGAACGAGCAAGCCATCAGCATGGTAGCCGAGAATCTGACACCTGGCGAAGCCAAGGCCGTATACAAGAACTGCAACTACGACATGCGTCAGTACAAGCACTTGCAGCTCTTCGTCCACGCCAACGCACTGACAAACGACATCACAAACCTGCAGGACGGCGAGACAAGCGTCTTCCTACGACTGGGCAGCGACTACAAAAGCAACTACTACGAGTATGAGGTTCCCCTTACCCTCACCCCCGAAGGCAACTACGATACCTATTCGGCAGCAGGCTGCCGTGCCGTATGGCCTGAGGAAAACATGATAAACATCGACTTCGACGTGCTCACCAGGCTGAAGAAGGAACGCAACAAACAGAAGAGCATGGGCATGGCCAGCTTCAACCAGTTGTTCCATAGCTACGACAGTAACCACCCCAGCAACCGTATCTCCATAATGGGCAATCCAACATTGGGCGAGGTTAAGACCATTATGATTGGTATCCGCAACAACGGACGAACCTTGAAGAGCGTAGAAGTATGGGCCAACGAACTGCGCCTGCAAGAGTTCACCAACGAGGGAGGTTGGGCCGCACAGGGCGCGCTCAACATTCAACTGAGCGACCTCGGCAGCGTGAATGCTACTGGCCACGTAGAGACAGCCGGTTTTGGCGGTATAGAACAAAGTGTGGCCGAACGCAAGGACGAAGACACCTACAACTACGCCATTACCACCAGCTTGGACCTCGGCAAGGTGTTCCCCGAAAAAGCAAAGGTAAACTTCCCCATGTACTATTCTTATAATAAGGAAGTGGTGAAGCCTAAGTACAACCCGTTGGACACCGATATGCTACTTGACGAGGCACTGGATGCTCTGCAGACTCAGCAGGAGAAAGACTCGCTTACCTCGCTCACTACTACCAAGGAGGTACAGAAGAACCTCTCGTTCAGCGGTGTTAAGGTGAACATCAGCTCGCGCAAGCACCCCATGCCCTACGATCCCTCCAACTTCACCTTCAACTATGCCCATCAGAGTACACGAAAGGAAGGAGTAACCACCGTCTACGAATTGGACAAGACCTGGCGCGGAGGACTCAACTACTCGTGGAGTCCCAACTGGAAATCGTGGGAACCATTCAAGAATATGAAGTCCAAGAGCAAGTGGCTTGCGCTGGTCAAGGAGCAGAACCTGGCCTTCGCCCCACAGAGCATCACATTCTCCACCGACCTCCAACGCACCTACTACGAACTGCAGGAACGGGACTTGGACGATATGGAGAATCCACAGAGCCTGCCTCTCAACTTTTCACAAAGTTTCCTCTGGAACCGTGAGTTCTCGCTCAAGTGGGATATATTCAAGGCGCTGCACTTCTCTTTCCAGAGTGGCACCCACGCTGAGGTAGAGGAGCCTTACACCCCTGTCAACAAAGACCTCTATGCCGACCGCTACGAAGCTTGGAAAGACAGCGTAAGGACCAGCCTGCGCAGTTTCGGCCGTCCGCTGGACTACAGCCAGAACGCCCAACTCTCCTACCGACTGCCCATTAACAAGATTCCCGTCTTTGACTGGGTTACCGCCGATGCGTCCTACAACAGCAACTATTCCTGGAAACGTGGCACCGAGCAGGAGGACGGAACCACTCTGGGTAACACCATCAACACACAGCGCACCTTCAATGCCAACGGAAAACTTGCCATGGAGACGCTCTACAACCACTCCAAGTTCCTCAAGGAGACAAACAAACGTTTCTCCGCCAGCAACGCCAAGAACAAGTCGAAGAAGAAGGTAGAGGAAAAGAAGAAAGCCGACGAAGCCAAGAAGAAAGCGGAAGAAGAGAAGAAACAGGCCCGGCAGGAGGCCGAAGAGGAAGCAAAGAAGACGGGCGAACCCGTTGACTCCATACTGGCACGCCAAGAGCGACAAAACGCTAAGAAGCAGAGCAATGCCCGAGGACAAAGCCAACAAAAGAACAACAAGAAGCAGAAAGGTTTCGCCAAGGAGATAACCATCCTGCCCGACACCACCTTCACCTTGAGTCACAACCAAAAGAGCAAGCGCATCATGGTAACCGCCAAGGACAGCGCAGGCCACACGTATCGGCTCAAGTACAAGACACTGGACGACAATAAGATTCTCATCACCAACCGCGACTCCATCAAGGTCCGCGTCAACGTCATGGCCAAACCCAGTCCAGAGGAGAACAAACTCTACTCCATGGCCCAAGCCGTGGCACGCTTTGCCATGATGGTGCGCAACGTCAGCATATCCTACCGCAACACCTATAACCTCTCGCTGCCAGGTTTCCTGCCCGACGTGGGCGACATGCTCGGCCAGCGACGCGGAGGAGGCATGTTCCAGCCTGGACTGGACTTTGCCTTCGGAACCATCTCCGACAACTACATCGACCGCGCCAAGGAGAACGGCTGGCTGCTCTGTGCCGACAGTGTATCCACGCCCGCCACCACCAGCCGCACCGAGGACCTGCAAATAAAGGCATCACTTGAGCCGTTCAGCGACTTTAAGATTGACCTCTCCATGTCACGCACCAGCAACCGGAGCCAGAGCATCCAGTATATGTATGCCGGCAACCCCACCACACGCACAGGCTCCTTCAACATGACCACCATTTCGCTGAAGTCGGCCTTCGGTGGCCGAGGAAACGCCCACAACGGCTACCGCAGCAAGACGTTCACCCGTTTCTGTCAGAACCTGGCCGTCGTACAGCGTCGCGTGGAGGCTCAATACGCTGGACTTTCCTATCCCGATGGAACGGGGCAAAGCGGACGCTTCAACCCCGAGAACGGCACTGTCTCCCCCTACTCTGCCGACGTCATGATACCCGCCTTTCTCTCTGCATACACGGGAGGCAACGCCCACACCCGGGCTCTTGACATCTTCCCTTCGCTGGCCCACATGCTACCCAACTGGACAGTAAACTACAAGGGGCTCTCCACCTTACCCTGGATACGCGACCATTTCAAGTCCGTCAACATTACCCACGGCTACAAGAGCATCTACTCCGTAGGCGCATACAACAGCTACAGTAGTTGGATACAAGCATTCACAGGTAGCGATTTGGGCTTCGTGGAGAACACCACCACCGGAACCTACGTCCCCTCCTCAATGTACGACATCTCCACCGTCAGCATCAACGAGTCCTTCACCCCGCTGGCCGGCATCAACGTGACCTTCATGAACAACATGACCATGAAGATGGAGTATAAGACTACGCGTGCCATCACCCTCAGCATGACCTCGGCACAAATCAACGAAACCTCGTCGAAGGATATAGTCGTAGGCTGGGGCTACAAGATTAACGACTTCCGCATCAGCTCGCTCTGGGGTGGTAAGAAGGCCAGCGCAAAGGCAGCAAAAAACAGCAAGAGCAGCAAAGGGAAAAAGACACAGGATGAAGACGAGAGCAAGAAGTCTGCCAACTCTGCCCGCAAGAGCAGCAAGTCGAACTTCTCCCACGACCTGAACCTCTCGTTCGACTTCTCTTTCCGCAACCAAGATGCTCTCAAGCGTGACATCCAGACGGGTCTGACCGAAGCCACCAGCGGAAACAAGGCCATCAAGACCTCCTTCCAGGCCAGCTATGCCATGTCGCGGTTCGTCACACTCAGTCTCTACTACGACCGGCAGCGCAACTCTCCACTGCTCTCCACCAGCAGCTATCCCACCATCACCCAGGACTTCGGGCTCAGCATGAAGTTCTCACTTACCCGCTAACCTCTGCTATTCTGGGGTCCAACTCCCAGTCAGCAGCAATAAGACTACAGATAACGGGCAGTGAGAGACTCGGGGCAGCATGACAAATCCTGCGGTGTCCCGACAAAGACGACGTGTCCTCCCTTCTCTCCGGCTCCCGGACCCAGTTCCACCACATAATCGGCAGAACGGATGACATCGGTGTTATGCTCGATGACGTATACCGTGTTACCACGCTCCTCCACCATCTGACGGAAAAGACTGGTGATGCGGCACACGTCCTTCGGATGAAGGCCGTCGGTAGGCTCGTCAACAATAAACACCTGTCCCTCCTCGCCCAGGAGTGAGGCCAGCTTCAGCCGTCGCAGCTCACCACCGGACAGGGTGGACAAGGCCTGATTGAGATGCAGATAGCCCAGCCCGACGTCCATCATGGGTCGTAACTTCTGCGCCACTGGAGTACCCTGAAAAAGTTCACAGGCACGACGGACGGAAAGGTCCATCACCTCAGCGATGCTATAAGAGTTTGAGCTCTCCGACGGAAGCGGAAGCTTGTATTGCAGGGCCTCTGGCGAATAGCGCAAGCCGTGGCAGGCCTCGCAGGTGGTCTCGATGTTGTCCATGAAAGCCATCTCGGATATCACCACACCCTTGCCTCCACAAACGGGACAGGCACCCTTGCCGTTAAAGGCGAAATCCGTCTCCTTCCGTTTATGCTTACGAGCGAAGAGTTTGCGTATGTCTGCGGCCACATCCATATAGGTGGCCGGAGTGGAGCGAAGACTTACCCCAACATCCTTCTGACTGACGTAAATGACAGACGAAGGGGCACTCTGCCGCATACACTCCATAAGCGAGCTTTTGCCACTGCCAGCCACACCACAAACGACACAGAACACGCCCATAGGCAACTGAACGCTAATGTCCTGGAGATTGTGCAGCGTGAGGTGAGACAGCTGGATACTACCGTTGGGCTTTCGGGGCTGTACGAAAGGGAGTGAAGGACGCCCCAGACTCTCGCCTGTGGCCGTATGGCTGCGCAGCAGTTCATCGTAACTTCCCTCGAATACTACCCGGCCACCGTCCGCGCCAGGTCCCGGCCCCATGTCCACGACATGGTCGGCCATACGTATCATCTCACGGTGATGCTCGACAACGAGCACTGTATTACCAGCGTCGCGCAGACGACGCACCGACTGTTTCATGAGCTGTATATCGTGGTTGTGCAGGCCCGTACTGGGTTCGTCCAAGACGTAGAGCACATCGGAAAGACTGGAGTTGATGTACTTCGCTATCTTACAACGCTGGGCCTCCCCACCGGAGAGTGTACCCACGGCACGGTCGAGACTGAGATAGCCCAATCCGATGTCGTCCAACGCAGCCAGACGCGCCCCGATAGCCTGCTTGAGGTCGGCCGCCAAGGGAGAGGCAAGCGACTCCACCCAGACTCTCAGTTTAGTGATGGAGAGGCTGCACACCTCGGCTATGTTACGACCATCGATACGGCACGAGCGAATCTTCTCGTTCAGGCGGGTACCCTGACAATCAGGACAAGTCCCCATACGCAGCATGGGGTTCAGCACCGCGCTGTGCAGCAGTCCCTCCTCGGAGTTGATGATACTGCGATACATGCGGGGAATGAGTCCTTCATACTTTGCCGACTTGGGCCAGTTGGAAGGAGGATTCTTCAGACGTATCTGAGGGCTGTTGAGAAAAAGGTCAAGTTCCTCGGGCGTGTAGTCGCGTATCTTCTTGTCGAGGTCGAAGAGCCCAGAATGGGCATAGCGTATCCAGCGCCATCCGCCCTTGCCGAAGGCTATGTAGTGGATGGTATCCTCGTCGTTCAGGCTCTTGTCGAAATCCACCAGTTTGTGGATGTCCAGTTCGCGTATTTCGCCCAGTCCCGAACAACGCGGACAACTGCCATCGGGATGATTGAAGGAGAACGACTCGGCATAGCCGACGAAGGGTTGTCCCACACGTGAGAAGAGCAGACGCAGGAGAGCATAGATATCGGTATACGTGCCCACGGTGGAACGCGAGTTGTTGCCAGGCTTCCGCTGGTCGATGACGATGGCGATGGGCAGGTTCTCTATGGCTTCCACATGAGGACGGCCGTACTTAGGCAGATACTGCTGAACGAAGGTGGGAAAGGTGTCGTTCAACTCCCGGCGCGACTTTGCGGCGATGGTATCCATCACCAGCGAGCTCTTACCCGAGCCCGACACACCCGTGACTACGGTTATCTTGTGTTTGGGTATCTCCAGCGAGACGTTCTGAAGGTTGTTCTCGGTGGCTCCACGTATGACTATCTTATCGGACATTACTTGGGATTAGGGATTAGAGATTAGGGATTAGAGATTAGGGATTAGGGATTAGGAAGCTTTGTATCTAAGGGTCCGAAGGCTCGCATCTTAGGGTCCGATGTCTCATGCCTATGGGTCCAGAGGTTTTCCGCAGAAGGGACAATAATGAGCCTCGTCGGGCAAGGGGGAACCGCATTCGGGGCAAGTGTGCCGGACCTTCTTGTGACGTTGGTGTTCCTGTATGAACTGGGCCGACACGATGCCTGTCGGCACTGCCAGAATGGTATAACCCATAAGCATAACCACGGTACAGAGTAAACGACCGGCAGCCGTCATAGGAGCAATGTCACCGTAGCCCACCGTGGTCATGGTCACCACAGCCCAATAGATACTCGTAGGCACATCTTTGAACTGAGAGCCCTCCAACCCTCCCTCCAGCATATACATCAGCGTCCCCAGCGAAACGACAAGGATGACTTCGAAAAGGAAGAACACCAATATCTTGCGGGACGACGTACGGATCGAGCGCAACAACAGGTCGCCCTCCTCCAGGAAACTGAACAACTTGAACACACGGAACACGCGAATGAGACGGAACGTGCGGAACACCATCAGGTAACGGGCAGAGCCGAATATCCACCCCAAATAGAGCGGAATGGTGCTCAGGAAGTCGATAACGCCAAAGAAACTGAACACGTAGCTCCACGGACGGGGTGAGCAGTACAGACGCAACAGGTACTCCAGGGAGAAGAAAAAGGTGAAGACATATTCAAATCCCATGAACACCTGCTTCCAGATAGGAGGGAGGCCCTGCATACTCTCGATGGCAATGAGCACGATGCTCACCACTATCATGCCCAGCAAGGCCACGTCGAAGAGCTTGCCCATGGGGGTATCGCTCTCGAAGATGATAACATAAAGACGATGCTTCAGCCCCTCGTTATGGAGAAGCCGAAGCATCCGGTCCTTTATCTCTGCAATCAGTCTCAAAACAGCGTATTCTCTATAATCTTACCCATGCGCCACACACAACGGATGTCCAGTTTGTCGTCCAAAATGAGTATATCGGCATCCTTTCCACGCTGCAACGTACCCTTGCGGTCGTTCACGTTCATGATGAGCGAGGGAGTCTCGCTACACATGCGGACGGCATCCTCTAAAGGAATCTCAGCCTGCTGAACAGCGGTGCGTATCAGACGGTCGGTGGTGGCAATAGAGCCGGCCAAGGTTGAGCGGTCGCTCAGTTTGGCCACGCCATCCTCCACGATGACCCGAGGGTCAAAGGCTTGAGCGTCAGGCGGTGCTACGGCCACGGCCAATGCATCGGTGATGAGAGCCATGCGCTCCACACCTTTTATCTTATAGGCCATGCGCAGAATGGTGGGTGGCACATGAATGCCGTCGGCCACACACTCGATGGTCATGTCGTCTATAAGGTACACACTCTCCACCGTACCCTCGTACTTGTAGCCCTGCTTATTGTGGAAGCCAGGCATGGCATTGTAGAAGTGGGTAACATGGGTGAAACCTGCCTCGAAGGCCGTCTTCACGTCGCTCCACTCGGCATGGGTGTGGGCAATGGAGGGCAGTATGCCCTTCTCCGCACAATAGCGGCCAAACTGGATGGCTCCAGGCAACTCTGGCGCGGCATCCCAGCGTTTCAGACAGGGACTGTTCTCCACAATAGGAATGTATTCGTTCGGATCAGGATTCTTTATCCACTCCGGCATCTGAGCTCCAGCCTTCAAGGGATTGAGATAATGGCCCTCGAGATGCAAGCCCAGGATGGGGCTATTCTCCTCCTTCATCAGTTTGTTACAGGTCTCCACGGCCTTCTCTATCATGGACACGGTGCTGCTGGAAAGCGTAGGGAAGATACTTGTCGTTCCGTGCTTGGCATGCGCCTCGATAGCCGTACGGAAAGCGTCCTCCGTACCTTCTTGGAAGTCGCGCCCGCCACCACCATGAACATGCATCTCTATGCCACCAGGCACCACGTACATACCCTTGGCATCGATGATGTTGGCTCCAATGATGGCCAAGTCGCAGTTGGTCACTTCCAGTATCTTACTGTCGCGCAGGATGATACTACCATCCTTCAACCACCCCTGGGGGGTGAGAATGCGGCCATTGACAATTTGGGTTAACATAGTTTTCTCTTTTTATAGAATCTATAGGGAGTATGGGGAAAATGTCATTGAGCTATACCATCGAATAAACGACATCCATTATCTCCTTGCCCAACTGGTCGGCAGCCTCCATGGTAGCCGCCTCACTATAGACACGGATAATGGGTTCGGTGTTCGACTTACGCAGATGTACCCATTTGTCGGGGAAATCTATCTTCACTCCGTCTATGTCGTTCACCTGTTCGTTCTTGTACAACTCCTTCACCTTAGCCAGGATGGCATCCACATCGGTACCAGCGGTAAGGTCGATACGGTTCTTGGCAATCTGGTAAGGCGGATAGGTGGCACGCAGCTGGCTGGTTGTCATACCCGTCTTAGCCAGATAAGTCAGAATTAAGGCAATGCCTACGAGCGCGTCACGTCCGCTGTGAGCTGCAGGATAGATGACTCCGCCATTACCCTCGCCACCGATAACGGCACCTACCTCACGCATCTTCGTGACAACGTTCACCTCGCCAACAGCCGCCGCATAGTACTCGCAGCCGTCAAAGCGGTGAGTGACATCACGCAGGGCACGGGTAGAACTGAGGTTGCTCACCGTATTTCCTGGGGTGTGTTGTAGAATCCAGTCGGCTACGGTAACCAATGTGTACTCCTCGCCATACATGGTGCCATCCTCGCAGAATAGAGCCAGACGGTCAACGTCGGGGTCTACCACAAAGCCAATGTCATGGCCCCCCTGCTGCATTAAAGCCTTCAAATCTCCCAGGTTCCTCTCCAGCGGTTCGGGATTGTGCTGGAAATCGCCCGTGGGTTCACCGTAGAGAGTGGTTACCGTCTTCACACCTAACTGGTCGAGCAACTTTGGTAGGATAACTCCACCTACCGAGTTGACCGTGTCCAAGGCAACGCGGAAACCCCGCTTGCGTATGGCCTCTACATCCACCAGTTTCAGGTTCTTCACCATGTCGATATGCTTCTGGTCGTAAGTGTCATCCTCACGATACTTGCCCAGATGGTCCACGTCGGCATACTCAAAATCCTCGGCCTCGGCGATGCGTAGCACCTCCTCGCCCTCGGCCTTATTCAGGAACTCCCCTTTCTCATTCAATAATTTCAGGGCATTCCACATGCGCGGGTTATGACTGGCCGTGAGGATGATGCCACCGTCGGCTCCTTCCATTGTGACGGCAATCTCCGTCGTAGGTGTTGAGGCGAGTCCGATGTTTACTACATCGAAGCCCATGCCCATGAGCGTACCGCACACCACATTCTTCACCATCTCACCAGAGATGCGGGCATCGCGACCGACAACAATTTTATTGCTCCCCACAGGACTGGTGCGACGGATGATAGTCGCATACGCACTTGTAAACTTCACAATGTCCAACGGATTCAACGTGTCACCTGCGCGGCCACCGATGGTACCACGAATGCCTGAGATAGATTTGATAAGGGTCATAGTAGTTATTTGAATTAGTTTCTTTATTCTGCTGCAAAATTAAGAAATTACCCCGAACAGACAAAGGGAAACGCTTATGTTTTTAGATAAAAAAGGCGAAAGGCCGCTCAGCCTCTCGCCCTGTATCAGATTATCCAATGTCTACCGAGCCAAGAACTTCTTTCCCCCGCGAATGTAGACGTGGCCAGGAAGCGTGTGCTGTACACGTCGTCCCTGTAAATCGAAAATCGCCAGTTTCTGTTCAGCATCCGCATCATATGTCACACCCTCAACACCCACATATTGCTGATAGGAGGAGGTGACATCCGTCACGTCGTACTTTCCGTCTTCAAGCACACTATTCTTAATTACGAAAAACGCATCGTCCTTAATACCCGTCACGTCTATGGTCTGCGGACTACCTGTACCAGTGCTAAACACAGCATTCACAGAATAAGAAGCACTGGTAATATCCACAGTCTGCTTGTACCAGGTCTGACCACCTATTTCTACCGTTTCCGTTATCTGCTTACCGGGCCAGTTGCCATTCAGTTCTGTGCTGCTGCCAGTCCACAGGTAATAGTTCATGGTAGGCCAACTGCTCTTCAGCGTATTGAATACGCGGCAATAGATGGTCGCCGTATGGGGAGTGAACTCAGCAATTTCATACGTCTTCGTCACCGTGTCCACCACTTTTCCGTCAATAACTAGACCCAACTTGAGTGTACAACTCTGTGTCAAGTGCAACGAATTTCCGCTGGCAATGCTTGTACTGCTTACAGTGGGTTCCGAACCATCGGTCGTATATACCAACTTGGCTGCGCTGTTGGTGGTCAACGCAATACAACGCACACTTATTTCACCGTCGTACTCACCGCTGGCCTTGTCCAGCCAGGCATGATTAAAGCCGTCCTTCTTTGCCACCAGATAGCGATAGCCATAGCCCGAGAGAATCTCCTGATAATCGGAGGTGCTGACAAAAGGTGTGGAGCTGCTTACACTTCCAGCCTTGCCGACTACCACATAAAGGTTCACATTCGAACCCGTCACTTCTGCTGCATAATAATTAGTGGTACTGGCCTTGGTCGTGTAACTACTTGTATTCGTAACTCCAGCCAACTTACGGGCCTCTATAAGTGACTTTATCTCATTCTTGTAAGCCAGCCAGTGAGGCAGGAACACGCAGGGCGTTCCTGGCATGGCAAGCAAAAAGGCATTGGCTTGAATGGTGTCCTTCTTGATGGGGTCTTGCTGCTCCGATGCCGAACGATACTCCATATCGTGGTTCTCCACAAAGGTGACAGCATAAGGTTTGTAGTAGTTGTCTGCTATCAACCGATTGTCCGATTTCAGTTTTGTCCAGTCGCTGTTATTTATTGCATCACGCACATTGTAGCGGAACTGGAAGTCGAAGGCTGCCGAAGTGGGCGTGCTGCCGTCACCCTTGGTGTAGCTAATCCAGTTCTTAATGGCATTGTTGCTGTCCCAATACTCACCGACAGAGAACTGGGGCTTGGCGTAGTTGTTATATGTGGCGATGAACGAAGCATAGAACCCTTTCACCATATCATAGCGGAAGCCGCTGTAGCCCAGGTCGTCGATGAGATACTTGGTATAGGCCTTAATTATCTTCTGCACGTTCTCACTATTATGGTCGAGGTCACGACAGCCATCCCAGTCCTCACCAGTATCGTTGTTTGAACTCAAAGACACTCCTTCCTTGGCAGCCTGGGTAGCAGTCTTGCCGCCGTCGTCGTTGGCACACACGTCAGCAGATGTCATCTGGTAGGTAACTCCGTTGTAGGTCTCTGCCGGGAATGTGTACCAGCCCGAAATGCTCTCACGATGATTAACAACAACATCAGCTATCATGCCTGTTCCACGGTCCTTGAAAGTCTTTATCATACTACGCAGCTCGGCCTCAGTGCCGAACGCGCTGCGCTGATTCCAGTAATACTTTGGGGTATATCCCATGTTGTTGGTACTCCCGCACCATCCACTCTGGGGTACCCAGATAAGATCGAAACTCCCGGCCAGTTCGTCAGTCTGTGACTCCAGGTTGGTCCACTTCGTCTCGGCATAGCTATTCCAATAGAAGCCCTGTAGCATCACCCCCCCATAGTTGGAAGGCCAGCCTTGGGCGTGGGCAGAACCAATGCCAGTTGAAAGTTGAAAGTTGAAAGTTGAAAGTTGGGCTGCGAAGAAAAGCAGTACCGAAAGTAACAGACGTTTCATATTATGATTAGCATTAGGGTTATCGTTAGCATTAAGTTCCACAAAGATAGCGAAACAAAACGAAAGTGTGCCCTCCAGCCAGAGCCGAAAGGCACACTCTATTAGTGCAAACGATTGCGACTTGTTACTTCGCAGATGTTTACTTCAGCACTTTCTTGCCATTGATGATGTACAGACCACGAGTGGCCTTGCTTACACGCTGACCAGCAACATTGTAGATAACTCCGTTAACTTTCTCGGTCTCCACACCCTGGATAGCATCAGTACCACCAGCAAAAGCGGAAACAGCCTTAGTCTCGGGATTGAAAGTGAATGTAACAGGTCCATGAGCGTCCAACGTGAAGGTGGCATTACCGCCATCTACACCATAAGATTCACTCCAGTCGTGGTTAACAACTACTTTGAACTCGTAACTACCAGCATCGAGAGTGGTCACATAGGAATAGGTACCATCATCGTTCTTTGTCATCTCTGTGGCAGTATCTTTCTGATTCCAGTCGTTGAAGTTTCCTGCTATAGAATAGATAACGGCAACCTCACCAACAGAAACCACACCGGTTTCAGCATTGAAGATAATGGTAACGTCCTCTCCCTCTGTACTGAAATAGGCATTACCGCCATCCCAGCCGTAACTCTCAGTCCAGTCGTGGTTAGTCACAACCTTGAACTCATAGTCACCAGCATCCAGACCCGTGAAGGTGTAGTAGTAAAGACCATCTGCGCCCTGAGTCATTTCCGTGCTCGTATCGGCCTGGTTCCAACCATTCATCGTACCAGCAATTGAGTACACATCCTCCTTGACTTCATCAGTACCAGCCTGCTCCCATTCTGCAGTTACAGTGGGGTTATCAATATCCATATTGTCAAGAATCAAAGTCAGGTTGTACTTGTAGCCTTTCTCCAGAACAAGTTTGAAATTAGAAGGATTGGAACCACCGACTGCAGGAAGAGCTACTTTATTCGTCAGCAACTGTACGTCAGCAGCACCCCATTGTTTTGCCCAACCACCATCGGCAGCAAACTTAAACTCATAAGAGCCTGCGGTAACATCTTTCAACTGAAGAACAAAGTAACCTTCTTCCTCCTCTGTCATCTTGTTAGCCTCAGCAGTTACATCCCAGTCTGCTCCGAGCAACGTCGCACTACCAGCAACGACAACATAGTCAAAGGCGTTGGGGTCATACTCCTTCACCTTGTCACCACTATAAGTTGCCTCCAAAGTATTGGGGTCAAAAGTGATGAGGACATCACTGGGTTCTGAAACCTGGAATTGATAGTTGTTACCATCTTTTCCATACCATTCTTTGTCATAAACGACCTTGAATTCTATCGCCTTTGTGTCCTTGGCTGCCAAGGTAATCTTCCAAAGGCCCGACTCACTATCGTAAGTCATTTCGTCTGTAGCCTGCCATCCTTCACCTTTCTCGTTAGTGGCAAACATGTTGGCAGTACCAGACACGAATGCAGTGTGTTCGTTAGGATCGTAAGCGTCCTGAGCGAAACCTGCGGCACTCAGAAGTGCCATGCATAGAAGAGTAAAAAGTTTCTTCATAAGCTTAATAATTTAATTGGGTTAATAATAATGTTAATTTCTAAATTAAGGTATTGTCAAATGCCCTCAAGCCCCTCCCCCTTTTTTAAGGGGGAAGGGTTGGGGAAACTTTTATTCAGCAATGAACAGGAACTCACCCGTGATGTCGTTGAAGTACACGTCATAGGTACCAGCGGGAACATTGATATTGGGGCCGTCCTGCGTTCCTACTCCATAAGGATTCTCCTTTACATTGGCATTCATGCCCCAATTTGTAGCCCAGTCATGGTCAGCACGGAATTTCACTTTACCTTCGGTCAATTCCACTCCCATGGCATACCAGCAGTGACTTCTCCACGCTCCATTGGTGGGCACAACCTCTGTCATGTCCAAGTCACCCCATGAATTGAAGTCACCTGATATAGAGACGGACGTATATTCTGCAGGTTCTTGGTTTTCCAAGCGAGTGAAAGTATAACTATAATCTACAAAACTAAAATTCAAAGCGTACCAACCAGCATCAGGTGAGTTAATGTATCCTCCACCAATAGAAAACTCCCCGCTCCATGCTGCACTGTTACCACCAGTGGCACCATAAACCTGGGTGTTGTCACCAAAGGTGTCATCACTCCACATTTTGGCATCAAGTTTGCCAGAGAAATAGGTCGTCACTGTCTGGTTTTCCTTTGTTACAGGCATTAAAGGAAGGGTCTTTTCCTTACTATCACGGCTGTTCTGCTTGCCATAAAGCCAATAATTCATAGCAGGAACCTCCAGCAATACCGATAGGTCAAACGGTTCACTCTTGCTCACCGTATAGGCACCATTTACTGTGGCCTCAGCAATGAGTTGAGCCGTCACATTGCGAACCTCATATCGTTTATCATATAGCGTAACGATGGCCTTCCTCAGGTCTTCCTTAGCCACATAACCAGTCTCACTGACAGGCAACGTAGTCATCTTGCTTCCGTCCTCTGAAGTGAGTTCCATCACCAAAGAGACAGGAGTTGTGTAAGAAAGGGAACCCGTGAAGACCTGGATGGAATCTGCTGTCACATCCTCCATCTTTATCGTGCCACCAAGTCCCTGAACATTCATGTCCACACTCTCCGCTGCCTCGGGTGTCACCGTGCGGTCAATCTGTGCCCAATTAGTATAGTCTTCGTCGCAAGCCACCAACGTAAGGGCGAGCACAAATGCAAGAAATATGTTCTTCTTCATAGTTCTTAATATCTTTAATTATAGGTTAGTTGTCATAGAAGTGATAGCACTTCGATATGTCATTGAACACCACACGGTAACTGCCAGCCTTAACGGGAATCTTGTCACCGCTCGTCTCACCGATAGCAATGGGGAACTGTTTACTGCTCCATACGCTGCCATCAGCACCTTGGAACTCTGCCTCTCCATCATCGGCCACGTCTACGTCAGCATACCAGATGTGAGGTATTACACTATTCTCTTCCAATGCCGTGGCCGAGCCACTCACACTCAACGTTATGCTGGCATAGGTCTGAGGAGTCTGGTCCTTAGCATAGGCAAACTTTACGTTGGCAGAACTCAAGCCTGCCGTATTGTCAAAAATGAACGTATAGTAGCCCGGAACGTTAATATTCCAGCACTGAGGATCGTCGTCACCCTCTGTCTGGCGTAGGGTTGGAGTACCATCGTAGGTCTTTTCCTCGTCCATCTCAACCTGGGAATCCACACCGAACATGGGGGCCCATGCATTCGGATCTTCAATAATCTTCATCAGACCCGCATTGAAATAGCCCGTATGTTCAAAGATTCCATAACCAGTTTCACTATCATAACTCTCGCCAGCTTTCACACTCAGCGGAACAATAATACCACCAATATTGCCCAGTGTCCATCCATTGACAGCCTCACCAATGAGGAACCAACTGTTAGGAGCAGCCTGTAGCTCCATGTAGAAGGGAGAGACACGCAATTGGACAACATTACTATTGACTGAATAATTGTCTACCGTAGCCACTGCGCGTACATAGGCTGTAACCTCCTCCGGCAAAGTACCCTCCTCCCAGCGTCCACACTGCATCACAGCCTTGGCAAAAAGGCGAGGAGTAGCCTCTATCGTTGTATTGGTATAGTTTTCGCCTACTGTAGCATAATCATTTACGGTCTCGCCTGTTTCATCTGCTACTGCCTCGCTGTAGGAAGTAGTAAAATCACCCGTGAGAGATACCTGCAACTGATAGTTTACTACTGCAGGATAGCCATAATCTGGTTGCTGACAAGTAAAACGCAGAGCAGAGGATTTCGCCAAATCAACCAAAAGATTGTGATAGGAAGGCTCATTCAGGACAAATGTATCGGGCTGCTGGATGACAGGATTGGAGTCTCTGTCTTCGCTGCATGCCGACAAGAAGCACAAGCCACTCAGAAGCAATAAGGCTGAATATATATACTTTTTCATGTCTTTACCTTATATTTATATATTAGTAACCAGGGTTCTGATGCATATTGGCATTTGCATTCAACTCATTATCGGGGATGGGATAGAGATTATATTTGCTCTCTACACCAGTTCCCGCATAGCTGCCACCTTTCCAGTCCCAGATATATTCACTGGAAGTGAAGAGGCCAAAACGAATGAGGTCGCTACGACGACGTCCCTCAAAGTAGAATTCACGGCACCACTCGTCAAGGATTGTGCGCTCATCTATGGTAGCCAGTTCAGCAGCATTGGCACGACGACGCAGCACCTGCAAATCATCCAGTGCCTTACCGCTTTCACCCAGTCGGAAGTTAGCTTCGGCACGGGTAAGATAAGCCTCGGCCAAACGAATATAGGGAATGTCTGTATCAGCAAAGGATTCGTCCTTTGGCCCTTTTCCACCTATGGTGTCGCAATAGGTGTTGTTCCACTTCAAAATACTAAAGCCAGCCGTGAATGTAGTCTTCTCCTCGGTGCTGTAAGTTCGGTCTGCATCCACATAGAACATGGCACGATCGTCACGCGCCGCGATCTTAGCAAAAAGTTGTGGTGTGGCATAGGCAGTGGACTTGCTTAAACTGGATCCATTGGATATGAACTTATCCACAAGACTCTGGCGAGAACGGTTACAAGTCCACATACTGGCAGGCAGTCCCTGGTCAGGAGTACCGCCACCCGTGCAACTGGCTACAGTGTATACACTGCCTCCATAACCACGGCTATTGCCTCCGTCGCATCGAATGGGGAAGATAATCTCCTGACGGGCATTGTCGTTTTCACCATTGTCACCCATGAAGAGTTGTTCGTAGGCCGTATAGCCGTTCTTCTCCTCTGTACAAAGTTTATAGTCGCTAGCAATGGCCTTGGCGGCATAATCGCGAGCCTTTTCCCACTGGGGTGTACCTGTATAGACCTCTGCATTGAGGTAGAGGCGAGCCAGCAACATGTAGGCAGCCACCTTATCGGCACGACCGTAGTTCTCGTCGGTTCCTGCAAAATCAAGTAACTGCTCGCTACTCTGCTTCTCACCAGAAATGGCCAATAATTCAGACTCCACATAATCGAAGACCTCGCTGCGTTTTTTCTCCACGGGAAGGTCAGCATTAACGTGTTCCTTGAAAGGAGCACGCCCATAGAGGTCGATGAAATGGAACAGGTTAAGAGCCCGGACGAAACGAACCTCGGCTCGAGTTTGACGTACATAGTCGCCGCTCTCGTCCTCGGTGTTGTCTAGATAACTGTTGCACAACGTAACGTTGTACATCAGGCGGTAGTAGGTCAGTTCGTTGTAACCAAGACTACTATTCCATGCAATGTTTGTGAGCTCGGGGATACTTGCATCGCCCTGCCAAGTCCAGATGCACTCGTCGGAGCAAAGCTCGTTTGCCTCAAAAATACGACGATACCACGAAGAGTTACCCTCGTCAAACTGACTCATATCAGCATTTCCCGCACCACCTGTCTGCCCAGTGAGTACCAGACTACTGTATACCTTGGCCAGTAGTGCAGTGAGATCAAGTGTAGTGGTTGTCTGCGGATCCACGATACTCTGGTTCAAATCATCGATGCAGGAAGTGTTCCCCCCAGCCACCATCAGTCCCAGAGCTACCGGAAATATCTTTTTCAGAAGTCTATTTTTCATAATTCTACAAATGATTAAAGGTTAAGACTCACACCCAGCATGTAAGTGACGGGACGCGGATAGATACTGCTGTCCACCCCACTTTGGCATTCTGGGTCAATGCCATCATACTTTGTAATTACAAAAGGATTCTGAACCGTTACAAAGATACGGCCGTTGAGTCCCTTATAATGGTCGCTGGCAAACAACTTATTGAAAGAATATCCCAGATTGATGTTGTCACAGCGCAGGAACGATGCATTGCGTACGAAGTAGTCACTCATGTAGTAATCAGTCTTGCCGGAAAAGCCCAGATCGATGGCTTCCTGCATGGTATTGCGATAGGCTCCATTACTAAAGAGACCACTGTAGCTTACGTTAGCATTATTGCTCAAGAAGTCATAATAAAGATAGTTGTTCAAGCTGGCACGCAGAGTGAAACTGAAGTCCCAGTTCTTCCAGATGAATTTGTTGGTCATACCCATGGTGACATCGGCAGCAGGCTTCTTATAGGGGTACTTGTCATCAGGATTTATCTGTCCATCACCATTTCGGTCTACAAACACGCCCTCCAAGGGTTTTCCGTTGGCATCGTACACTTGCTGATATACATAGAAACTGCCGACGGGGTAGCCAACCTTGTTAACCTGTACCTGATTACTTAAACCTGCACCTATACTGTTGCCGGTAAGAGCCCAATCACTACCAGTGGTAAGTTTGGTCAGTTCGTTGTCGTTCCACGTAACATTGTAACCTATCTGCCAGGTAAAGTTCTTCTTCACCACAGGACGAGCGTTAATCATAAACTCAACACCCGTGTTACGCAGCGAACCGATGTTCTTTATCATGTAGTTACCAAAGTTTGTACCACTAGCCACGCTGACACTAGCCAACAGGTCCTCTGTCTTGCGATAGTAATAGTCGAAGGCTCCATCAATACGACCGTTCAGGATACTCCAATCTACTCCGACGTTGTACGTTGTAGTCTTCTCCCACTTGAGGTCACTGTTCCACACCTCAGGGCGCATGGTATAGTAACTAGTCTGTCCCAGAGTGTACTGGGCATACTGGTCACTGGTTACATAGCGGGGGGTGTAGTAATAGTCGATACCCAAATCCTGCTGACCCGTAATACCATAACTAAGACGAAGTTTCAACTCATCAAGATGGTGAAGATTCTTCATGAACTTCTCTTCGTTAATCTTCCAGCCCAAGGCTACCGAGGGGAACTTACCCCAGCGGTTATCTTTGTCGAAACGACTGGAACCATCGAAACGCATAGTGGCCGTAAGCATGTAACGACCCAACAATGTGTAGTTCAAACGGCCGAAGAAGCTGACCAGCGAATAGCGGTTGATGTGCTGCGTCTGTGCACGATAGCTTGCACTATGGTAGTTCGATGACCATGTCTCGGTCTCAGGGTCGAATGCAGCCGTATAGTCACCCACCCAGGTTTCACCCAGATGGTCACCACCGCCATAGCTGAAGGTGTTGCGATGGAAATGCTGTTCCTCGGCACCAGCCATGATAGAGAAGTCATGTTTTTCGTTCCAATTATGGGCATATTGTGCATAAGCGTTACCCTGAATGTTATACTTGTAGCTTTGTGAGCGTCCCCAATAAGCATAATAGTTATTACCCCAAGAGTAGGGAGTATACTGGTTGAACTCTTCTCCCTCGGAATAGTCACCCGATGCACTGGCATGGATGCTCAAGTCCTCCAGCCCGTGTATCTTGTATTCAGCATCAATGCTTCCGATAAGGCTTGTTGAGGCCGCATCATCATAGCGGTTAGCATTCTGAGCCACAGGGTTCTGGGGGGTATTGGTGTTGGTCACCTGTCCACTCCATGAACCTTGCTGTCCGGAACTGATAAGGGTCTGATAGTAACCGCCCGTAGCATAGAACTCCGATGGGTCGGCAAAAATAGGACGGGTGGGATCCATCGCAATGGCTGAACCTACGATTCCACCTTGGTCAGTGTAGCGATTCTCAGCATACATGCCCTTTGCATTGATGTTCAGCGTCAAATGGTCGTCAGCCAGCGACGGGGTGAGATTGAGGCTGGCTGTGGTACGCTGGAACTTATCGTTCTTGATAATACCCCTATTTCCAGTAAAGCCCAACGCAAAGCGGTAAGGCATGTGCTTAAGTCCACCGCTCAAAGTAATAGTATGGTCACTGGAGACAGCATTATGATAGATTTCGTCCTGCCATTTGGTATTGGCCGTTCCCAATCCTAATTCCTCTACGCTCTTGCCAGTCAGTTGAGTCAAATAGCTACGATACTGATTGCCGTCGAGCACATCGTACTTGCGTACGGGCTGCGACACGCTTACGTTACCATTATAACTAATGCGTACGGGAGAACCTTTCTCACCCTTCTTGGTGGTGATGATGATGACACCATTAGAGGCACGGCTACCGTAGATGGCGGTGGCGGAAGCATCTTTCAGAACAGTGAAGGTCTCGATGTCGGAAGGGTTGACAAGTGAAAGTGGGTTCGTCAGTCCCTGTACGCCATTGTTATCCATAGCCAACCCATCGATGACAATCAGAGGGTCGTTGCTTGCACTAAGAGAAGAGCCTCCGCGAATACGGATTGAAGCTCCGCCACCCGGAGCACCACCAGCCGTGCTCACTTGCACGCCAGCCACTTTTCCCAGCAGCAGGTCGGTGGCATTGGTCGTAACGCCTTTGGTCAGTTCGTCAGGTTTAATGGCTGTTACGGAACCCGTAGCATCGCTTTTCTTAACTTTCGCATAACCTATGGCAACTACTTCCTCCAGAGCCTTGGCATCCTCCACGAGGGTAACGACGACGTTGGACGAGGCCGTCACCTCTTTGGTAACAAAGCCAATGTAGGAAATAACCAGGGTGGAACCCTTGGGGGCTGTCAGTTGGAAGTTACCGTTGAAGTCGGTAACCGTTGCCACATCGCCACTCTTGGTGGCTACCTTTGCACCAGGCAAGGGCTCGCCGAGGTCGTCCTTAACCAGTCCTTTCACCTGTATCTGGGCAAAAGCACTCATGGACAAGACTAACCCAAGGAATAGGGCCAAGAGTTTCGGAGAAACATCTGAAAAGACTTGTTTCATGTTATTAAATTTAATGTTTTTTAATTAATCTACGTACAAAATTAGGTTTTTGGGCTATTGTTTGTGACACCTCTGGACGTTTTTTTTCTTAATTGTACGCGCAATCGTTTGCGTCTCTGCAAATGTTTTCGTAATTTTGCATTGTCAACTAAGAGACTTATACCATGAAGAATGTTGCTATCACCATCAAGGACATTGCCCGTGAGCTGGGTGTTTCAGTGAGCACCGTAAGCAGGGCTCTGCAGGACAATCCGTCCATCAGCCGGGAACGGAGGGAGGCTATCCAGACCTATGCCCGGGAACATCACTACCAGCCCAATACAATTGCCACGGCACTGCGCAGTTCAAGGACGACGAAAAGTAATCTGATTGGAGTTGTCCTGCCGAAGTTTGAGCACTACTTCTTCTCCTGCATACTGACGGCCATCGAGAAGACATGCGGTGAGAACGGCTACTTCGTGATTGCCGCCCAGACGGGCGACAGCTACGAGAGGGAGCGTGAGGTGGTGGAGGCCCTGCACCTACAACGCGTGGCAGGTATCATCATCAGTCTGGCTAAGGACACGAAGGACTATACCCACATAGAGAGTGCCATCGATGACGGTATTCCGATGGTCTTCGTCGACCGCATCTGCACGGGGGTGCGCACCAGCCGCGTGGTGGTGGACGACTATGCGGCCGGACTGACGGCGACGGAGCATCTCATCGCCTGCGGTTGCAAGAGGATTGCTTTCATGGGGGCGACCATGAACCTGGAAATCTCGAAGAACAGGTTCAACGGATATCGGGATGCCTTGCGAAAACACGGGCTGACCGTTTTCCCAGAGCTGGTGCGGCAATGTGACAACAGGGAGGAGGCTGACCTGCTGACTCCGGAACTGATGGGTATGGAGGAGCACCCCGACGGATTCTTTACCATCAACGACGACACGGCCCTGGGCGTTCTATATGCCTGCAAACGATTGGGCTACAAGGTTCCGGATGACGTGTGCATCTGCGGTTTCGGCGACGGCATTCGGGCCATCAGCTGCGAGCCTCGCCTGACCACTATGGAACAGAGCGGACACGATGTGGGCCAACAGGCCGCTCAGGTAATGTTGGACATGCTGAACGGAAAAGTGGAACCGGGACATTTCGTCAACAAAATCGTCAAGACCAGACTCATAGTCAGAGCGACAACCCGTTAATAAAACTTATAGCCGTAATTACGGCTATAAGTAAAGGTCAAGGACGTTATTTTACTCATCTCTCTTTGATACCGAAAACGGCAATTGCACCACCTATGAGCATGAGTCCGCCGATGACCATCATCATGGGTTCGTCAGATGCCCCATTGGCAGCCAATGGCAGACTCCTGAGTATGGGGCCGCCAAGGGTAGCCGCTACGATTTGGGGCAGGCAGATGGCACAGTTGAACAGTCCCAGGTAGGAACCCATGTGTCCTCTGCCTTGCAGGGCATTAGTGAGTAGCGTAAAGGGATAGGCCAGTGCGGCAGCCCAAGCGCAGCCGATAAGCATCTCACTAACAGCGAAACCCCAACGGCCTTGCATGAAGTACATAGAAACAAATCCTGCAGCACCAAGCAACAAGGATAGGGAATAGCCCAGTCGGGTGTTCTTTATGTTGGGAATCACCATTGCCCAGAGCACAGCCGCTACAGCCTGGATGGCCATAATGATGCCAACCCAGTTACCTGCCTCTTGATATTGAGTGGAGGCAGTTATCAGCTTTGCAGTTGTAGGGTCGACGGGGGTAGCAAAGCCGTTCGCAGCCACGGTGCCAGTGGTGTAGGTCCACATGAAGAGAAAAGCAGCCCACGTGAAGAACTGTACGAGACCTATCTGCCAGAAGGCAGCTGGGGCTTGCGTCAGTAGTCTCAGCAGTCCCGGGTTATCATCGGGTGTCGGCGCAGTATGCTGTTCCTCATTGTATGCAGCATAGGTCTGGGGCTCCCATTCCTTTACCTTCACCACTGTGTAGATGACACAAAGTATCAGGATGGCTGCACCAATGTAAAAAGAGTATATCACGGAGTGAGGCACGACACCTTCGGGAGCTTCGTTGCTAACATTGAACCAAGTGAGCAGTGCAGGAAACACGAAGCCAATCACAGAGCCAACATTGCATAGGAAGGACTGTATGGAGTAGGCCAGTTTCTTCTGCTTCTCGTTTACCATGTCACCCACCAACATCTTGAATGGCTGCATAGCAATATTGATACTAGTATCAAGGAACATGAGCATAACCAGTCCGAAGAGCATGCTCGTAGTGAAGAGCCCCCATATCTTGGTAGTATTGTCGAGATGGATGCTACCTGCGTTAGGTAGAAAACACATGACGGCTACAGCACAAGCTGCACCAATGAACAAGTAGGGGATACGACGGCCCCAGCGACACCAGGTCTTGTCGGAGAACTTGCCCACCAAGGGCTGAACAATCATGCCCATCAGCGGAGGCAATATCCAAAAGAAACTAAGTGAATGGGGGTCGGCACCCAGTGTGGCAAAGATACGGCTGATGTTTGCACTTTGCAAGGCATAAGCTATTTGCACACCAAGGAATCCAAAAGAGAGATTCCATAGGCCCCAGAAGGTAAGATCAGGTTTTGTCTTCATTATTATCTGTTATTAAAGTTTTGTATTTACAATACGATGACCAGACTTTCACGAGGCTTCAAAGTGAGTGAACCAGTCAAAAGAATCGTACGTCCGGTGGTCACGTCGCACCCTTCGCTCCTGTCACCCGTCACCTCGCTATAACGCTCCATGGGGAGAGTGGCCTGACTGGATGTTCCGTTCAGGATAACCAGCACAGTCTCCCCCGCTGCCCTACGGGCATAGACGTAACAGCCGTTGACGGGGCAAAACTGCGTCATCGAACCCTCGGTGACAGCCTTGCTCTGCTGACGCCAGTGCAATAGCCGACTCTCCCACTGGAACATGTCGTCCTCCTCTGCCGTACGTCCGGCAGCCGTGAAAGCATTGCGCGTGTCCGTCTTCCATCCTCCGGGGAAGTCCTTTCGCACGTTGCCGTCGGTCACTTCCTTGGTACCGTTCATCAGTATCTCCGTACCATAATACAACTGGGGTATGCGGCGCGTAGTGAGCAAAAGGGTGAGCGCCTGCTTCAGCAGAGACACGTTACGCCCGTTCTTCAGGAATCGGTCGGTATCGTGATTCTCTATAAAGGCCATCACATGCGTGGGGTCGGGATAGAGATAGTCGTAGACGAAAGAGTTGTAGAGGCGATTAAACCCATCCCACCAAGCATCAGTCTCCTCACCCGCGGCCAACGTAAGACGGTCGAAGAAGGCGAAGTCCATCACCGTTGGCAGACTGCTCTCCACCTCAGCCACCCTGCTTCCTTTCTGCCACGAGGCTGGGTAGGCTGGTTCGGTGACCCACGTCTCCCCCACTACGTTGAAGCAAGGATATTCGTCCAGTATTTCTTTCATCCAGACAGCCATAGCCTTGCGGTCGGCATAAGGATAGGTGTCCATGCGGATGCCGTCGATGCCAGCATATTCAATCCACCACTTGCTGTTCTGAATCAGGTAGCGCAGGACGTGCGGGTTATTCTGGTTAAGGTCGGGCATGGTGGGTACAAACCATCCCTCAACCGTCTCCCTGAGGTCTACCTCACTGGCATAGGGGTCCATCACAGGTGTGAGTTTATAGCTGGTCTGCAAGTAACTGCCGTCCTGCGGCTCATTGAACCAGTCCTTGGAGGGACGGTCCAGGTTCCACGGATGGTCGTAGCCCGTATGGTTGAATATCATGTCCATAACGAACTTCAGTCCGTGCCGATGACATTCGCTTACCAACTGCCTGTACTCCTCGTTCGTCCCGAAGCGGGGGTCCACCCTGTAGTAATTGGTCGTGGCATAGCCGTGGTAGGTGCTTTGCTTGTCACGGTCGGGCGAATCGTTCTCCAGTACGGGTGTAACCCATAGTGCCGTAACGCCCAGTTCATTGAAATAGTCCAGGTGCTGACGTATGCCCTCCAAGTCACCGCCGTGCCGCAAAGAAGGCTCGTTGCGGTCCACGACATAGGGCTGCATACCCTTCAGCGATGCCGTCTGTCCGTGTCCGCTGGCAAAACGGTCGGGCATGAGCATATAGAGCACGTCGTGGCTGTCGAAACTGGTACGCAGCCCAGGAGCTTTCTCCCGTTGGCGCAACTCGTAGCTCAGCGTTTCTTTCTTTTTCCCTTTGGTAAAGGTCAGACTCAATGTGCCAGGCTGAGCCGTCGGCTCTACATCCAGATAGACAAGCAAGTAATTAGGTGAGTCCAACCGGACGGTCTCACGCAGCATCACACCCGGATAGGCATCCACCGTCACTTCGGCCTCCGCTATCGCAGGGCCATAGACCATCAACTGCAGTTCGGTCTGCCTCATGCCCGTGTACCAGAACTCAGGCTCCACACGCTCTATCAATGTCACTGGCTTAGCAGCATAAGTCACAGAAGCCAGGAAAATTCCGAAAAATGTAAATATATTCCTCATAATGCTTTTATACTAATGGCATATCCGCCACCAGGGGCGGCTGTCAGTTTCAGTTTCGTCTTGTTAGTCACCTGCTGCTTCTTTATCTGGTAGTGCATCGAGGTAACATCGTCATCATAGTGGCTGTCCTTAGCATCTTGATAGATGGTGGCCTCGTACTTCCTGCCCGGGCTGAGGAAGTTCAGACTCAGCGTGTGCCGATAGCCGTTCTCATCGCATTTACAACCCACGTACCAGTCCTGCGTTCCCTTCGCCCTGCGGGCTATGACCAGATAATCGCCCACCTCTGCCTCCAGATAGCGGCTCTCGTCCCAGTCGACGGCCACATCCTTGATGAACTGGAACGCATCCATAAAACGCTCGTAGTTCTGGGGAAGGTCGGCCGCCATCTGCAGAGGGCTATACATGGTGACATAGAGGGCCAGCTGACCAGCCAGCGTACTATTGACGCGCCCGTTGCACTTCTCTGTAAAATCATGGGGACGGGTATAGAGAATGCCGGGGGTATAGTCCATCGGTCCCCCCTGAAGGCGGGTGAAGGGGAGAATGCAGGTGTGGTCGGGATTGTTCCCTCCAAAGGCCTCGTACTCGGTGCCCTTAGCACTCTCGTTGCCTATCATGTTGGGATAGGTGCGGCAGAGCCCTGTGGGACGTACGGCTTCATGGCCATTCACCATGATGTGGTGCTTGGCAGCCTGACGAACGGCATAGAGGTAATGATTGACGAGCCACTGACCATAGTGGTGCTCACCACGGGGAACGATGTTTCCCACGTAGCCACTCTTCACACTATTGTATCCGTATTTGTCCATCAACTGATAAGCCTCCTCCATGTGACGCTCATAGTTGCGCACACTGGACGATGTCTCGTGGTGCATCATCAGGCGCACACCTTTGTTGTGAGCATAATCGTTCAAGGCCTTGATGTCAAAGTCGGGATAAGGAGTGACAAAGTCGAAGACATCGTCTTTCTGATGGCCTACCCAGTCCTCCCATCCTTGGTTCCAGCCCTCAACCAGTACTTGGTCGAAACCGTGGCGGGCTGCGAAATCGATGTAACGGCGCACCGTGTCGTTGTTGGCCGCATGTAGCCCATTGGGCTTACACTTAGTGTAGTCGGTCTCACCCAAACGTACGCTGGGTAACTCGTCAGTATAGGCCCAGGAACTGCGACCGCTTATCATCTCCCACCATACACCGATGTACTTGACGGGCTTAATCCAACTCACGTCGTCATACACACAAGGGTCGTTCAGATTCAGTATCAAGCGGCTGGCCAACACCTTTCGGGCATCGTCCACCACCATCACCGTGCGCCACGGACTCTTGGCCGGAGTCTGCAAGTATCCCTTGTGGCCCTCGGCATCAGGCGTAAGCCAGGTGGTGAAGACACGATTGGTGTCATCATACTCCAGATTCATGCAGGAATAATCCACCAAGGCAGCCTCATGGATATTGATATAGAGACCGTCGTCGGTCTTCATCTGTAAGGAGGTCTGTACGCCTGTAGGACTAAATGTCTGCCAACTGCTGTTACCACTGTGAGCCTCCACCACGGCAGGCATCATCCCACGGATTTCACTCAACTGACTGGTCTGTATGCTGTACTCCTGTGTGTCGTAATCACCAGGAATCCACCAAACCTTATGGTCACCGGCCATAGCAAACTGGGTCTTCTCCTCCTTGAGCGTGAAATAGACCAGATTGGGCTGACTGGGAAACTCGTAACGGAAACCCAGTCCGTCGTTGTACAAGCGGAAACGTATCACTATACGTCGGTAGGTGCTCCGCTGAAGGAGTGTCACGGCCAGTTCGTTATAGTGATTACGTATCTGCGACTCCTCACCCCAGACTGACTTCCAGGTCTCGTCGAACGATGTACGCTCAGCCTTCTCCTGAACGAAACCATCCATCAGGTCGCTACCACCTTTGGAGAGTTGCAGGCCCAATGTACTGGGCTTAACGACAGGCCTCCCCTTGTAGTCCAAACGATAGGTGGGAACACCGCTTTTCACTTCGAATTGACATACCAGTCCTCCATCGGGACTCGTCAGTCGCTCCTGAGCCACTACACAGACAGGCACCAGCAGCAGTAGGGTTATGATTATCTTATTCATCGTTTCAAGATTACGGCAGACTGGGCAGGCACTTTCAGTTGCCCCATCTTCAGTTGAGGTTTTCCATCGGAGACCATCACGACCTGCCATTCTCCTTCGGGCATCGACACCTTGACGACCTTACGGTTGCTATTCAGTACCACAACGATGCTCTCCCACTCGTCGTTCATGGGCTTGCCGTCCAGTTGATAGGCAATCAGGTTACTACCCTTCACTGGCAGGAAACGAAGGTAACGACTTACGGGATTGAGACGGGCGGCTAAGGGGTGGTTACCCATGCGGAAAGCGGGATGTGCCTTACGCAAGCCTATCAGGTTACGAATATAATCATATACGTCCCTGTGCTCGGCCTTCAACTTCCAAGGAATGGTGTTCACCGAGTCGGGACTGTTGTAACAGTTGTGTACCCCTTTGCGGTCACGTGCCATCTCATCGCCACACCAGATGAAGGGTGTGCCTTGACTGGTAAGGACCGCAGTATAGGCGAGTTTCTGCAATCGCAGACGTTCTGTCTCATCGGCCTTAGGAGCTGAAGCCTTCAAACGGTCAGCCAAGCACATATCGTCGTGGCAACTGACGTAGCTCATCATCATCGAAGGCACGCGTGTCCAGAACGCTTTGCTGTAGTTTACCTTATTAATATTTATGTCGGGATGCTCACATGCTCCGACGATGCCGAATTTCACGCTTTCCTCGTTGCCTGCCTTACCTATAAGGAAGGCTCCCTCGCTGTCATCGTTCCACGAGCCCCTCAATCCGTCACGCATTTCATCACCAAAGGCCGCGATGCCAAACGACTCCATACCGTTCAATGTAAGAGAGTTAGCCTTCATGGCCAGTTTCCTCTCATCCAAAGCAGGAGCACCGGCAGCCCAGCCTTCACCATAAATGATAGCAGTAGGACACTCGGCAGTCACAGCCCGACGTATGGCCTGCATGGTCTCTATGTCGTGAATACCCATAAGGTCGAAACGAAACCCGTCGATATGGTATTCACGCATCCAGTAGAGCACACTCTCTACCATGAACTTGCGCATCATCGGACGCTCGCTGGCCGTCTCATTACCACAGCCACTGCCATTGGATGGTGTCCCGTCTGCATTCCAACGGAAGAAATAGCCTGGAGCCGTCTTCTCGAAGTTACTAGTCTTGAGATCGAACACATGATTGTACACCACGTCCAGAATGACACGTATACCTGCCTTATGCAAAGCCATCACCATCTGCTTGAACTCACGGATGCGGGTAGCAGGGTCGTAGGGATTGCTACTGTAACTGCCCTCGGGCACGTTGTAGTTCACAGGGTCGTATCCCCAATTGTACTGCGGTGTTCCCAAACGAGTCTCGTCCACACTACCATAGTCGTAACTGGGCAAAAGGTGAACACAATTCACACCCAGCTCCACCAGATGGTCAATGCCGGTCTTCTGTCCGTCAGGAGTATGCGTGCCATGCTCGGTAAGAGCCAAGAACTTACCGCGGTTTTCGATACCGCTCTCCTTATCGAGAGAGAAGTCACGATGATGTAATTCATAAACAACGGCATCTGCAGGTCCTGCCATAGCGGGATGCCGATCTTGTTCCCAGCCCTCGGGATTCGTATCCTTGAGGTCAAGAATCTGAGTTCTTTGTCCATTCACACCAACGGCCTTGGCAAAAATTCCGGGTGTCTCTTCATACACACCACGCTCGTTCTGCACACAGAAGGTGTAGAACTTGCCTCGCAGGTCAAGGGGCATGTTCTGGCTCCATGTTCCATCACTGTTCTTCTGCAGCCCGATTGTTATGGGCAATTGGTTCATCCCTTCCCCTTCCTCATACAGATGTACCGTCACTTCCTTTGCCGTGGGGCTCCACAGACAGAAGTAGGTGTGAGTAGGTGAGCAGCTCATCTCACATATCGGTCCGACAGGCACAGGCCACCGGTCGAAGTCTTGAGCCTTGGCCGAGAGAGAACAGAGCGAAAACATAGCCATGATAATCTCGTTTTTCATCGTCCGTAAGTCTTTATGAGTCCACGTATTTTCTCATTCAAAGCCGTGTCTGCCATCAGTTGCTCCACGCTCATGTGCATACGGTATCGCCAATAATGACGAGGATTGGCCGGCACGTTGATGCGTTCGTAGTCAGGGTCGGGGTATCGACGTTTCTCGTCAATGCTAAGCCAGTCCTGGAAAGAAAGCAGGCAGAGCATAGAGGGTGACTCCAGATGACGGGTCACGACCTGCTCGGCCAACCATCCCGGCATGGGATGAGGTGCAGGTCCATCGTGATAGAGAGCCTCGTTATAGAAACGCTGAGCGACCTCCCAGTCCTCCTCCCACCAACCACGCAAGGTGGCCATATCGTGGGTACTGATGGTAGCCACACTGCGATAGGGGTTCTCCCACAAATGGCCGAAGCTGTACTGGGGATTCTTCGGCATGGTCTGAATCTCCAAGGTCAAAATCTTCAACGCCTCCATCACCCAAGGCACGCAGGCGGGCACCATGCCTAAGTCCTCGGCACACACCAGCATGCGGGTAGCGTTAATGAAAACTGGAAGTTTCTTCATTGCCTCGTCGTACCAGAACTGGTTGTGACGTTTATAGTAGTAGTCGTTGTACAGACGGTTGAATGCCTCCTTCTCCCAGTCGCCCAACATGCGGAACACATAGTCGTTCTGTACGCCTATTCGAGGATGATAGGTATTCAGGGCCTTACGGTCGGGGACAAAGAGTACATTACTTATCAGCGCATAGAGTCCGTCACGTAGCGTGGTGTCCTTAGATTCTGCAAAGACAGCCTCAACCTGTCGCTGAGTGGCAAACTCAGGCTTAAGTGTATAATGCCCGTCACCCGATGCATCGAGATATAGCCGTCGTACTTCCGAAGCCTTATCGCCAAACATCTCATAAAGCACCCAGTCGGTGATGAAGGGCCTTGTAAAAGCGTCGCCTTGCCAGTGCAAGCCGTAGCTCTCTATCTCCTCCACCGTCATGGGCAGGGCTGGCGAGAACTGTCCCAACAATCCCTGTACACTATGAAGGGGAATCTCCCAGATGCGGAAGAAACCCAGCACGTGGTCGATGCGATAGGCATCGAAGTATTCGGCCATCTTGCGGAACCTACGTACCCACCACTTGCAACCGTCGGCCAGCATGGTGTCCCAGTTGTACGTGGGGAATCCCCAGTTCTGGCCCGTCGTACTGAAGGCATCTGGCGGGGCACCCGCCTGCCCATTGAGATTGAAGTAATGGGGTTCTACCCAAGCCTCCACGCTGTTGCGACTGATGCCGATGGGTATGTCACCTTTGATGACCACGCCCTTGCTACGGGCATAGCGACAAGCATCCGACAACTGCACGTGCAACAGATATTGCACGTAACAGTAGAAGTGAATGGCACGTGCGCTCTTAGTTCCTTTCTTACAGAGAGCCTCCACCTCCTCGGCCTTATAGGTACTTAGCGTCTTCCAACGGCGGAAATCGGCAGTACAGTACTGATCGCGCAGGTAGCTGAAGGCCGCATAAGGCAACAGCCAATCTGCATTCTTCTCATAGAAATCCTGGTATTCGCTGCTTTCCATCGTCTTCTTCCCTTCCTGATCGAACAGTAAGTACAGATAGGATCGCTTGGCGTTATTCACCTGTTCATAGTCCACCTGTTTCAAGGCATTCAGTTCCTTGCGCAACTTCTCGTAAGCCGCACGTTCCTTACCGTCCTTCAACGAAGGCAGGGCACTCAGGTCGACGTACATGGGATGGAATGCATAGATGCTGATGCTATTATAGGGATACGAATCGGTCCAAGTGTTGGTTATCGTCGTGTCGTTGATGGGCAGAATCTGCAACACTCGCTGTCCCGTCAGGGCTACCCAATCTATCATGCGACGCAAGTCACCGAAATCACCCACGCCGAAACTCTTCTCACTGCGGATGCTAAAGACAGGAATCACACACCCTGCCCCACGCCAAGGAGCGAAGGGCAGTCTTACCTCCTCGTCCTGCATCACCCAAGTCATACCACGCTCCACAGGAAGTGTGGGCAACAGCCGATTCTCGCGCATCTCCCATGACTGCTGTTCGCCCGTATGGTTGTCCAGCGTCAGGTATTTATACTCCAATGTCCCCTCTACTTTCGAGAGGTCGAGAGCCAACATCCACTCACCGGGATTCACTTCCGAGAGTTTTATCTCCTTCCCTTTCTGCCACTCACCCAGCACTGGCTGATTGCCCAGCACGGCTAGCACCTGTCCCTCGGGCACCTCTGGAGCGAACACCCTTAACAGCAAGTTCTTCTCTCCCTCTGGCTGAGGCTGTGCAGTACGTTCGTGACGAACGAAGGCCTCCGTGAAAGCACTCGTAAAACGATAGGCATCCTGCGGCAGGTCACGCCAACGGTCTTGGCAAACCATACGCTTTGCGATCGTTGATACTACTACGCCATGGGGCTGCGAAGCCCATTCGGTCCGAACCACTTTGTCGTCACGCACGATGCAGTAGCGATACTCCACGCGCTCTGTGTGAGCAGGCAAAGTCATCTCACTGCGCCACGTCACACCGTCTGCCGTGGCCAAAGCCGTCGTTTTCCGCGTCTTCTTGCCTGTCTTTGCAAACGAGACAACGTCTACCTTTACCTCCTCGCCCCACCGGGTACGATACTCAATCTGAAAACTTATCTTCATGGCTTGTCTTCGGTTATGGATTTTTGAGTTTATGGCTCAAAGTTACCGAATTATTTCCCATCCCACGCCCCATACCTTATATTATATTATGAAATCAGAGCGCAAACGATTGCAAGTTTCCTTGCGCAGGACCATTCCTTCCCTTGCCCACGTCTTCGCTTTCGACTTCACAGACACGTTTTCGTTCGTTTTTCGTTAGCGTTGGCATTGATGTTGGCGTTTTTTTCTTACCTTTGCCTAAAATATCTATCCAAATACATCAAAACGCCATGAATCATATCATGAAGAAGATTCTTTTCGTTATCACACTGCTTTTGTCCTCTCTTTGTACCAACGCGCAACGTACCGAGACACTGCTCACCGACGGATGGCTGTTCCACCCGGGTGACCTGGCCGACGCACAGGCCCCTGCGCTCGACGACAGTCAATGGCAACAGGTATCTATTCCTCACGACTGGGCTATCACAGGCCCCTTCGACCGTAAATGGGACCTCCAAAACGTGGCCGTAACACAAAACGGCGAGAGCAAGCCGTCGTGGAAGACAGGACGTTCTGGCGGTCTGCCCTACATAGGTGTGGGGTGGTATCGCAGACGCTTTGATGCACCGAAAGAGGGACGCACAACGCTGCTCTTTGATGGTGCCATGAGCGAAGCCCACGTTTACGTCAATGGGAAGGAAGCCATCTTCTGGCCCTACGGCTACAACTCCTTCTATGTCGACGTGACGGAACTGGTTCGTAAGGACGGCACTCCTAACACGCTGGCCGTGCGGCTGGAGAACCGCGAGCAGAGCAGCCGATGGTATCCGGGAGCAGGCTTGTACCGTAACGTCCATCTCATTACCACAAACGATGTTCACGTCCCCGTATGGGGTACGCAGATAACCACACCCCATGTGGCCGAGGACTATGCTTCGGTGCGCCTGCGCCTTACCGTGGAGAACGATAACGGGAAGCCTGTGCGCATTGTCACCCGTATCGTAGATGCCGTCAGAGGCGAGGTTGCCGTCAAGGACAACACGATGACGATAAACCATGGCCGTCCATTCGAGCAGAATTTCATTGTCAACAATCCCCATCTCTGGTCGCCAGAGGACCCTTGGCAGTACAATGCCGTCTCAGAGCTATACGTCGACGGTCAGCTGAAGGACAAGTACGTGACCACATTCGGCATACGTTCCATCGAACTGGTGCCCGACCGCGGATTCTTCCTCAACGGTAAATTACGCAAGTTCCAGGGTGTCTGTCTCCACCACGACCTCGGTCCCTTAGGTGCAGCCGTCAATAACGAAGCCCTGCGCCATCAGCTCAGCCTGCTCAAGGAGATGGGATGTGACGCCATACGCACCAGTCACAACATGCCCGCTCCCGAGCTGGTGGCCCTGTGCAACTCCATGGGATTCATGATGATGCTTGAGCCCTTCGACGAATGGGACGTAGCGAAGTGTGAGAACGGATACCACCGCTACTTCCAGGAATGGGCCGAACGCGACATGGTGAACATGCTCCACCAATACCGCAACTGTCCCTCCGTAGTCATGTGGAGCATCGGCAACGAGGTGCCCACCCAGTGGAAGCCCGAGGGATACAAAG
>ERZ842401.433-NODE-433-length-60723-cov-14.975209_pt1 | contig 60723 bp, 55 predicted proteins | sample MGYA00521270_ERZ842401 | MGnify/ENA primary metagenome ERZ842401 (study PRJEB31892, sample SAMEA3878208) | bioreactor metagenome | biome: Moose rumen | place: Sweden | collected 2011-10 | study: EMG produced TPA metagenomics assembly of the PRJEB12797 data set...
TATGGCAAAGAAAACAAAAGGAAACAGGGTGCAGGTCATCCTCGAGTGCACCGAGCAGAAAGAAAGCGGTGTTCCCGGAATGTCTCGTTATATTACCACCAAGAACAAGAAGAACACTCCCGACCGTCTTGAGCGCAGGAAATACAATCCTTTCCTGAAGAAGGTCACAGTTCATCGTGAAATAAAGTAAAGGAGAACAATTATGGCAAAGAAAGCCGTTGCAACATTCGCAGCCAAGGCCGGCTCCAAGAGCATGGTCAAGTGCATCCGCATGGACAAGTCCCCCAAGACCGGCGCATATGTCTTCACGGAGCAGCTGGTAGAAGCCGACAAGGCCAAGGACTTCTTCGCAAACAAGAAGTAAATCATAATCATAGCTGAAAATGGAGCCGTTCCCGCATGGAACGGCTCCATTTTTGCTTTAAAATGACTATCTTTGCTCTTTGCAGACAGTATGGCACTGAATTTCTTCCAAAAGATCTCCCGCGCCGTTGCCGGGAAGTCCAGGGTGGACGACGAAACCCTGGACAACATAGAGGAGGCCCTTATAGAAAGCGACATGGGCGTGGATACCACGCTCAAGATAATCGACAATCTGGAGGAGCGCGTGGCGAGGGACAAAATGATGTCCTTCGACGAACTCGTGGGCTATCTGCGCGACGAAATCGGCAAATTGCTCGACGTCGGGGGAGCGGGTCCCATGGTGATGGACCGCAAGCCCTACGTGATTCTCGTGGTGGGCGTGAACGGAGTGGGGAAGACCACCACCATAGGCAAGCTCGCGCACCTCTTCAAAAGCCAGGGCAAGAAGGTGGTGCTGGGAGCGGCCGACACCTTCCGCGCCGCCGCGGTGGACCAGCTGGACATCTGGGCGGAACGCGCGGGAGTCGACATCGTCAAGCAGAAGATGGGCTCCGATCCCGCCTCCGTGGCCTTCGACACCGTGAAGAGCGCCGTGGCGAAGGGGGCCGACGTGGTTCTCATCGACACCGCCGGCCGTCTGCACAACCGCATCGACCTCATGAACGAGCTGGGCAAGATACGCAACGTCTGCGGCAAGGCCTTCCCCGGCGCTCCCGACGAGGTCATGCTCATCCTCGACGCCTCCACCGGCCAGAACGCCTTCCAGCAGGCCAGGGAATTCTCCCGGGCCACTACGGTTACTTCGATCGTGGTCACCAAGCTGGACGGAACCGCCAAGGGCGGCGTGGTGGTGGGGCTAACCGACACTTTCCACGTCCCGGTGAGGTTCATCGGCACCGGAGAGGGCATGGCCGACCTGGAACCCTTCGACCGCGAAGAGTTCGTGGAGAGCCTTTTCAATCCCGAAGAGTTAAAAAACAAATAAGTATGAAAGTTTCTTACAATTGGCTTAAGGAGTATCTCGACTGCGACCTCACGCCCGCGCAGATGGCGGAGGTGATGACCAATATCGGCATTGAGGTGGCGGGAGTCGAGGAAGAAGAGGAAATCCCCGGCGGACTTGCCGGCGTGGTGGTTGCGGAAGTGCTTGAATGCGAGCCGCATCCGAATTCCGACCATCTCCATGTAACCAAGGTGGACGACGGCAGCGGAGAGCCCCTCACCGTGGTGTGCGGCGCTCCCAACGTGGCTGCCGGGCAGAAGGTGCTCTTCGCGCGCATAGGCGCGGTGCTCCCCGGCGACTTCAAGATAAAGAAAAGCAAGATACGCGGAATCGAGTCGTACGGCATGATCTGCGCCGAGGACGAGCTGGGAATCGGCACCAGCCACGACGGCATTATGGTGCTTCCCGCCGAGGCCGTGACCGGCACTCCGGCAAAGGAATATCTGCATCTCAAGACCATGGCCGTCATAGAGTACGAACTCACCGCGAACAGGGTGGACGCCGCTTCCCACATGGGTGTCGCCCGCGACCTGTACGCCTGGATGGCCCTCAACAAGAAGAGGGGAGGGATAAAATACCCCGACGTTTCCGCCTTCAGCGCGGGCAAGGGCGAGGGCATTCCCGTGGAGGTGCTCGACAGCGAGGGCGCGCCCCGCTACACAGGGCTCACCATCAGGGGGATAAAGGTCGGGCCGTCTCCCGAGTGGCTGCAGCAGAAGCTGATCAGCATCGGCCTGCACCCCATCAACAACGTGGTGGACATTTCCAATTTCGTGCTGTTCGAACTCGGGCAGCCCCTGCACACCTTCGACGCGTCGAAGATCCGGGGCGGCAAGGTGATAGTGCGCAGGGCCGCCGAAGGCGAAGCCATCCGTACCCTCGACGGCGTCGACCGCACTCTCAGCGCCGCCGACATGGTGATAGCCGACTCCGAGGGCCCGATGTGCATCGCGGGCGTGTTCGGCGGCGAAGCGAGCGGAGTCAGCGATTCCACCACCGACCTCTTCATCGAAAGCGCATACTTCGATCCCGCGAGCATACGCCGCACCTCCAAGACCCAGGGGCTCCAGACCGACGCCTCGTTCCGTTACGAGCGCGGATGCGATCCCGACATAGTGATTTACGCGCTCAAGCGCGCCGCCCTTCTGGTCCTCGAACTGGCCGGCGGCCACATTGAGGGCGGAATCCGCGAGGTGTATCCCAGGAAGATAGAGCACAAGATAATCGAGATCGATTACGACCGCATCGATTCGTTCGTAGGCCAGAAGATAGGCAGCGAGGCGATCGAGACCATTCTCGGCGCCCTCCGCTACGAGTTCCTCAGGAAAGACGCGCACGGCGCCACCGTGGAGGCTCCTTCCTACATGATAGACGTCTACCGTCCCGCAGACGTGGTCGAGGAAATCCTCAGGATTTACGGTTACGACAACATTGCGCTTCCCCATCACATGAAGATGAGCGTGAACGCCACGCCCAGGCCCGAACCCGAAGCTCTCCGCAACCAGATAAGCAACTTCCTGGCAGCCAACGGGTTCTCCGAGACCATGAACAACTCGCTCACCAAGGAAGATTACTACAGGGGTCTGAACTCCTTCCCCCCGGAGCGCTGCGTGCGCATCGTCAATCCGCTCAGTTCCGACCTTGCCGTAATGAGGCAGACCCTCATCATGAACGGCCTCGAGGTCGTCGCCTACAACGTGAACAGGCAGATATACCGCATCAAGACCTTCGAGTACGGTTCGGTGTATCAGCGCCTTCCCGAAAAGTCCCCGGAGACCCTCGAAGGCTATGAAGAGCATCCCTGCTTCGCCATGTTCATGAGCGGCACTCCCGAAAAGAACTGGGATGCCGCGGCGCGCAAGAGCGATTTCTATCAGCTCAAGGGTTATCTCGAGCTGCTCCTCAGGCGCTATGGCGCCGATCTTTACCAGCTTCCTGCCGGTCCCGCCCCCGAAGATGTCTTCTCCGAAGGAATGAGATACTGCCTGCCGGGCTCCGAGAGGCAGCTCGCCGTCATCGGCGTGGTCAGGCCCGCCCTCTGCAAGCGCTTCGGCATCAAGCAGGAAGTGGTCGCCGCCGAGATAAACTGGAATGAGCTCTTCACCCTCATCAAGCGGGACAAGATCAGCTTCAGCGAGCTTCCGCAGTTCCCGCAGGTGCGCAGGGACCTCGCCCTCCTGCTCGACGAGAACGTCCGCTACAGCGACCTTCGCGCCGCCGCATTCAGGAGTGCCAGGCACATTCTCCGCCAGGTGGGCCTGTTCGACGTGTACCGCGGCGACAAAATCCCTTCCGGCAAGAAGCAGTATGCCATGAGCTTCGTGCTGCGCGACTCCGACCGCACCCTCACCGACGCCGACGTGGAGCGCATCATGGACAGGATACTGGAAAACTACAAGAAAGAATTCGGCGCCGAACTCCGATGAAACTCCCCGTAAGACACGCGTTGGCCGCCCTTTCGCTCCTGCTCGCGCTTTCCGCGTGTACGGAGCGGCGTGCAAGGGTGATTCCCGAGAGGAAATTCTCGGAAATCACCGCGGACATGCTGGTTGCCGACCAGTGGCTTTCCGGCAATCGCAAGGCCAGGCTCCAGGCCGACACCACGCTGTTTTACGGGCTCATATTCGACAAGTACGGCTACTCGTTCAAGGATTACGACAAGAGCGTGAACCATTACCTCAAGTATCCTGCCGTCTACGCCAGGGTATTCGACCGCGCGGCGGCCATACTCGAAAAGAGGCTGGTCAAGGTAAGGGAGGAAAACGAATTCGAAAAGAAGGTCGAGGATCTGGAGAAGTACCTCCACAAGTACGCTCCGCCGTTCGTCGATTTCCAGCATGATACCTTAATCGGAACAGAATTGTATGTTACGCGAAGAGACAGTGTTCGGGCCGATACGGTCGAGACGGCTCGGCAACTCACTCGGGATAAACCTTCTCCCCGAACGAGGGAAGATTTGTAATTTCGACTGCATCTACTGCGAGTGCGGCTGGAACAGGGACGGACGCGGCGACAGCACCCTGCCCACTGCGGCGAAAGTGCACGGCGCGCTCGAATCGAAGCTCCGGGAATGTGCCGGGGAGGGCATCCCCATCGACTCGATAACCTTCTCCGGGGACGGGGAACCCACCCTCAATCCGGAATTCCCTCAGATAATAGACGACACTCTCGCCCTGCGCGACAGATACTATCCCGACGCTGTGGTGTCGGTGCTTACCAATGCCACCATGACCGGCCGCAAGGAGATTTTCGACGCCCTCAGGAAGGTGGACAAGCCCATCCTCAAGCTGGACGCCCCAACCGATGAGCTCGCCCGCATCATCAACCGCCCGCAGGGGGATTACCATGTGGAGGACGTGGTCCGCAACATGGCCGCGTTCGGAGGGGATTTCATCCTCCAGACCATGTTTCTCCGCTCTCCGCTCTTCGACACTTCCTCGCCCGAAGTCCTCGGTCCCTGGATGGACATAGTGCGGTCTCTCCGTCCCAGGGAGATAATGGTCTACACCATCGACCGTCCCGTCCCTGGGGAGGGGTTGCGAAAGTTTACCGGTGAGGAGATGCGCGCTCTCGTGCAGCCGCTTGTCGATGAAGGTTTTAAAATCCAGATAAAGTCATGACATATTCACAGAAGTACAATTATGCCCCCGACATCGAGGCGATGAAGGCGGCTCTCGAAAAAATCGTCGGAAGCGGGAAGGATTTGGATTCCCCGGAAATCCTCAAGACATGCTTCTCCTTCATGGACCTCACTACCCTGCGCACCCAGGATACGGTTGAAACCGTAAATAATCTCGTTGGCAAGGTGACCCTCCTGACCAGGGAGTATCCCTCCTATCCGCTGCCTGCATCGGTATGCGTATATCCCAATTTCGCTTCGACGGTCAGGGCATCCCGCCCCTCCGAAGAACTGCACGTGACCACCGTGGCGAGCTGTTTCCCCAGCGCGCAGAGCTATCTCGAAGTGAAGGTACGCGAGTGCGAACTGGCAGTCGAAAACGGGGCTGACGAGGTGGATATCGTATTGGCTCTCAATTCTTTCCTTGCCGGTGACATGGAATCCGCCGCCGCTGAAATCCGCGCCATGAAGGCTGCCCTTGATGCGGCCGGGGCAAAGCTCGGAAGGCGTGTCGTGCTCAAGGTCATCCTCGAAACCGGCCTGCTCGGTACTCCCGGGAACATCGCCGAGGCGTCTTTCCTCGCAATGGAGGCGGGGGCCGACTTCATCAAGACCAGTACCGGAAAGGTCGACGTGAACGCCACTCCCGAGGCGGCCTTCGTCATGTGCGAATGCATCAGGGCTTTCTACCTCAAAACGGGCCGCAAGGTCGGCTTCAAGGCCGCCGGCGGCATCTCCAACGCCAAGGATGCCCTTTGCTATTACCACATAGGCCTCGAAATCCTTGGTCCCGAATGGATGAACAAGGAGACTTTCCGTTTCGGCGTCAGCCGCCTCGGCAACAGCCTCATGAGCGCCATCGAAGGAAAGCCCGTGGTTTTCTTCTAGCCCCGGCGATTAAAGAAACGTAAATTTTTTGCTGCAGAATTTCTTTAAGATTCCGGATTTTTCAGGCCTTGCGCGGGCCTGTAGGGCATAAAACGGAAGTTAAACGTTTACTTATTTGATACACGCTTTTTTCGTTCCCAACTTTGCCGGCGTTGATTATAACACCGCAGAGAATGAAAAAAGTATTGTTAGTCATCGCGGTCGCCGCAGCAGTCTGCGCATGTGATCCGCTGGACTTCTTCAATCAAAGGGGGGAGAAGGTCGACAATCTGGAAACCCTTTCACACGGAATGATAATCCTCGGAGACAAGCTCGAGGACCCTTATTCCGTAGACAATATCACCAAGGCCCTGGTTTCGCTGTATCCCACCAAGGCCGACGTAAACGTCAGCACCACCCACCTCTACGTGCGATTCCTGCCTTCAGACGAGGATCAGTTCAATCTCCTGGAAGACATGGGGGTGGAGATGCTGGACCATCCCGTAGACTTCCAAATAAAGCGGGAGGGGGACTACTACCATGATCCCGAAATTCCGGAGGACGACGTCACCTGGCAATATGCGGTGGTGGCTCCCGATTTTGAATTTCCCGAGGGCGTGAAGTACGAGATTCTGGAAAACTGCCACATCACCGAGTCCAGGCCCGCGGTAAGGGCCGCCGACGGCATCGACTGGGAGGCGGTGGAAAGGGAGTCGTTCCGGCTTACCGGCAATGCCTCCCTGCTGCCGTCCCAAACCAAAGCCGACGAGGAGGAAAGCGCCATTCCGGAAGGCAGGATAACGATTCTTGACAGCTACAAGGGCGACGAGCCCATCGGAGTCGCAGGGGTGCGGGTATCGTGCAATTCCTTCGTGAAGTTCGCTCATGCCTACACCGACGAAAACGGTTATTACAAGATGGACAAGTCCTTCAGTTCGGCACCCCGTTACCGTCTGGTCTTCAAGAACCGGAAGGGCTTCGCGATAGGATTCAACCTGATCCTGTGCCCCGCGTCTTTCTCGACTCTCGGCCAGCAGAGCCAGAAGGGCTGCGACGCCACCATAGACAAGTATTCCGACCGTCACCTGTTCATCCGCAGCGTGGTCAACAACGCCGGGTGGGACTACTACGGCATCTGCAAGGGGGAGTCGGGCACCATAAGCACGCCTCCCGCGAACCTGCGGATATGGCTTTTCGACGGCATCATGAGCAGCAGCACCGTCATGATGCAGCAGGGCGTTGGCATAGACAACACCATAATCGGCGAGTATCTGGGGAAATACACCCCGCTGGTCAAGGTGTTCCTTCCCGACATCACGCTCGGCCTCAGGGAGAGCGAGGATTACGCCTCGGTATATGCTACGGCGATCCACGAGTTCGCCCATGCAAGCCATTTCATGCAGGTGGGCTCCACCTATTGGAACACTCTCGAAGAGTTCATACTCAAGTCTTTTCTGTCATCCGGATTCGTCACCTACGGAAACGGCACGGAAGAGAACCACGGGTATTGCGAGGTGGCGGAAATGTGGGCCTACTATATGCAGACCCGTCTATACCACGACCGTTATCCCGAATCCGACACCGCCTTCGGCACTTCCTTCTGGTTCTATCCTCAGATCCTCAATTACATGGACGAGCGCGGCATCAACTATTACAAGGTCTTCAACGCCCTCGTCCCTTCGGTAACCGACCGCGACAAGCTGGAAGAGAAGCTCATTTCGCTCTATCCCGACGCAAAAACCATGATACTGCTGGCCTTCAACCGTTACAAATAGCCATGAAGAAGATAATTGCAACCGCGGCTCTGGTATTTGCCGCATGCTGGGCCCTCCGTGCCCAGGAAGTCAGCCTTTCCACCAACATTGCGGATTATGCCGCCCTCGGCACCATGAACCTCGAAGCCACGTACGGCTTCGCCCGCCACTGGAGCGTCAATGCAGGGGTGAAGTACAACCCGTTCTCATTCGGCGAGGGCGAAGAAGCCGTGCAGCTCCGCCAGAGGGCTGTCTCCGCCGGAGCCAGGTTCTGGCCCTGGCATATCTACTCGGGATGGTGGATGGGAGCGAAAGTGCAGTACCAGGAGTTCAACGAAGGAGGTCTGCTGGGCAATCCCGAAACCTCCGAGGGCGACCGCTACGGGACGGGCCTCTCGGCCGGTTATTCCAGGATGCTCGGAAAGCACTTCAACCTCGATTTCGGTCTGGGGCTGTGGGCGGGATACTCCGTGTACACCACCTATGCCTGCCAGGTCTGCGGGCACAAGGTCGGCTCCGGAAGCAAGTATTTCGTGCTGCCCAACGACGTAATCCTGGGGATAAACTATATTTTCTGATTCATGTCCTCCAAGGAGAGTTGCAGGTATTAAAAAAATTATTACCTTTGCAGTCCTGCAAGCGGGAGTGGCGAAATGGTAGACGCGCTAGTTTCAGGAGCTAGTGTCCCAAACAGACGTGTCAGTTCGAGTCTGATCTCCCGCACAAAAAAAAGAGCAGTTTTAAGGCTGCTCTTTTTTTTGTGCGGGAGATCGTTATGATTGGGGGGCGTACCCCCCAAACCCCCTGCGTCGCTCCGCTCCAAATTATTGGTTGCAGTTTTATGGCTGCTCTTTTTTTTTGTGTCTCACACGGGGATTATGTCGATGCGCCAAGCAGGCAATTTTTCATCGTTACTCAAATGGAATCAACCAGATCGCCCAGTTTCGAGGCGCTGATGGTACCGAAAAAGCAGATGAGGGCGCCGTCTTCCGGGGCGAAGAGCACGACGTCGCTGATCTTGGAGCCGTCCTTCGAAACGGTCCCGTACACCGAGACCGCCTCTGAGCCGTCTTTCGCTTCAAAGAGCACCTCGCAGCCGTTCAGGGTCCTGCCCACCTTGCGGTTGAATCTCTCGCGCACGTCTTCCGGGCATTCGTCGTACGACACTATAAGCAGCTTCCTGAGGCCCTTGAAGAGGGATGCTGCCGTGCGCAGGTCTTCGGAGTCTTCGCCGGAGAGGCTTGCGCCGAGTTTTATCGCAGATATCCCGAGGCTGCCTATCGACACCACGTCCAGATTGTTTTCGGAGACTATCTTTATGCCGGGGAGAGTCACGCTCTCCCGTTCGGATTCGATGCCCAGCGTCCTTGCGTCGGAGCGCAGCTCGCTTACGAGAGCGTCGATCCTGCTTTTGTTGACCGTTTTCCATGTCCTTGCCTGGGAAGAGAATCCGCAGGTTCCAATCAGTATGACCGCTAAGGCGGCCGCAAATAATTTTTTCATCTTCATAAGTTTAATACAAATATTCAACTTTCGCAAGTCCTATTCGCCTTCCTGCCGGTTCGTGTGGCTGTTTTTCAGGCGTAAAGGCCCGCGCACATTTTTTTTTGTCCACGTTACCCCATCCCTAAATCCCTTCCCTCGGGGAAGGGACTTTGTCGCCTTCCAGGTTCCGGAAAGGGGTTGTTTCGCATTTGCGAAACTTTAGTGCAAATATAAGACGAAAAACAGCAGAAAATGTTAAATTTGCGCTCCGTATGGCAGAAACTAGAAAAACGAGGGTGCGCTTCGCCCCTTCACCCACCGGCCCGCTCCATATCGGAGGTGTGCGTACGGCGCTTTACAACTATCTTTACGCCAGGCAGAAGCACGGCACGTTCGTGCTCCGCATCGAGGATACCGACTCCAACCGCTTCGTTCCCGGAGCCGAAGAGTACATCATAGAAGCCCTCCGCTGGTGCGGCATCACTCCCGACGAAGGGGTGGAAAACGGTAAAATCGTGGAGGAGCCGTCTCCCAGGCATCCCTACGGCCCCTACCGTCAGAGCCAGAGGCGCGGAATCTACCGCCGCTACGCCGAGCAGCTCGTCGAGAACGGCTATGCCTATTACGCCTTCGACACCCCCGAGGAACTTGCCGCCAGGCGCGCCGAGGCCGAGTCGAAGGGCGAGACCTTCATCTACAACCAGGCAAGCCGCATGACCCTCCGCAATTCCCTTACGCTGAGCGGCGGGGAATGCGCAAGGCTGCTTGAGACCACCACCGGCTGGACCATACGCTTCAAGATGCCCGAAAACGAGGTGGTGAAGATGGACGACCTCATCCGCGGCCACATAGAGGTGAATACCGCAACCCTCGACGACAAGGTGCTGTGGAAACGCGCCGACGAACTCCCCACATACCATCTGGCAAACATCGTGGACGACCACCTGATGGAAATCAGCGAGGTCATCCGCGGCGAGGAGTGGCTCCCGTCCCTGCCTCTTCACTATATGCTCTACAAAGCCTTCGGGTGGCAGGACTCCCAGCCCCGCTTTGCGCACCTGTCGCTCCTTCTCAAGCCCAGCGGGCAGGGCAAGCTCAGCAAGCGCGACGGCGACAAGCTGGGATTCCCGGTGTTCCCGCTCCGCTGGGTAAGCCCGGAGGGCGATGTCACGAGGGGCTATCGCGAAGACGGTTACTTCCCCGAGGCTTTCATCAACATGCTCGCCTTCCTTGGCTGGAATCCCGGCGACGAAAGGGAAATCCTCTCGCTGGAAGAGCTTTCGGAGGCCTTCTCGCTCGAGAGGGTGATCAGGTCGGGCGCCCGTTTCAATCCCGAAAAGGCAAAATGGTACAACCGGGAATACCTCCGCATGAAGACCGACTTGGAGCTTGCGCAGGCCTATCTTCCCATACTCGGGGAACACGGGGTGGAAACCACTCCCGAATACGCGGCTAGGGCCGTTTCGGTAATCAAGGACAGGGCGGCTTTCGTGGCCGACTTCTGGACGGCCGCGCCTTACCTTTTCGTCGCCCCCGCGGAATACGCCGCAAAGGACGTCGCGAAGTTCTGGACTCCGGAGGCCTGCGGGCCCCTTGAGAAGGTGCGCGGATTCATAGCTGATTATTCCGGCGAGGCGGAGGTAGCCTCCATAGCCGGGGCGGTCGAGGGCTATATTAAACAGAACGAATGGCCCATAGGCAAGGTGATGAACTGCCTGCGCCTCGCGCTCACCGGAGCGGCGAGCGGTCTCGGCATCGCGGAAATCATCTATACCATAGGAACGGAGGAGGCTGTCGCCCGCATCGACAAGGCGTTCGGCACCCTGAATCAATAATTCTCCCGCATATGAAAATCGGAATCTGCTCTGACCATGCCGGTCTCGACTACAAGACCAGGCTCATTTCCTATCTTCTGGGCAAGGGGCACGACGTCGTGAATTTCGGCACTGACTCTCCCGACAGCTGCGACTATCCCGACTTCGCCCATCCGCTGGCGGCTGCGGTGGAGAGTGGGGAGGTGGACTGCGGCGTTGCCATCTGCGGCACCGGCAACGGCATGGCTATCACTCTGAATCACCACAGGGGAGTCAGGGCCGGCCTGGCATGGAACAACGCCGTCGCCGCTCTCGTAAAGGAGCACAACAACGCCAACGTGCTGGTGCTTCCCGCCCGCTTCATCAGCTACCGCATGGCGCTCGGTTGCGTGCGTACCTGGCTGACGACGGCATTCGCCGGCGGCCGCCATCAGCGCCGCATCGACAAGATTCCCGCGGAATAGCCCGCTCAGTTTTTCTTTGTAACCCTCCTGATGGCCGGGATGCTTTCAAGGGAGGAGATGTTCTGGCCTTCGCTCACCAGAAGCACCGGACGTTTGTCGGGGTCGTAGTGGAAGGCGCGCTCGTTCTCCTTGCTGGAGTAGCCGATGCGGGTGTTGAAGTCGGAGGAAAGGATGATTCCGTCGCCCTTGGCGCGCTCGCCCTTGTCGTAGACGAAGTTCTTGTCGATCACGATATAGTTGTCCACGTCTTTCGCGGTCTCGCCCACCACGTCCGAGAAACGCAGCCCCGTGACTATGGATGTGATGCGTATGGTATCGCCCGCGTCCTTGTCGTAATTGTAGATGATGCCGCGTTTGAAATTATTGGCTCCGCCCGTGTACTCGTCTATCTTGTCGTTGAGCTCCTTCATGTCGTTCATGCTCAGGTTGTGCTCGTTGTGCGGGACGGTGATGTTCACCAGCACCTTCTTGGCGCTCTTGAGATCGAAGTCGTTCTGGAGGGGAGACTCGAAGGCTCCCTTCACGGCCTGCTCGATGCGCTTTTCGCCGCTTCCGGTTCCGCAGCCCATCAGCGCCATTCCGCTGTCCTTCATGAGGGTCTTCACGTCCTCGAAGTCGACGTTGATGTAGCCTTTCTTCTTTATTATCTCGATTATGCCGCGCACGGCGATGGAGAGCACCTCGTCGGCCTTGGGGAAGGCGTCGTGGATGAGCTGGTCCCCGAAGAAGTCGTAGAGTTTCTCGTTGTTGATGATGATGAGGCTGTCCACGTTCTTTTCGAGCTCGTGGATGCCTTCGAGGGCCCTTGCGAGCGCCTGCCTGCCTTCGTTGAGGAAGGGGATGGTGACCACCGCCACGGTCAGGATTCCCTTGTCCTTGGCCATCTTGGCAATGACGGGGGTGGCGCCGGTGCCGGTGCCGCCGCCCATGCCGGCGGTGATGAAGAGCATCTGCGTATTTTCTTCCAGGATCACCCTGGCTATGTCGTCCTGGGCGTTGATGGCGGCGTTGCGGCCCTTTATGGGGTCGGTGCCGGCGCCGAGGCCGTGCCCGAGCTGGATCTTTGTGGGAACCGAGCTTTCTGCAAGATGCTGGCTGTCGGTGTTGCAGACCACGAAGCTGCAGCCCTCGATGCCCTGTTCATACATGTATGTGACGGCGTTGCATCCGCCTCCGCCTACTCCGAGAACCTTTATCGTGGCGTCCGAAACCACCCAGTCGGAAGGGGTAATCAATTCGTTTTCAGTCATTTCTGTAATCTTTTATAAGCGTCAGTACCTCAGTTTTCATCCATGCCATCGTAAAGGTTTCCCACGGTTTCGCGCAAGGATTCAGTGATTTTCTTGGTCCATTTGAACATGCCCTTCTGGGGTTTGGGCTTTTTCTCAGGTTTTGGTTTCTCTATGGGCTCACCCCAATCCGGATCCTTGAAAATCGTATCTCCTTCCTGAACCGGGGAAGGGGCGGCGTCGTTTTTCCCGGTTTTTTTCGCGGATTTCCTGACATCTTCCACGGGAGCTGCCACTTTTTCTTCGACTTTGTGTCCCTTCTCGACGGCGCAGTCCAGATGCGGATCCGCCATGGCTACCAGAAGCATTCCCACGGTTGCGGCCGCGCCCGTTTCGTCTATGCCGGGGCAGTCCACGAAAGACAGCTTGCGGGCCTTCGGGAAGCCTATGCGGACGTTGTAGCCCGACATCTGCTTGATGAAGCTCGCGCAGTTGACGAGGTTCGCCCCGCCTCCGGTGAGCACGATTCCGTTGCGGAGCTTGTCGGCGTATCCGCTGTCCTGGATCTTGAAGAGAATGGCGTCCATTATCTCAGTGAGCCTTGCGGTGATTATCTCGGAAAGATACTTGACGCTCAGCTGCTGCGAGGTGCCGTCTTCTTCGTCGTTGATTGACAGCACTTTGTCGCTCATGCTCTGGAGCCTTTCGGGCATGCAGGCGCCGAATGCGAGCTTGATGTTCTCTGCAAGCCTGCCCGTGAAGCCGCACTCGAACTTGATGTCGTCGGTGATGCTCTTGCCTCCGAAGGGGATGGCGTAGTAATAGCGGAGGATGTTGTCCTGGAAGATGGTGAGGGAAGTCACTCCCGCACCCATCTCGATCAGGGCGACACCGTTCTCCTTCTCCTCGAGGGTGAGCACCGCGTCGGCCGTGGAACGGGGGAGGAAGAAGCGGTTGGCTTCGGCCACGCCGGCGTTGCCCAGCATGATGCCGATGTTGCTTACCGCCTTCTTGGCTCCCACGAAGACCTTGAAATTCCCCTCCAGGCTCGAGGATGGCATTCCCACCACGTCCTCTTCGCTGTAGTTGAGGGCGTCTTCGGTCGAGAAGGACTGGGCGACCGCCCCGTACATCTCCTCCCTGTCCTCGTCGTCGAGGGGATAGGTGTCCAGCGCCATGTTCTTCACACCGTCTATCTCTTCCTGGGTGATGCAGGAGCCGGGGTCGCTCCGCTGGGTAGAGGCACTCGCGGTCTCCTGTCGCACGCCGTAGCGGGGAAGGCCGATGACCACCTGCCGGATCTTGAGGCCGAGTTCGGTCTCGGCGTCGGAAATTGCCTGCTTGAGGGGGATGGATGCGCGGACCGGGTTGAAGATGCGCCCGTAGCGCACCCCGTCGGAGGGAACCTCCCGGTAATAGAGAATCTGCGTGTTCTCTCCCGTGACTTTCGCAACGGACAGGGCAATCTTTCCAGTGCCCAGGTCGACGGTTGCTATGTATCTGTCTTTCATGGTATTATGTTTTTATTTTTGTCTGCAAACAATCTGTCCTTCATATTTTACGTTCACGCTGCGGTAGTAGGCCGAGTCCTTCGAGGGCTTGATGTAGCGGTAGTAGTCTTCCATGCGGGAGAATTTCTCCCCGAACCTGTCGGGCGCCCCGAATATGAAGCGCTCCGCCCCTTCGCGTGGGTACAGCACCAGGTCGCCGTCCTGCTGCACGCTTATCTGGGAGATGTTGTCGGCCCAGGTCCTGCTTTTCTTCATGAAGTCGAGCAGGAGGAGCATCTGCGCCATCCATTCCCGTTCCTTTTCGCTGACGGCCTCTCCCTTGAAATCCTTGGAAAGATGGAGGGGGAGCGCTCCGTCCACAACCGGAACGAGGGGAGTGTAGCTGCCCTGATGCGGGAAGATGTAGCCGCTCCGGTCGGCGTAGCAGCTGAACCCGTTTCCCTGGAAACGGACGACCGGTTCCCGCTGGGTGATGCTTATGTGCAGGATGCCGTCGTCGGTGATCCAGGCCTCGCTCTTCCGCACCGCGCTGCGCGTATCCAGGGCCTTCTCCATGCGGCTGAGGTCGACGCTGTCGAGGCGTTCTCCGAGATATGTTCCGTAATAGTCTTTCAGACAGTCTTTTATGTCGTTCTCGCTCACGAACCTGCCTCCCTTGGGCAGCTGCACGTCGAGACCGTTGCACGTAATTGCGTGCCGGTCTGCGTCTGCGCTGCGAGACACAAGGGCGGTGACTGCGGCAAACAGGGCCAGCGTCACGGCGAACAGCAGTATCCTGAGTCCTTTTTTCATATCCTTGCCAGAAGCATTTCCTTTATGGGTTCCACAAAACGGTCGATGTTGCCGGCGCCGAAGGTCACAAGTACGTCGAGGGGTTCCTTTTCAAGGAATTCCATCAGTTCTTCCTTCCTGAGCAGCAGCTTTTCGGGGGATGTCACGTCCTTGTATATAATCTCGGAAGTGACGCCCGGGACGGGCTCTTCGCGAGCCGGATAAATGTCGAGCAGGACGAGTTTGTCCACCCCGCTCAGCGCCTTTGCGAATTCGGGGGCGAAGTCGCGGGTGCGGGAGTAGAGATGGGGCTGGAAGACCGCGGTAATCTTCCTGTGCGGGAATATCCCCCTGATGGAGGAGATGGCGGCTTCAAGCTCGTTGGGGTGATGGGCGTAATCGTCTATGTATGTGAGCCTTGGAGAGTTCACGTGCTCGTCGAGGCGGCGCTTTGCACCCTGATATGTGCCTATCGCGTGGCGGACCTTCTGCCCGTCCGCCCCGTGGCAGAGGCAGATCGCAGCGGCGGCGATGCTGTTCTCCACGTTCACCCAGCCGAGGGTGCCCACCCGGATGTCGTTGAGCACGCCTCCGGGATAGTGGAGGTCGTAGGTGTAGTGCCCGAGAGGGTCGAGGCGCATGTTTCCGGCGTAGAATCCGGCGCGGGACTCATCCAGCGAATAGGTGTAGATGCGTGCGGGGGTGTCGTTGCTGGACACCGGCAGCCCGTATTTGAGGATGAGGACGTCCGAGACCTGGGCGGCGAAGTCCCTGAAGGCCTGCCGGTAGTGCTCGAGGTCGCCGTAGATGTCGAGGTGGTCGGCATCCATCGCGGTGATGGCGGCGATGGCGGGATGGAGCTGCAGGAAGCTGCGGTCGAACTCGTCGGCCTCGGCCACCACCACCGGGTTGTGGCTGACGAGCATGTTGGTGCCGTAGTTCTTCGAAATGCCGCCGAGGAATGCGCTGCATCCCTCTCCGCTTTCGGTGAGTATGTGCGCCACCAGGGTGGAAGTGGTGGTCTTGCCGTGGGTGCCGGCCACCGCGAGGCAGGTCTGCCCCTCGGTTATTTCGCCAAGCATGCGGCTGCGCTTCACCACGCGGTAGCCGCGGTCCATGACGAACCGGTACTCGGCGAGGTCCTCCGGAATCGCCGGAGTGTAAACCACCAGCGTGTCTTCCACGTCCTCCGGGATGCGCGAAGGGTCGTCTTCGTAGTGTACGGCTATGCCTTCGCTTTCGAGCTCGTCGGTGAGAGCGGACCTGGTGCGGTCGTATCCCGAGACTTTCAGCCCCTTGAACGCGTGGTAGCGCGCGATGGCGCTCATCCCTATGCCTCCTATTCCGAGGAAATATATGTTGCCGTACTTTTTCATTTTGCGAGTCTGTAAATTTCGTCCGCTATGGTCATGGCCGCGTCGAGACGGGCGAGCGGGGCCACGTTCTTCGAGAGCCGCGCCGTCTTTTCGGGGTCGTGCACGAGAGCGAGAGCCGTCGGGAGCAGTTCCGTGGCGGCATCGGCGTCTTTCACCAGCATGGCGGCGTCCCTGCTCACGAGGGCCATGGCGTTGTGTGTCTGGTGGTCCTCCGCCACGTTGGGGGAAGGAACGAACACCGCAGCCTTGCCCGCCGCGCAGATTTCCGATACCGAGGAGGCTCCGCTGCGGGAGATGACGACGTCGGCCATCGCGTAGGCGAAGTCCATCCGGGCGATGAAGTCGCTGTAGCGTATCTGCGGCAGTTCACGGCCGGCCATGAACTTGTCGATTCCGGCCTTGTAGTACCGCCCGCACTGCCACAGCACCTCCACGTCCTCCCCTCCGGGACAGCCGTCTTCAATCCACTTCTTCATGGCGTTGTTGAGCGTGCCGCTGCCAAGGCTGCCGCCCACTACGAGGATGTGCCTTTTGGCGGGGTCCAGCCCGTAGAAGCCGAGGGCCTCCGCCCTGTCCTCTTCGGTGTAGGGATGGATTTCGGAGCGGATGGGATTGCCCGAGAAGACTATCTTTTCGGCGGGGAAGAACTTCTCCATGCCTTCGTAAGCCACGCAGATGCAGTCTACCCGGCTCCCCAGCATCTTGTTGGTGAGGCCCGCGAACCCGTTCTGCTCCTGGATGAGGGAAGGGATGTGCATGGCCGTGGCCCTGCGCAGCAGGGGGGCGCTGGCATATCCGCCCACACCCACCGCCACCTCGGGCTTGAAGTCCCTGAGCACCCTGCCCGCCTTGATGATGCTCTCGAGCAGCTTGAAGGGAACCAGCGCATCGTTTACGAGGTTCTTGGCGTTGAGCTGGCGCTGCAGGCCGACTATGGGCAGGCCCACTATCCTGTAGCCTGCCGCGGGCACTTTCTCCATTTCCATCTTGCCTTCCGCACCCACGAACAGGATTTCGGTCTCCGGGTTGAGCTCCCTGAGCTTGTCGGCTATGGAGATGGCGGGGAAGATATGGCCCCCGGTTCCGCCTCCGCTGATAATGACGCGTAATTTTCTATAATTCATCTTCCTGATCCATTATTCCGGTTAAGTCTTTTCCGCTTTCAAAGTCGTCGAGGGCGTCCAGCTCCACCTTCACCTCGGTCCTCTCCACCAGCGGTTCCGCCTGCTGCTGCTCCTTCTTCATCCTGCGCGACGCGTAGCGCGAGATGGAAAGGATGATTCCGAACGCTATGCAGAAACAGAGGAATGCCGAGGCGCCGTGGCTTATCAGGGGGAGCGTCTGGCCCGTCATGGGCCCTATGTCGCAGTTGACGAACATGTGCAGGAAGGCCTGCAGCACTATGAGCATCAGCAGCCCCGCCACGGCGAGCTTCGCGAAGAGATTGTTCCCGCAGTTGCGGACTATTATCGAGCCCCGCGCGAGCAGGCTGATATACAGCATGAGCACTATCACGCCGCCGAGCACCCCGTATTCTTCGATTATGAAGGAAAACATGTAGTCTTCCGAGATGTCCGGCACGACGTACCTCTGGGTGCTCTGGCCGGGGCCCTTGCCGATGATTCCGCCTTCATGTATGGCTATCTTGGCGCTGTAGGGTTGCCGTATCTTGTCGAGCGCCTCGTAATATTCCACGGAGCCGGTGCGGGCGTCGATCACCTGCTGCTCGTAGTCTACCTTGTTGAAGACGCGGGATATGCCGGTGCCTATGCGCTTCATGTATTTGCCGTCGGAGACCTTGTAGACGGCGTAGGAGCCTGCGATCATCAGGACTCCTGCGCCTATGAGCAGGCCCATGTCCCTGATGCTGCCTCCGCCGATCAGGATGGTGATGATCATCATCCCGCCGATGACGAGGGCGCTGGAGTTGCTGCCGGGGATGATCATCAGGAAGGTCACCACGAAGGGCATGTAGATGTAGAGGATTTTCTTCCAGATGTCTTTTTTCGGCCCCTTCAGGGCACCCCTCTTCAGGGCGTCGAGAGCCCATGAGAGATACATTATCATGGCCACCTTCACCACTTCGAACACGTGCACCTGCACCGGGCCCACCTGCAGGATGCGTCTCGCGCCGTTTATCTCGACTGAACGGACGAAACCCAGGTTGAGCTTGAGGTCGAGTATGGCAAGCAGCGCGAAGGAGAGCAGGAACCCCCAGCGGCTGAGCCACATGATTACGCCCAGATTGCGGATGTTGTAGATGACAATGATCAGGCCGATGCCGAAGGCCACCAGTATGAGCTGGTCCTTCACCACGTCGATCCTCGACTGCCCGCTTCCGAGCAGCTGGGAGGTGGACGAGAACATGCACAGCACGCTTATGAGCATGAGCAGCAGCACGATCATCCACACCACCTTGTCACCTTCGATGTTCTCGAAGATGTTCCAGAGGCTCCGTTTCCCGGTCTTTGTCTTTCCTTCCATCGTATTACAGTCTCCTTACAGCTTCCTTGAATTTTTCGCCGCGGTCTTCGTAGCACTTGAAAAGGTCGAAGCTGGCGCAGCAGGGACTCAGAAGCACCACGTCCCCGTCTTCTGCGAATGCGGCGGAAGCCTTTACGGCCTCTTCGGCGGAGAGGGTGTCAGCCATCCTGTCCGCTCCCACTATGGGCTCGAACGCCGCGTGTATCTTGGAATTGTCCACTCCGAGGCAGACTATCGCCTTGACCTTTTCGCGGACCAGCCCTTCGAGCTGGGAATAGTCGTTGCCCTTGTCGGTTCCGCCCACTATCCACACCACTGGCTTGGTCTGGGCGTCGAGGGCGAACCAGGCGGCGTCCACGTTGGTGGCCTTGGAATCGTTTATGTAGAGCACTCCGCCCACGCTCAGCACGGGTTCCAGGCGGTGCTCTATGGCCTTGAAGGTCCTGAGGCTGTCGCGGATGACGGCGTCGTCGATTCCGGAGGCCTTGGCGGCCAGGGCGGCTGCCATCGAGTTGTATATGTTGTGCTTTCCGCCGAGGGCGAGTTCCTTGAGGTAGATGGAGCTTTCACTCTCCTCGTAGCGGAGGACTATTCTGTCGTCCTGCAGGAAGGCTCCCTGCGGAAGCTCGGTCTTCTGCGAGAAGGGGAGCGCCTTCGCCTTGAGCACTATCTTGTCGAGGTGCGCGATGGTGATGGCGTCGTCGCTGTCGAAGATGAAGCAGTCCTCGGGGCGGAGGTTGCGGGTGATGCGGAACTTCGCCTTCACGTAGTTCTCCAGCTTGTAGTCGTAGCGGTCGAGATGGTCGGGGGTGATGTTGGTGATGACCGCGATGTCGGGCCTGAAGTCGTAGCAGTCGTCGAGCTGGAAGGAGCTGATTTCCAGCACGTAGTAGTCGTGCTGCTCGGTTGCCACCTGGAACGCGTAGCTCTTTCCGATGTTGCCTCCGAGGCCCACGTTGAGGCCGGCGTTCTGCAGGAGATAATAGATGAGGCTGGTGGTGGTCGTCTTGCCGTTTGAGCCGGTTACGCAGATCTTCTTCGCGCTGTCGTAACGCGACGCGAATTCGATTTCGGACACGATGCCGGTGCCCTGTTCCAGGAGTCTGCGGACCATGGGAACGGAGGAGGGGATGCCGGGGCTCTTTACCACCTCGTCAGCGTTCAATATCTTTTCGGGGGTATGGCCGCCCTGCTCGAAGGGGATGTCCCATTCCCGGAGCGTCCGTTCATATTCTTCCTTTATCTTTCCGTTGTCGGAAAGAAACACGTCGAATCCCTTTACTTTGGCGAGCACCGCGGCGCCTATGCCTGATTCCGCTCCGCCCAATACTACGAGTCTGCTCATGATTCAGTCTTGAATTATCTTATCTTCAACAGGGCCATCGTCGCAACGGCCAGAATGATTCCCACGATCCAGAAGCGGGTGACTATGCGCGGCTCGGGCACTCCCTGTTTCTGGTAGTGATGGTGGAGGGGCGACATGAGGAACACCCTCCGGCCCTCTCCGTATTTTTTCTTGGTATACTTGAAATACGTGCGCTGGATTATCACGCTGAGGCTTTCCATCAGGAAGATGCCGCACAGCAGGGGCAGGAGCAGCTCCTTGCGGAGCAGCACTGCGGTGACGCCGATGATTCCGCCTATGGTAAGGCTGCCGGTATCGCCCATGAACACCTGCGCCGGATAGGTGTTGTACCACAGGAACCCGATGAGCGAACCCACGAAGGCTGCCATGTAGATGGCCACTTCGCCGCTGCCGGGCAGGTACATTATGTTGAGGTAGCGCGAATCCAGGGCGTCGCCTCCCAGCCACGCCATCACGCCGAGGGCGACTCCCACGATGGCCGAAGTGCCCGTGGCCAGGCCGTCCAGCCCGTCGGTGAGGTTGGTGCCGTTGGAGCAGGCCAGGATGACAAATATGATCATTATCATGTAGATGCCCCAGGAGGTGTATACCCCGAGCTGGTTCTTGAAGGGGGAGAGCCACGAATAGTCGAACTCGTGGGCCTTGACGAAGGGAATGGTGGTGACCAGTTTCTTGGGCATGCCGTTCCATATCTCGGGGGAGAAGCACACAATGAGGGCGATCACGAGGGCCAGGGTGAACTGGAGGATGAGCTTCCACTTCGCGCTCATGCCGTCCTTGTTGTGCTTGTAGACCTTGATATAATCGTCGGTGAAGCCTATGGCTCCGCACCATAAAGTGGTGATTATCAAGAGTATGGTATAGATGCTGTCGAGCCGGCACACCAGCAGGGCGCTAACCAGCATGGAGAGGATGATGATGACGCCGCCCATGGTGGGGGTGCCCTTCTTCTGCATCTGGCCCTCCAGCCCCAGGTCGCGGATATCCTCTCCGATCTGGTGCTTCCGGAGCATGACTATTATTTTCTTTCCTATGAAGAAGGCTATGAGCATGCTTATGACTGCGGCGAGCATGGCCCTGAAGGACAGGTATCCGAAGAGCCCCATGCCCGGTACGCCCAGGCTTCCAAGCCATTTTGCAAGGTGGTACAACATTCAGTTCAAGGTTTAAAGGTTTCGTTCACTATCTCCCGCTCGTCAAAATGATTCTTGCGGGTGCCGATTATCTGGTATGTCTCGTGGCCCTTGCCTGCGAGCAGGATGGTCGAGGAGTCGGGAGCAAGCTGCAGGGTGGTCCTGATGGCTTCCTCGCGGTTGCTTATCCTGATGACGTTCCGCCTGTCGGCGAAGCCCTCCATTATCTCGGAGATTATGGCGTCGGGGTCTTCGGTGCGCGGGTTGTCGGATGTAACCACCACCTTGTCGGAGAGCCTTCCGGCTATCGCGGCCATTTCGGGGCGCTTCGTGCGGTCCCTGTCGCCTCCGCAGCCGAAGAGGCATATCAGGGTGCGTTCCGGAGAGATGTCCCGGAGGGTCTTGAGCATGTTCTCGAGGGCGTCGGGGGTGTGCGCATAGTCTATCACCACGGCAAGGTCGCGCGGGCCGCGTATCACCTCGAGCCGGCCTCTTGCCGATTCGAGCTTGCTCAGCGCGAGCAGGACCTCCTCCCGGGGGGTGCCAAGCACGAGGGCGGCGGTGTACAGGGCGAGCAGGTTGGAGGCGTTGTGCCTGCCGACCAGCCGCACCCAGGTGTCGGTGCCGTCGATCCGGAGCTGCATCCCCTCGAAACTCTCTTCCATGACCCTGCAGCTGTGGTCGGCCGAAACGCCTTTGCATGAATAGCTTACCACCTTGGCTTTGGTGTTCTGCACCATGACGGAGGCGTTCCTGTCGTCGGCGTTTACTACCGCGAAGGCGTCCTTCCCCAGAGAATCGAAGAGGAGTTTCTTGCAGCGGAGGTATTCCGCGAAGGTCTTGTGGTAGTCGAGATGGTCGTGGGTGAGGTTCGAGAAGATGGCGACCTTGAATTCAAGGCCGGCCACCCTTTCCTGCTCGAGACCTATCGAGCTGACTTCCATGAAACAGTACTGGCATCCCGCATCCACCATTTCGGCCATGAGCGAGTTGATTGTGATGGGGTCGGAGGTGGTGTTGGCGGTTTCGCTGCGTACCGGTCCGACGTAATTCGCTATGGTGCTGAGCAGCCCGCACTCGTAACCGAGGCCGCGGAACATGTTGTAGAGGAGGGTGACGGTGGTGGTTTTTCCGTTCGTGCCGGTGATGCCCACGAGCTGAAGCTTCCGGGAGGGGTGGCCGTAGAAATTGTCGGCGCACAGGGCGAGCGCCCGGCGGGATGCGTCCACCACTGCCGCAGCCCCTGCCTTGAGGGCCGCGTCGATGTAGTCGTGGCCGTCGCTGCTGCAGCCGCTGACCGCCAGGAAGAGCGAGCCTTCCGTCACCTTTCGGGAATCGCTGAAGATGGCTCCGATTTCGGTGTCGGGGCTGCCGTGCAGTATCGTGGCTCCGGTGCCTTTTATGATGTCGCTCAGTTTCATTTCAGTTCCAGTTGTATGTTGCTGCCTTTCTTTGCCGTGGTGCCGGCGGCAGGGGTTTGTCTTGTCACGTGTCCGCCCCCGGTGTAGCTGCACGCAAAACCGGAGTTCTCGGCAAGGAAGAGGGCGTCCTTGAGGCCCAGCCCCTTGAGGGAGGGGACGGTGGCCGAGGGCTCACCGTCGTCGGGAGGGAGCTCATAGCCCGCCGGCATGCCGGGCACCGATGCGCTCCTGCTGAGGCTGCTCTCCCAGAAAGGCTGGGTGTCGTAAAGGCTGTTGACCACCTTCAGCACAGCCCTGGCGGGGATGCCGCCGCCCTGGTACTGGTGCCTCGTGGGCTTGGAATACACGCAGCAGATGATGCTGTACTGCGGAGCTTCCGCGGGGAAGAAGCCCACGAAAGTGCCCTGGTACTTGCGGCGGCCGCTCGCGTCGGAATACTGTCCGTTCTCGAAGGTGGCGAAAGAGGTTCCGGTCTTGCCGGCCACGGTGCACTTGGCGTTCCTCAGCCTTTTGGCCGTGCCCTCTTCGGTGACGGCAATCAGCGCGCGGGTGATGGTGTCGGCGGCCGCCCTCGAACATATGCTCGCGTTGAGGATGCCGGGGCCCCTCCTGTCGGTGACCGTTCCGTTCTTTTCGATGTCTTCCACCAGATAGGGCTTCATCATCTTGCCCTTGTTGGCTATGCCGTTGTAGAAGGTGAGGATGTGAAGCGGGGTCTCTTCCGTTGCGTAGCCGAAGCCCACGCTGCCGAGGGTGGTGGCGTCGAGTTCCCTGTTCTTCGGGACCGACGGGATGGTGGGGGTGAGCAGGCCGTCCAGGTCGAAGTCGAAGCTTTCGCCCAGGCCGAAGGAGTATATCTTTTCGATGAAATGGCGGGTGCGGTTGCGGTAGTTCGACACCGCGAGCGTGGAGAGCACGTAGTTGCTGGAAATCTTGAAGCCGTCGTAGACGCTTATCTCGCTGGTGCCGTGCTCCCTTTCCCAGTCGGGAATGTGGATGTCCTGCTTGAGGGAAGTGCCTTTCACCCAGCCGTGGTTGGTGGGGATGGTCTCGTCGAGGGTCTTCACGTAGCCGTCGTCGAGGCAGCTCAGCAGGGTGACGGTCTTGAACACCGAGCCGGGTTCGCACTTGCGCCCTATGGCGTGGTTGGTTATCTCCTCGAAGCGGTTGCCCCTGGAGGGGTCGCGGGTGAGGTTCACCATGGCGCGGATGGCTCCGGTCTTGACCTCCATGAGCACGAGGCAGGCCCCTTCGATGTCGTCGAGGGTGTCTATCTGCGCGCGCAGGGCCTTGTCGGCCAGATCCTGGAAGTCGATGTTGATGGTGGTGCGGAGGTCCTGCCCGTCGATCGCCCGGGCGTAGGTGCTGTCGTAGTCGCGCACGCTGCCGAAGTCGGTCTGGCGCAGGCTTTCGGTGCCGTCGGTGCCGTGGAGGAGGGCGTCGTACTTGCCTTCGAGGCCTATGTGGGTGTTGGTCACCATGCTGCTGTTGTCGCGCACGAAACCTATGGTCCTGCGGGCGAGCTGCCCGTAGGGATATTTGCGTATGTAGTGCGATTCCACGATGAGGCCGCCCTTGTTGGCGCCTTCCCTGAACAGCGGCAGTTCCCTGACCTTGTCGAGGGTTGCGCGGTCGACTTTCTTCGCTATGAGCAGATACTTGCGGTTCTTCTCGCGCCCGTCCCTGATCATGGCATAGTACTGTTCGCCGGTCTTTCCGGGGAAGATGCCCGCAAGCCCGTCGGAGAGACTCCTGGCCTTCAGGAGCCAGCTCTGCTCCCTGGCCCTTGCGGTGTCCTTGTCGGATATCTTCGCGAATTCGGTCTTGCGGACGGTGCAGTCCATGTGTATGTCATATACGGGATAGGACATTGCCAGGAGCCGGCCGTTGCAGTCCACGATGCTGCCGCGCACGGGTTCCAGGGTGCGGGTCTGCCTCTTGGGGGTGAGCGCGGCCGAAATCTTGGGATGCGGACGGAAGACTGTCTGGATGTAGACTATCTTCCCTATTACCAGCAGAGAGGCCACCAGCAGGACGGCATACAGGACCGTGAGGAACACGCCTATTCTGTCTCTTTTCTTTCCTTCGCTCATTTCTTCAGTATGATTGCCGGCTGAGTTGGTTCCCCGACCTCCGACCCCGTGGCCCTGAGACCTTCGGAAATTGCGCTGCGGCGGCTCTTTTCCGCAACTTCGTAGGTCTTGTCGAGGTAGGTGATCTGCAGTTGTTCTATCTGTTTGCGGTTTTCTTCCATCTTGTTGAGGGTGGCCTCGGTTCCGAGGCTGATGAGTATCAGCATGGCGAAGAGGAAGAATACGTATACTATGTGCATGAAGTATTTGTCGACGTGAAGACGCAGCAGGAACTGCCCCCTGAGGATGGCCAGGAAGCTGTTCTTGAGGAAAGTGCCCAGGTCGGACAGTTTCCATTTTCTGGGTGCGGTCTTCTCGTTCATATCTTTTCCGCTATTCTTAATTTCGCGCTGCGCGCGCGGGTGTTATCTGCAATTTCGTCCTCCGCGGGGACTGCGGGCTTGCGGGTCACGGGCCTGAGCGGAGCGCTGCTCCTGCCGTAGACGTCTTTCTCCTCGCGCCCTTCGACGTTCCCGGTCTTCATGAAGTTCTTCACCATCCCGTCTTCCAGCGAATGGTAGGTGATGACCGCCAGCCGACCTCCCTTCCTGAGGGAGGCCGCGGCGCCCTCGAGGAACTTTTCGAGGGAGCGCATCTCCCCGTTGACCTCTATGCGGAGCGCCTGGTAGACCTTCGCCAGGAACTTGTGGGGAGCGAAAGACGGCAGGGCCGCCGCAATGGCATTGTCCAGATCTTCGGTAGTGAGGAGGGGAGCCTTTTCACGCTCCGCCACGATAAGGGCGGCAAGCCTGCCGGACTCCTTGACCTCGCCGTAGAGTCTGAGAATTTTTTCCAACTCGTCTTGCGTATAAGAATTGACAATGTCGGCTGCGGTCCTGTGGCCCTGCACGTTCATTCGCATGTCCAAAGGCGCATTGAAACGGAAAGAGAAACCCCTTTCCGCCGTGTCGAACTGATGCGACGACACTCCCAGGTCTGCGAGAATGCCGTCGAAGCCCTCCGGCCTGAGCAGGAGGGCGTAATTGTGGATAAAACGGAAGTTGTTGTGGATGAATGTAAAACGCGGGTCCTTTGGGGCGTTGGCCTCAGCGTCGGCATCGCAATCGAAAGCTATCAGACAACCTAAGGGGGAAAGGCGTCTCAAAATTTCTGCGCTGTGACCTCCGCCCCCAAAGGTGGCGTCGGCATATGACCCTGCCGGGTTTATTACAATTCCATCTACACTTTCGTGCAGCAGAACAGGCTTATGGTACACTGACATCCCGCACCCTCCTATCTTTTGGAGAGGCTTTTGGCAATGGTTATGAACTTGTCCTGCGGGAGTCTGCTGTCTTTAAACTTTTCTTTCGCCCAGATTTCGATCATGAAGTCATTGCCCGAGAAAACTACCTCTTTGTCGGCACCTATTTCGTTCAGCAACTTGCGCGAAATGGTAATCCGGCCCAGTTTGGCATCGGGCACGACGTCGTCCATCCTGTCGGTGAAGGTCCTCCAGAAAGCCTGGTCATCGGGGTCGAAGAAGTTCAGTTTGGAACGCACTTCTCCGCTGCGGCGCTGCCATTCTTCCAGAGTGTACACCTCCAGGCACGGGGAGTAGAGGCTCTTCTTGACGATGAGCTCCATGTTCCCCGGGGGGAGCTGGGCCTTGAACGCCGACGGGAAGACCATCCTTCCCTTGTCGTCGATCCTGGCCGAGTATTCTCCGATGAAAGAAACCATAATTCTTATACGCAAGTGCTACAAAGGTAAGTAAATTTTTCCACTTTATTACATTTTCTTACAAATTTTTCCACGTTTTTATCAACAATCTTTTTTTTAAGTCTTTCAAAATCTTTTTTGGTATACGTTTTTTACGTTTCAGGGGGGTCCCTGACGTGGTTTTTCCCCATATTGCGGCATGAAAATCAAAGAACTGTCCCTTGGGGAAAGACCAAGGGAGAAACTGCTTGAACATGGAGCCCAGGCGCTGAGCGACGGGGAATTGCTGGCTATCCTGCTGAGAAGCGGGCGGAAGGGGGAGAGCGTGGTTGCGATGGCGCAGAACCTGCTGCGCAGGGTGGACGGGAGCCTGCTGAAACTCTTCGCCCTCAGCGTGGAAGAGCTGAAGAAACAGCCCGGAATAGGGAGCGACAAGGCCTGCACCCTGCATGCAGCCTGCGAACTCGGCAGGCGCTTCATGCTCTCCGGCAGGACGGCGGAGCGGAAGCCGGTAATCTCGGCGAGAATGATTTACGACATGATGATTCCGCAGCTCAAAGGGGCGGAACACGAGGAATGCTGGGCGCTCTACCTCAATTCGGCCCGGTATCTCATAGGCAAGGAGAAACTTTCGTCAGGCGGCGGAAACTCCACGACCTTCGACGTGCGCCGCATAGTCAAGCGGGCCATAGACCGCGACGCCTTCGCCCTGGCGGTGGTTCACAACCACCCTTCCGGAAATCCGCATCCCAGCCGCTCCGACATCGAAAACACCAGGTACCTGCACGACGCATGCGCCCAGTTCGACATCATCCTGATGGATCATGTCGTCCTGTGCGACGACTGCTTCTTCTCCTTCGAGGAGAACCGCATGTACCGGGGCTGAGAGCCGTTGCCGGCTACTGCACGAAGGCGACGATTTCGCCTTTCTCGACTTTCTTGCCCTGCCTGCCGGTGACGGCGACCACCCGGCCGTCAATGGCGGGGACTATCTCTTCGCGGCCGTAGTAGGTCTGCACGTAGCCGATGGCCTTGCCGGCCTTCACTTCGGTGCCGGCGACGGGGGCCTTGGAATCGTCGTCCACATCCACCTCCCAGAGCAGCTGGCCCTTTACGGGAACCTGCACGGGAACGGCGTGAGGATATTTTTGCGTGTATTCGTCAATGGGGAATTCGGGCATTTCCACCACGGGGCGCTTAACCACAATAGGCGCTCCGGCCTTTGCGCGGAAGTCTTCGAGTTCGGTGTTGAAACGCTCCTTGGCAATGCCGCTCTTGTAGTCGCGGTACTGGCGTTCGTGCATGGCCAGCTCGAAGAGCTCCTCGTCGTCCGGGCCGCAGTCCCAGCCCTCGTCCTTCATGATCTGGCGGAACTTGGGGAGTTCGTCGGGATACATGTCCTGCGGGTTGCCGGTGTAGAATTCCAGGCCCTTTTCCCTGGCGAGTTCCACGATTTCGGGAGAGAGCGGACCGGGAAGGGTGCCGCAGTTGCCCAGGATCATGCCCCAGGTGTCCTTGTCGATGGTGGTCCAGCGCGGCTTGCCCTGGATTACGTTGAACAGGTTCATGAGGGCCGTGTTCTTGACATACTGGCTGAACGGGGTTACGAGCGGGGGATATCCCAGCTTGGGCCACACGTACTGGACTTCCTCGAAAAGCTTGACCATGAGGGTGTCGAGCGACATGTCCGGCCTGCCGGCCCTGCGCTCGGCGGCGTTGATTGCGCCGAGGAAGGGCTTGAGGTCCGCCATCATGCTGCCCATCATGCCTCCGGGAAGGCCGCAGCCTACAAGGAGCGAGGTCATGACCTTGTTCTGGGGGTTGATCCAGTAGCCAAGGAAGTCGTCAATGAACTCCTGCGTGAGTTTGCGTACCTCCATGTAGGCGTCCATGTTGAGGTCTTTCACCAGGAAGCCGTCGGCCTTCATCATCTCGCGGACGGTTATCACGTCGGGATGGACCTTGCCCCAGCTGAGGGGCTCGACGGCCACGTCAAGATAATCGGCGCCTGCGCGCGCTACCTCCAGCATGCTGGCGGGAGAGAAGCCGGGGCCCGAGTGGCCGTGGTACTGTATGACTATGCCGGGGTATTTCTTCTTGATTTCGGAAGTGAGCCTGGCGAGGAAGGTGGGACGTCCCACGCCCGCCATGTCCTTGAGGCAGATTTCGTCGGCGCCGTATTCGACCACCTTGTCAACGATGCCCATGTAGTACTCCACCGTATGCACCGGAGAATAGGTTATGGAAAGGGTGGCCTGGGAGATCATGCCCCATTTCTTGGCGTACTCCACGCTCAGCCTGAGGTTGCGGTGGTCGTTGAGGCCGCAGAAGGACCTGGCTATGTCGACGCCCTGGGCCTTCTTGACCCTGTACATGAGTTCGCGGACGTCGGCGGGAACGGGATTCATGCGCAGGGCGTTGAGGGCCCGTTCCAGCATGTGGGTCTGGATGCCGGCCTTGTTGAAGGGGGCCGTCCACTTGCGGACCGAGGTGTTGGGATTCTCGCCATAAAGCAGGTTTACCTGCTCGAATGCGCCTCCGTTGGTCTCCACCCTGTCGAAGCAACCCATGTCGATGATGGCCGGAGCCACCCTTACAAGCTGGTCCGCCCTGGGCTGATATTTCCCGGACGACTGCCACATGTCCCTGTATACAAGAGAGAATTTTATTTCGCGTGCCATAAATCTTATTTTTTACAAATATACACAATTTTAAGTTGTGGAGACAAAATATTTTCTTACCTTTGCAGTCCCGATACGGTGCAATTAGCTCAGTTGGTAGAGTCCTGGATTGTGGTTCCAGTTGTCATGGGTTCGAGCCCCATATTGCACCCTGAAAAAGCCTCCGACGCTCTTCGGAGGCTTTTTTCGTCATGTGCGATTATTTTAACTCCCTCATTATCTCCGCGGGGGCTGAGCCTGCAAGAAGAAGGTCGCGCATGCGCGAAAAATATGATTCGGTATGGCTGTAGAAATGCCTGTAGCCTTCGCACAGGGTGTTCAGGCCCGGTTCGCCCGCGGCGGTGCGGCTGAAGCGGTGCTTGGGGCATTCCCCGTTGCAGGCGAAAAGATACCTGCATTCCAGGCATTTGCGCGGCAGGGAGTCGCGCTTGTCCATGCCGAAGCGGATTTGCGCCTCCGAGCGCATCATGGCCTTGAGGTCGTCGGAAGCGACGTTCCCGAGTTTGCGGCCGGGATACACGAAGTGGTCGCAGGGATACACGTCGCCGTTGTGCTCGATGACGGAATTGCCGCCGCAGCTGCGGTTGTACACGCAGATGCCGGGCCCCATTCCGCACCACGAGGCGAGAGCCGCATCAAACTGTCCCACAAATACCTTCCCCACATCGCGCTTCACCCAGTAATCGAAGATTTCGCAGAGGAACTGCCCGAACCCTTCGGCACTCACCGACCATTTGCCGGGCTTCGAACCAGGGGTGGACGGCGGGACGATGCGGGAGTCCAGCACATGCTCCAGGACCGGCATGAACTGCATGTGGCGGCTTCCGATGCCCTTGAGGAACCTGTAAATCTCCACGCCGCGGCCTTCCGCGGCCTTGCTTACCGCGCTCATGGTATTGAATTCCACCCCCGCGGCCTTGAGGGCCTCCAGCCCCTTTATTGCCCGGGCGAAGGTGGGGGAGCCGCCCCTGTCGGGACGGTATCTGTCGTGAACGGCCTGCGGACCGTCTATCGAAATGCCCACCAGAAAGCCGTTGGCGGCAAAAAATTCGGCCCATTCCCGCGTAATCAGGGTGCCGTTGGTCTGGATGGTGTTGCGTATGACTTTTCCGCCGGCGTATCTGCGCTCCAGCTCCACAGCCTTCCTGAAAAACGGCAGTCCGGCCGCCAGCGGCTCTCCGCCGTGCCAGTTGAACTGCACTTCGGGTACGTCGTTGGCACGGATGTATTCCCTCACTACCGTTTCCAGCATTCCGGCGCTCATTGCCGGTTCCCTGCCGCCGTAGATGCCGGACTTGTCGAGATAATAGCAGTAGCGGCAGGAGAGGTTGCAGGCCGACCCGACGGGCTTTATCATCAGGTTGAACGCCTGCGCTCCGCCTATCCTGACGGCATCTCCCAGCGATATGGTGCCCTGCCCGGCCATGGCGGCCTAAACTTTTTTGCAGATAAGGGTGGCCTGGGTGCAGTCGAGAACCTTCACGCGGACATAATCCCCGGCGTGATGGGTGATGTCGGGCCACACGCACATCTTGCCCGAGCCGGTGCGGCCGCACAGCTCGGCGGCATTCTTTTTCGAAGGCCCTTCCACGAGTACTTGGAATTCCTTTCCGACCTCCCGGCGGTTGCTTTCGAGCGACAGGCTGTTCTGGAGGGCGATGAGCTCTTCGAGCCGCCTGGTCTTTACCTCCTGGGGAACGTCGTCGGGGTAAATCTTCGAAGCCAGGGTGCCCGGCCTCTCGGAGTAGCAGAACATGAAGGCCGAGTCGTAGCCGACTTCCCTGAAGAGGGACAGCGTGTCGCGGAACTCATCCTCGGTTTCGGAGCAGAAGCCCACGATGGCGTCGGTGGTGATGCCGCAGTCGGGCATGACGGAACGGATTTTCCGCACCCTTTCGAGGTACCATGCGCGGTCGTAGCGGCGGCGCATCTTTTCGAGTATGCGGTCGTTGCCGCTCTGCACGGGGAGATGTATGTGACGGCAGACGTTGCCGTATCTTGCCATTGTGCGGATGAGCTCGTCGGAGATGTCTTTGGGATGGGATGTGGAGAAGCGCACGCGCAGGGAGGGGGACAGCTCCGCCACCATGGCGATGAGCCCGGCGAAGTTCACTCCTTCGTAGAGGTAGGAATCCACGTTCTGCCCCAGCAGCGTCACTTCCCTGTAGCCTTTGGCGAGGCAGTCGCAGGCCTCCTTCACGATGGAATGGCAGTCCCGGCTCCTTTCAGCCCCGCGGGTGTAGGGGACCACGCAGTACGAGCACACGTTGTTGCATCCCCGCATGATGCTGATGAAGGCCGATACGCCGTTCCGGTCGAGGCGGACGGGGGAGATGTCCCCGTAGGTCTCCTCCCTCGACAGCTCCACGTCGATCTGCGGATGACCGTCGAGGGCGGCATCTATCAGGGCGGGGAGGGAACGGTAGGCGTCGGGACCGGCCACGAGGTCTACCTTGCCGCTTTCCAGGAGAGCATCCTTCAGCCTTTCCGCCATGCAGCCCAGAATGCCCACGATTACGCCGGGGCGGGCTTTCTTCTGCCCCCAGAACTGGTCTATGCGGCCATGGATGCGCTGCTCCGCATTGTCGCGGATGGAACAGGTGTTGGCCATGATCACGTCGGCCTCGGACATGTCTTCAGTCCTGCCGTACCCTGCCTTTCCCAGAATGGAGAACACCACTTCCGTGTCGTTCACGTTCATCTGGCAGCCGTAAGTCTCTATGTATACCTTCTTCATCGTAGCAATGCAAAGTTAGATAATTTTCGTAACTTTGCGACAGAAAAGCCATGAGAACGAATCGTATCATACGTGTCCTGCCGTTCGTGCTCGCAGCCCTGCTCGCGTGCAGCTGCGGCATAAACAAGTACAAGGACATCAAAATCACGTCCTTCGCGGTGGAGTCCGTCACTCCCACGGGCCTGAAGGGTCTCGACGCCGTGGTGGAACTGGGAGTGGACAATCCCGCCCCATCCTTCAACATCATGAACCTCGAGGCCGACATCTTCAGGGACAGCACTCATCTGGCCCGTTTCGGGGCGGAGAACCTTGCGGTGGAGGCCCGGTGCGAGAAGGTTTACAGGATTCCGGTCAGCGGGCAGATAGACCCTTCGCTGTCGCTGCTCAACCTGATGGTCCTTGCGAGCAACTTCAGGAGCGAGGAATACCGCGTGAGCGTGAAGGCGAAGGCCATGATAGCCGGGATTGGCAAGGAATTGGCATTCGACGACATTCCGTTGGAACGTCTTCTTAAGAAAAAGGAATGAAAAAGGCAGTCATCATAATTCTTGCGGCGCTGCTCGGATGCTCAGTCCTCCGGGCGCAGGAGGCCCCCGACGGGTATGTCTGGGCCGATTCCCTGGTGTTCACCCCCATCAACGAAATGGACTCCACCATGGTCGGCAAGAACATCTTCTCGGTGCTTCCCGACAACGTGCGGATCGACCAGAGCGGGGCCGTCCGCAGCCTCATGGCCAACAGCTCCGGAGGCCGTGAAATCAACGGCTACCGCATCCGCATCTTCTTCGACAACAGCCGCACCGCCAGGGGCGACAGCGAAAGCGCCCTCTACCGCTTCAAGTCGCTCAATCCGGGCGTGTCGGCGTACCGCACCTTCACCAGCCCGTATTTCAAGGTCACGGTGGGCGATTTCCGCACAAAGAGCGAGGCCCTCGCGCTGCTGCAGAGCGTCCGTCCCTACTTCCCCGGCGCCTTCATAGTGCGCGAACGTTTCAAATATCCCGCGCTGGAGAACACTCCCGCCTTCAAGGTGGACACGCTCAGGTTCCTCCGCCCCGTCAACAGGTAAGCCATGCAGAAACAGGGACTGGAACTCAAGCAGACTCAGCGGCTTTCGCCCCTCCAAATCCAGACCATCAAGCTCATAGAGCTGCCGGTGCAGGAGCTGGAGCAGCGCATCCGCGCCGAGCTGGAAGAGAATCCCGTCCTCGACGACGACCCCGACCCGAACCGCGAGAGTTCCGACGACGATTCCCCGAAGGACATCTCCCTGGACGAGATAAAAGACGACGACTACGTGCCCGCCTACCGCACGCGTGTGTCCAACTGGGGGAAGGACCCCCGTCCCGAATACAACACCTTCTCGGTCAAGGAGAGTTTCACCCAGAGTCTCGTCGACCAGCTGGGCTTCCGCAACCTCGATTCCAAAAAGCGCCAGATCGGAGAATTCATCATAGGCAGCCTCGACTCCGACGGCTATCTGCGCCGCGACATCGATTCCGTGGTGGACGACCTGGCCTTCAGGGCCGGCATCGAGGCCACGGTCGAGGAGGTCGAGGAGATGCTCGGCATCATCCAGGAGTTCGAGCCGGCCGGAGTGGGTGCCCGTGATCTGCGCGAATGTCTGCTGTTGCAGCTCAAGGCGGAGCCCCGGACTCCCGACGTGATCTGTGCCGAAAGGATTCTGACTGAACAGTTCAACGAGTTCTCCAACAAGCATTTCCCCAAGATAATGTCGCGCCTCGGCATAGACGAGAAGCAGCTCCGGCGCGCCATGGCCAAGATTGTCCGTCTCAACCCCGCCCCGGGCGGCCAGGTGGACGATTCCTATTCCGACCAGGCCCAGCAGATAGTGCCCGATTTCGTGCTCGGCGAAAACGACGGCGAGCTTTCGTTCTCGATGCCCCGCTTCTCGATTCCCGAAATACGGGTGAACCGCAATTATGCCGAGCTGCTCGAAAACGCCAAGGGCTCGGGCGAAAAGGCCCAGAAGGAGGCCGCCTCCTTCGTGCGCTCCAAGCTCGATTCGGCCAAATGGTTCGTGGAGGCCCTCAAGCAGCGCCAGAACACGCTCCAGAAAACCATGCAGGCCATCCTCGACTATCAGCACGACTATTTCCTCGACGGCGATGAAAGCCATCTCAAACCTATGGTGCTCAAGGATATAGCCGAAAAGACGGGGTTCGACATCAGCACCATCAGCCGGGTCGTGAACAGCAAGTACATCGAGACCCATTTCGGAATCTTCCCACTCAAGTACTTCTTCTCCGAGGGCATGGAAAACAAAGAAGGGGAGGAGGTGAGCACCCGCGAGCTCAAGAAGGCCCTGCAGGAGTGCGTGGATGCCGAAGACAAGAAAAAGCCGCTCACGGATGAGCAGCTTGTGGAAGAAATGGGCAAGCGCGGCTACAAGGTTGCGCGCCGCACCATCGCGAAATACCGCGGGCAGCTGGGAATCCCCCTGGCCCGCTGGCGCAAGGAGCTATAATTTCCCCCCGTATGCAAGGTCGCCGGCATCGCCGAGCCCGGGCACTATGTAGTAGTGGCTGGTGAGCTCTTCGTCTATGGCCGCAGTCCAGAGGGTGGTGTTCTTCGGGAAGCCCTTCTTGACCTGTTCCACCGCGTAGGCGCTGGCGATGGGGCATACCAGATGCACGTGTGCGGGATTTCCGCCCTGGGATGCAAGCAGATTGTAGCCGCTCAGCAGGGAAGACCCCGTGGCCAGCATGGTGTCGGCCAGGATGAGTGTCTTGCCGTCGAGAGCGGGAGTGGTGCAGTACTCGGCGTTGACCACGAAGTCGTGCCCCTTCTCGTACTTCCGGTAGGCCGCGATGAAAGCGTTTTCCGCCCCGTCGAAATACGACAGGATGCCGTCGTGCAGGGGGAGGCCGGCGCGCAGGATCGTGGCGACCACCACCTGCGTGTCGCACAGCTGCATGTGCGCGGTGCCGAGCGGGGTGACCACGTCCCTGGGGGCGTAGTGGAGGGTCTTGCTGATTTCGTAGGCGAAGATTTCCCCCGTGCGGCGGAGGTTGTTTCGGAAGAGGAGGGTGTTTTTCTGGATGTTCTTGTCGCGCATCTGGGCCACGAAGGAACTGAGAACGGAATTGCTCTCGCCGAGATTGATTACTTGCATGGGTTTTCGAATTTTATTCGAAAGACAAAGGTAATGATTTTTTTTGGAATTGCGCTACCTCGAGGAGCCGCGCGGATGGCAAACCACCGATATTTCGATGTCCTCCACCGTGTAGCCGCGGAAACGGCAGCGCCTGAATGCGTTGCTGACCGCTTCGCTCAGCTCCGAGTCGGGGAGGTTCTTGTACACTCCGTTCTTGCGGTCGTACAGATGGGAGTGGGTGAAGCTGCAGACGTCGAAGTAACGTTTGCTGTCGGCGCTCAGCAGGTACGAGTAGATGCCGCAGGTGGCCATCTGCTGCAGTACGTTGTACACGGAGGACACGGACGCGGCGGCCTCGTTGTGGTCTTTCAGCCAGCGGCACACCTGCTCGGCGCTCGCATGCTCGAGCGCCATCATCGCCCTGTGCACCGAAAGCCTGGTCTCGGTGGCCCTGAGACCCCTGCTTTTGAGGGCGGACCTGAATTTTTGCTCGTCTGGTATGGTCTTTGTCCGTTTCATTGTCTGCAAATATCCGTATTTTTTAATAACTTTGCAATTCCTATGGATTCGATGAAAATACGTATCACGGCGGTCATCGCCGCGCTTCTCGCGCTCGCGTCCTGCAAGTCCCCCTTGGAGGCGGTCCTGCAGGGGAACGACCTGGAAGCGAAATATGCCATGGCGTTCGACCTCTTCAACCAGGGCAAGTATTCCAAGGCGGCGGACCTCTTCGAGAACATGTCCGTGCTCACCAACGGCACCGCGCAGGACGACACCGTGCAGTATTACTGGGGCCTGAGCAACTATCGCAACAACGACTTCATCACCGCCGAAACCAACTTCAAGAACTTCCTGGCCAAATTCCCGCGCAGCCCGTTCGCCGAGAATGCCGAGTTCCTGCGCGTGGACTGCCTCTACAAGGCCACCTACCGCTACGAACTCGACCAGACTCCCACCTACGCCGCGGTGGTGGCCATCAACGAGTACATGGTCAATCATCCAAGCACGGTGCATACGGCCGCATGCGAGCGCATGCTGGAAGACCTCAACGGCCGGCTCGACCGCAAGGCCTTCGAAAACGCCAGGATATACTACACCATGGAAGACTACAAGGCCGCCCGCGTGGCCCTCAAGAACGTCCTGAAGGAAGACTCCGACAACCGCTACCGCGAGGACATCCTCTATCTCACGGCCATGTCTTCCTACAAGTACGCCTTCCTCTCCGTTCCCGAAAAGCAGAAGGAACGCTACATGGTGTTCGAGGACGACTATTTCAACTTCATCGGCGAATATCCCGAGTCCCGCTACCGCAGGGAGCTCGACGGCCTGCACGAAAAGGTGAAAGGAAGAAATTGAAACTTTCCGCACCCTGCGGGGTGTAAAATAATTGCTATGGATATAAAGAAAGTACCTGGAAACACCGTCACGAGGGACGTGAAAGACCTCGCGGAACCCACCGGCAATCTCTACGAAACGTGCGTGATCCTCTCCAAGAGGGCCAATCAGATCGCCAGTGCCGAAAAGAGGGAGCTCAGCAAAAAGCTGGAAGACTTCAAGAACGAACGCGACACCAAGGACGAGGTGTTCGAGAACAAGGAGCAGATAGAGATCTCCAAATACTACGAACGCATGCCCAAGCCCGACCTGATCGCCATCGCCGAGTTCGAGAACGACGAACTCTACTACAAGGTAGCCAACAACGAGAACATCGTAAAATAGGGTTCTCTTGCTGTCCTCCCTGCACATACGCAACTACGTGCTCATAGACTCCCTGGACGTTTCCTTTCCGGGGGGTCTGAGCATTATTACCGGGCAGACCGGTGCGGGCAAGAGCATCCTCCTGGGTGCCCTTCAGCTTTTGCTGGGGGCCAGGGCCGACGGCTCCGTACTGTCCGAAGGCTCCGAGAGCTGCGTGGTGGAAGGGGAGTTCTCCCTGCCCGACGAGAGCCTCAGGCCTTTCCTTGAAGAAAGCGGCGTGGAGTGGGCGGAAGACCGCAGCCTCATAATCCGCAGGGTGGTCTACGCCAGCGGCAGGTCCCGTTCCTTCGTGAACGATTCCCCGGTGAACGTGGGGGTCCTCGGCGGGTGCGCCGCCCATCTGGTGGACATCCATTCCCAGAACAACAACCTCATCCTCACCGACAGGCGCTATCAACTTTCTGTGCTGGACCATTTCGCCGGCAATGCGGAGCTGCTCGCGCGGTGCGGGGAGTGCTGGAGGGAGCTGCAGGGGCTCATTTCCCGCAAGGAGGAGGCGGAACGCCGGTTGCAGGCCCTCAGGGCCGACCGCAGTTACAACGAGGCGCAGTGGAAGCAGCTCGATTCCGCCCGACTGCAGGAAGGGGAGCTGGAAGCCCTCGATGCCGAGCAGAGGCGGCTCGCCAACGCCGAGTCCGTCAGGGAGGCCCTTGCGGGGGCCGTCGCCGCCTTCGGTGCGGAGGACGGCATGTCCGTCGACGCCTCGCTCCGGGAGGCCGGGCGCCTGCTCGACAGAATCAGCGCCTATCTGCCCGGAATGGACGAACTCTCCGCCCGCATCCGTTCTTCGCGCATCGAGCTCGACGACATCCGGGGGAGCCTCGAGGACGCCGCCTCCCGTGTGGATGTCTCGGGGGAGAGGCTTCAGGCCGTGGAAGAGCGCATGGGGCTCATTTGCAGCCTTCTGCAAAAGCACGGCTGCCGCACTGAAGGGGAGCTGATCGCCCTGAGGGACAGGTATTCCTCGATGCTGTTCGACTCCGACTCCCTTGAGGAGGAACTCTCCGGGCTGGAAAAGCGCATTGGCATCGCTGCGGAGCGCCATACCGCCCTGTGCAGGGCCCTGCATGACGCCCGTGCCGGGGCAGCTCCCGCCTTTTCGGAGCAGATTGCCTCTTCCCTGAGGTTCCTCGAACTTGACCGCGCCGTTTTCGAGGTGCAGCTGACTCCCGTCTCCGCAGGTGCTGCCGGGGCCGACGGCGTGATTTTCGCCTTCTCCTCCACAGGATTGCATCCCACGGACGTGGGAGCCTGTGCGTCTGGCGGTGAAATCTCCCGTATCATGCTCTGCCTCAAGGCGATGATGGCCCGTTACGTGGGCATGCCCACCATGATTTTCGACGAGATAGATACCGGCGTTTCGGGCAGCGCGGCCGACAGGATGGGCGGGATGATCTGCGACATGGGCCGCGACATGCAGGTGATTGCAATCACGCATCTGCCCCAGGTAGCGGCGAAGGGAGATGCCCATTTCGTGGTGGAGAAAACTGCCGGCGTGAGTTCGGTCCGCAGGGTGCAGGGGCGCGACCGTGTCATGGAAATCGCCCGTCTTCTGAGCGGGGCCTCCGTCACTCCCGAAGCCGTCGCCAACGCGGAGTCGCTTCTGGGTCCGGGGATTTGACAAAAAGTCAAACGCACGCCGCTGGCAGAGGATTTGATTGTCGAATAAAGCAGAAAAACCACTTGCATATCATGGCAGACAAAGATAAAGAAACAAAGCAGGCTCCCGTGAAGGAGGAGCCGGAAAAGGAACAGAAACAGAAGGCAAAGGAGCAGAAAGCCCCGAAGAACAAGGTTTCCAAGGAGGAAGAACTCCAGAACAAGGTGATCGAGCTCACTGACAAATTGTCGGCCGAGCACGGCGACTATCTGCGCCTCATGGCGGAATTCGAGACTTTCCGCCGCCGCAGCGCCGAAGAACGCCTGAACATGGTGTCCACGGCGGCAGCCGACACCATAAAGGGGTTGCTGCCCGTGCTGGACGACTGCGAGAGGGCTCTCCAGGTCCTGGAACAATCCTCCGATTCAGCGGCGAGGGAAGGCACGGCCCTCATCTACAACAAGCTCATGGCCTATCTCAAGACCAAGGGCCTGGAGGTGATAGAGGCCAGGGGCAAGAAATTCGACATAGACTTCCACGAGGCCGTGGCGCAGATTCCGGCTCCCTCCGAAGAGGAAAAGGGCCTTGTGCTCGATGTGGTCCAGACGGGCTACATGCTGTCCGGAAAGGTCCTGCGCTATGCAAAAGTGGTCGTAGGAGCATAAGACAATGGCAGAAAAAAGAGATTACTACGAAGTCCTGGGCATCCAGAAGGGTGCCACCGATGACGAAATAAAGCAGGCCTACCGCAAGGCTGCCCTCAAGTGGCATCCCGACCGCTGGGTCTCCGGCACCGACGCCGAAAAGAAGACCGCCGAGGAAAAATTCAAGGAAGCCTCCGAGGCCTATTCGGTGCTGTCCGACCCGCAGAAGAAGGCCAAGTACGACCAGTTCGGCTTCGCCGGGGTGGATCCTTCGTCGGGTCCCGACTTCAGTCAGGGCTTCGGCAACCTCGACGACCTTCTGAACAATCTGTTCGGAGGGGCGTTCGGCGGCGGGGGCGGCAGCTTTTTCGACTCCTTCTTCGGGGGAGGCAGGCAGCAGAGCAGCGGGTCGAGGGTCATGCGCGGCCGCGACATCCGCACCAGGGTGAACCTGACCCTCGAGGAGATAGCCAAGGGATGCACCAAGGAGGTGTCGATAGAACGCAGCAGGCCCTGCTCCGAATGCGGGGGGAAGGGCACGAAAAACAGCTCCGACATCAAGTCCTGTCCCACATGTCACGGCAGCGGCCAGGTGCAGAGGGTGGTGAACACGCTCTTCGGGCGTTCGGTGTCCTACTCCACCTGTCCGCAGTGCGGCGGTGAGGGCAAGGTCGTCTCCAATCCCTGCCGCAAGTGCGGCGGAACCGGCCTGGAGAGGCGCCGCGAAACCGTGAAGGTGAACATCCCCGCAGGAGTCGAGGACGGAATGCAGATAAGCGTGCGCGGCGAGGGCCACAGCGCTCCCCGCGGCGGCGAGAACGGAGACCTCCTGGTGGTGGTCAACGAACAGCCTCACGCCCAGCTCAAGCGCGACGGCAACAATCTGTTCTACACCCGGGTGATTTCGGTCACCGACGCCATGCTGGGCACGACCATCAGCGTCCCCGCCCTGGGTTCTCCCGTAAGCCTCAAGATCGATCCCGGCACCCAGTCGGGCACGGTGGTTCGCATGCGAGGCAAGGGCCTTCCCACGGTGAACAGTTACGGCTCGGGCGATCTGTACGTGAAAATACTGGTGTGGATTCCGCGCAAGCTGCGCGGCTCTGACAAGGAGGCTGTGGAGAAGCTTGCGGCGTCCGATGCGGTAAAGCCCGATCCTTCCCGTGACGACAAGACTCTGTTCGAGAAAGAGAGTCAATATTTTTAGCGAAACGTGCTTGCAGAGTAAAAAATAATTTCTATCTTTGCAGCCCTGTTTGAAAGCAGCCTCTCATTTTACGGTTAAGTGACGCTGCGAGGCGAAAGGTTATTTAAAGAGTTATGGATTTACTTAAAGTAGCAGAGCAGTCTTTTGTAAACGAGAACGTCAGCAAGTTCCCCGAGTTCAAGGCCGGCGACACCATCACCGTGGCCTGCAAAATCAAGGAAGGCGAAAAGTTCCGTCTGCAGGACTTCCGTGGTGTGGTCATCCAGATAAGCGGTGCAACCCCTCTCACCCGCACCTTCACGGTCCGCAAGGTCTCCGGCGGCATCGGAGTCGAAAGGATTTTCCCCTTCCAGAGTCCCGCCATTGACAGCATCACCGTAAACAAGGTCGGCAAGGTCCGTCGCGCCCGTATCTTCTACCTCCGCAATCTTGCCGGCAAGAAGGCCCGCATCAAGGAAAAGGGCATTGCCAACAAGGCTGCCAAGGCCGTCAAGGAAGAAAAGGCTGAAGCTTAAAAGTCATCCGGCCGCATGGCCGGTCAACGGCTCCTTAGCTCAATTGAATAGAGCATCTGACTACGGATCAGAAGGTTGCAGGTTTGAGTCCTGCAGGAGTCACTTCAAACACCCCTTCGAGAGCATCCCGGAGGGGTGTTTTTTCTGTCCTGGTGCCGCTATAGGTCCAGTTGATTAACAGAGTAGAAGCATTTTAAGCCTTTTTTGAGTATACAGGTCCAGTGGCATGACAGGGTGGCGTCACGAGACCGGGTCAGGGCCGGCAGGTCCTCCCGGCTTTCGGGGCATAGCGTTCATGCCATAGAGAAATAGCTGCCGAAGTCAGAATCGCGAGTGCTGATTCCGGACCATAGCGTTATTTCTCCTTCCCCGGCTACTTGAAAAGGTCCGCAGGATTAATGCTCAGGAAGTCTTCCGGGGCCATTCGGCGTCCGGCCGGGAATAGGTTTTTCGGATGAAACGTTCCTTGTCGATGATGAAGCGCTCGTGGGTGCCTTCGCCGATGAGGCCCGCTTCGTCGTAGGCGGCTACCCGGAAGATGAGCCTGCGGCGGTCTATCCCGACGAGTTCGCTCTCGCAGCGGACCTTCATCCCCACCGGAGTCGCTTTCGCGTGCGACACGTTGACATGTGTCCCGACCGTGTCCTGCCCGGGCTCCAGATAGGGGAGTACGCTCTCGAGGCAGGTCTTTTCCATGAGCCCTATCATCGATACGGTTGCATACACGGGGACGTTCCCGCTGCCGAACGCTTCTGCCGAATGCTCCTTGTCGGATATGGCCTCCAGCGTGTTCTTGATACCTGTTTCAAGCATATTGCATGGCGAAATAAAAGTTGTCAGTCCTCTCCCAGCAGCTCCTTTGCCAGCGGAACGACGGCGGCTTTCATGATTTCGTCGCTCAGGCGGTGGCCGCCTTCGAACCACGCGGCGTTAGGATAGTACCGGGTAAAGATGTCGTAGCCGCCCGTCACGCGGTCGTCCTGGCGGCCGAAAAGGCCGTAGCAGAGAATCTGCTCGTCGGGAGTGACGCCCTCGAACTGATGCTCCTCCATCTCCCGCAGGTGGGCGAGAATCTCCTTGGTGACGTGCCCTTTCTTCTCGCCGTCCTCGCGTTTGTTGGCCCATTCGAAAGCGCCCACCCTCATGACGTTGTACATCTTGCTCATCTCGAAGGCGGGATTGACGCAGATGCGGAAAAAGCCCCTCATCTGCTGGGCGTACATGCCTCCCATGCTGGAGCCGATTATGAGGTCGGGCTGCTCACGTTCGCAGTAGCTCCTCAGGAACGGAAGGGCCTCGGCCGGATCCAGGGGGATATCCGGCGCAAGCACCTTGTCCTTCATGAAGTAACGGCGCAGCAGCAGGACCGAGCCGCTGGCGCCGGAGGAGGCGAATCCGTGGAAATAGACTATTCTGCTCATGACGCTACTTGAAGAAACGGTCAGTCTCTCTCAGAGTTTCGGGGAGGGCGAAGACTGCCACGCGGTCGTAAGCCTCTATGACCGTGTCTCCTACGGCGATGAAGGAATCGTTCCCGCGGATGACTCCGCCGATGATTGCTCCCTGAGGGAAGCCGAGGTCCTTGATGGGGCGCCGGGTTATGGCGCTGCCGGGCGCCACGGTGTATTCTATCACTTCCGCGGATGTGCCGGACATGTATTTCACGAAACGGGCGCGCCCGCTCAGGGTGAACTTGAAGATCCGCCCGGCGGTGGTGAGCTTCTTGTTGATTACGCTGTCCACGCCCATTTCCTCGGCCAGACGGGTGTATTCGAAGTTTTCAACCTCGGCCACGGTGCGGAACACCCCGAGCTTCTTTGCGATTACGCACGCGAGGATGTTGGTTTCGTCTTCGCCGGTCAGGGCTATGAAGGCGTCGTATCCGAGTATGCCCTCTTCGTAGAGGAACTGGGAATTGCGCCCGTCGCCGGTGACCACGGTGATGTCGTCGGGGAGCTGCTCGGCGAGCTTGACGCTCCTTTCGGGATCTATCTCTATTATCTTGACGCCTATCCCATTCTGTGAAAGGCTCTTGGCCACCATGGCCGCGATGGGGCTGCCACCGATGATCATCACCTTCTCGACGGTGACGTTCTTCTTGCCGAAATACCGGATGAGCAGGTCGACGCCTTCGCGCTTGGCTATGGTGAAGACGAGGTCGCCGAACTGGAACACGGTGTCGGAACGGGGGATGATGGTCTTTTCGCCCCTCGAGATGGCTATAATCCTGAATTTCTCGGAGTCTTCCTTCGAGAGAGCCCTGGAGAACTCGATTATCTTCTGGTCGAGGAGCGGGGAGTTCTCGTCGAGCTTGAAAACGGATATCTGAAGGCGGCCGTGCGCGAAATCCATGGTTTCGGAGAAGGTGGCATGCTTGAGCTGGTCGACTATCTCGTCGGCCGCGGTTTTCTCGGGATAGAACATGAGTTCTATGCCCATCTCCTTGAAAATGAGCTTGTTCTCTGGGGTGAGATACTCTTCGTCGTTGATTCGCGCTATCACTTTCTTGGCTCCGAGCTGCTTTGCGAGCATGGCGCTGACCACGTTGACGTCCTGCAGCGAAGACGGGTACACGGCGATGAAGAGGTCTGCCTCCTGGACTTCGGCCTGCCGGAGTATCCTGATGGAATTGGGCTTTCCCTGGATCGTGTATATGTCCAGGCCTGCGGCCAGGTTCTCCAGCCTTGCGGAATCGTCGTCGATGACGGTGATGTTGTTGCCTTCGGCGCGGAGCATTTTCGCGAGATGGGAACCTACGGCCCCGGCGCCCTGAATGACGATTTTCATATCCTGAATATTTTTTTGTCCAGATATCTGAAGATGCCCCTGCCCCTCAGAAGGGCGTTCGGAACGATGTTGACGGGCACAAGCGGAGCCTCCGCCTTGACGGCACCCTTTCCGGTACGGGGGGATTCGCTCCTCAGCCGCTTCCAGCCCTCATGGGCGCGGGTGACCGCCGCGGCGTAGTCTTTTTTGCCGGAGAGGGCGTAAACCACGCGGGAGCAGTCGTCGAGAAAAACGCGGAAAGCGATTTTTCGGGCGGCCTTCCTTCCGGCCTTTCGGGGAGAGACGCCGCCGGCTTCGATGCTCGCCGCGAGATTGTTTTCGAGCAGCAGCAGGTTGTTGCGGTAGTTCAGTTCCAGCTTGAAGGGCGACTTGGGGGACAGCGTCCCTCCGCCCAGGTGCCACACCGTGCTTTGCGGCACGACGGTGACCTTCCATCCGGCAAGGCGGGCCCTCCAGCAAAGGTCGATTTCTTCCATGTGGGCGAAGAACCTGTCGTCGAGGCCTCCCAGTTCCTTCCAGAGGCTGCTCCGTATCATGAGGCAGGCCCCCGTGCACCACTGCACGTCGGCCGGGGTGTCGTACTGGCCTTCGTCCATGCACACGCGGCTCAGGACCCTTCCCCTGCAGAACGGGAAACCGAAGCGGTCGAGATAGCCGCCGGCGGCGCCCGCATATTCGAAGCTGTCCGTTTTTTGGTAGTTGCCCCTCTTCACGAGACCGTGGAGCTTGGGGCCGCAAATGCCGCATTCGGGATGGGTGTCCATCCAGTCCACGAGGGGGTGCAGCCAGTGGTCGTCCACCAGGATGTCGGAGTTGATGAGCACGAAATACTCGGCTTCCAGAAGGGAGAGAGCCCTGTTGTAGCCTCCGGTAAAGCCGTAGTTGTCATCGAGCGGAACGGTTCTCACGGAGGGGAACTCCTCGGCCATCATCTCCATGCTGCCGTCGGTGGAGGCGCTGTCGGCCACTACCACTTCTGCATCCTCTCCGCAGCTGCGGATGAGCGCGGGAAGGAAACTCCTCAGATATCCCTTTGTGTTCCAGTTGAGTATGACTACTGCGGTCTTCATATCCTGCAAATATCAATATTTTTACGTATTTTTACAAACGTTATGCCTGCAACCCTTTATACCCTTACTTCCGACCTCCATTCGGAACTTGCCCGCACCGCTTCCGGGGAACCGTTCATCAAAAGCATCGAAGACGCCCTCGGGGAGAAATTCGACGTGCGCGGCGCCGATTATTCCGCTTACGGCACCCGCGGGTGCGAACTCATTTACGTCCGTACGGGCGGCACGGAAGGCATCTTCAGGAGCCTTTTCGTGAAAGACGGAACCCTGCGCATTCCCGAGCCGGTACGCCTGCTCACAAGCGGCCTCAGCAACTCCCTCGCCGCTTCGATGGAGATACTCTCGTACCTCAATCTTCATGGCGTCCGCGGTGAAATCCTGCACGGAAGCCCTGAGTATATCGCAGGCCGCATCCGCGACGGGGAGTCCCCTCAGGCAGCCGCGTCCGGGCAGGCTCCGGGTACGGTGAGTCCCGTGAATCCAGGCCGCATCCTCCGGGGGGAGCGCCTCGGAGTGGTGGGGCGTCCCTCCGACTGGCTCATCTCCAGCGATGTCGACCATGCCCGCGCACTCGATGTACTGGGGCTCGAACTCGTGGACATTTCCATGGAAGAACTCCTCGAAGAGACGCTGCGCCACGAACATCCCGCGGTCGACCTCCCTGCCCTGAACGTTCCCAGATACGGAAGGCCCATTCCCGAGAGCGACCTTTCCGACTCGCTCGACATCTACGGAGCGCTGTCGCGGATAATCCGGAAATACCGGCTCGACGGCCTGACCGTCAGATGTTTCGACCTTCTTACCGCGGTACACAACACGGGCTGCATGTCGCTGGCCCTGCTCAATTCCGAAGGCTCCGTGGCCACCTGCGAGGGCGACGTCCCCGCAATGATTTCCATGGCCGTCGCACGGAAGCTCACGGGATGTTCGGGATTCCAGGCCAATCTTTCAAGGGCTTGGGAGGACAAGCTGCTCTTCGCCCACTGCACCGTGCCGCTCGGCATGACCAGGAGCTGGGTGTACGACACCCATTTCGAGTCCGGCTTCGGTGTGGCAGTGCACGGCGAAATCCCCGAAGGGCCGGTGACGATCTTCAAGCTGTCTCCCGACTTCCGCCGGGCGTTCATCCGCGAAGGGGAGATACTGCGCAACGAATACGGCGACAAACTGTGCCGCACGCAGGTGGTGGTGCGCTCGCCGGGGGCCGCTTCATACTTCCTGCGCGAACCCATAGGCAACCATCACATCCTCATCCCCGGCAGCCATGCCGTGGAGCTCTCGGAAATGCTGGGTGCGTGAGTTGCGGCTCAGCCCTCCTTGCAGCAGCCTTCGCCTTCCTTGCAGCAGCCTTCGCCGTCGCCTTCGTGATTGTGGCAACGGCCTTTGCCATGGCAGCATTCATGCTCCTCGGGGGGCAGATACTCGCCGTGGAGCCCGTTGTTGAGCTCGCTTTCGGTGGCCTCGCGCACCGAGACCACCTCCACGGTGAAATTCAGGGTCTTGCCGGCCATTGGATGGTTGAAGTCCATGCTCACGTGCCTGTCCTTGACTTCTTTCACGGTGGCCTGGATGACGTTGCCGTCCTGTCCCATCATCGGAAGGACGCGGCCCGGCTGCATCAGTTCCTCGTGCATCACTCCGTCGATGACGAAGGCTTCCTTGGGGATGTCGATGACGTGCTGCGGGTTGTGTACGCCGTAGCCTTCCTCGGGGCTGAGGGTGAAGCTGACGCTCTCGCCCGGTTCCTTTCCTTCCACCGCCTGCTCGAACTTGGGGAGCAGCATGTGGGTGCCGTGAATATATTCGAGGGGCCTTTCCCTGCCCGCCTGGTCCGCAATTCTGCCGTCAACCTCCAGCTTGTAAGCGAGAGCTACGACCTTCTTGTCCTGTACTTTCATGATATTGATTATTAATGATTTAACCGCTGAAATCCACGTCCTTGAACGCAATGGTGGGGACGAGTTTGGACTTGCACGGCCGGGAGTCGTCGCCGGCTGCGAGCAAGTTGTTCCAAAGGGTGATGAAGTTGCCCGTCACCAGCATTTCGCTGACGGGCCTGACTGCCTTGCCGCCTTCGAACCAGAAGCCTTCGATGCCGTATGAGAAATCTCCCGTGGCGCTGTTGGAGTTGCCTCCGTTGAAGTCGGTCACCAGGATTCCCTTTCCGCACCATTCCATGATCCGCTCCGCTCCCGTGCCCTCAGGCACCGGCCCCTGCCCGCTGAAGGGCAGCAGCACCGGAGTGACGGCGTTCTCGACCGTGGGCTTCATGCCCAGTTTGGCAGCCATGTAGGTGTTGAGGAAATACTCCTGCACAACTCCGGCCCTGACGATGTCGTGGTCTTTCGTGGCCACGCCCTCCGAATCGAACAGGCGGCTGCCGGTATGGCCTCTGAGGTGGGGGCGGTCGACCAGGTGCATTCCGCGTCCAAGCACCTGCCTTCCCGCGGAATCCAGCAGGAAGGAGTTGTTCTGCTGGATGCTGTATCCGTTCAGCGCGTTGAGGATGGGGGAGACCATCCTGGAGGCCACGTCCTCCGACACGATCATGTTGTATTTCCCGCTGCGCACGCGCCGCGAGCCGATTTTGGCCACGGCCCTTTCGAGGGCGGTCCTCCCGCATTCCGAGGCGTCGAATTGCGAGAGGAAGGGGGAGGAGGTCCACCAGTATGCGCTGTATTTGTCGCCGCGGGAATCTTCGACGGTGGTTTCCACGCCATAGTCGATGCTGGTTTCGCACTGGAGCGCTTCAAGCCCCTGTGAATCGACGATGTAGCTGAGTTCGCACGAGTCGGAGTATTCGCCTTCCTCCGACACGGTCCGCCAGCCTTCGCCCCTTCCCGGAGCAAGGGCGGCGTCGAGTGCCAGCTGCCTTCTCCTTTCCGCGGTGAGCTGCGCGGCGGCGGGGTCGCAGCTTTCCGTCTCCAGCCCGGTCAGGGCGCCCTTCACCAGCCTCTCCGGGGCGGGAAGGTCGCGGCACGGGTCGGGGGCGAGCATCCTTACGGTGCCGACCGCGCGGGAGATGAATTCCCGCAGGGCGTCCTCTCCGATCCGGTTGGTGGAGAAGCTGCCGAAGCGGCCGTCGGCGAAGAGGGAAATCTCGAGGGAACGGTCGAGGCAAGCGGTAACCTTGTCCACCTCGCCGTTGAGGGTGGCCACCATGTCCATGCGGTTCTTGTTGAAACTCACCCGGGCCTTCTGGGCGCCGCATTCCCGGGCTATGTCCAGACACTTGAGGGTCAATGTCTTTTCTTCCTGCGATAGCATTTATTCTCCTCCTACGATGAGTTTGTTTACGAGTACGCTGGGGATGCCGCAGCTGACGAAGGCGCTCTGGTCTTTGCCGCAGGTCCACGTGGCGTCGTCTATTTTGAGGTCGCCGGCCACCGCCCCTATGTCCGCGAGGGCTTCGGGACCGTTGCCTATGATGTTGATGTCCTTGACCGGCATGGCCAGGCGCCCGTTTTCTATTGTGTAGCCGCTCTTCACGTAAAAGGTGAAGTCGCCTTCGCCTATCTTTACCTGCCCGTTGGCGAACTGGTCCACGAAGATGCCTTTCCTCACTCCGGCGATGAGGTCCTGCACGGTGCCGTCGCGCCCGCTTTCCATGTAGGTGCAGCGCATGCGGGGGATGGGGTTGTAGCGGAACGACTCCCTGCGGCCGTTTCCGGTGGAAGGCAGCCCGTAGAACCTGGCGCTGATGCGGTCGTGCAGGTAGGAACGGAGCACTCCGTCCTCCACCATGTAAGTCTTCTGGCCGGGAACCCCCTCGTCGTCGTAGTTGAGCGAGCCGCGGTTCCCCGGGATGGTGGCATCGTCGAGGATGTTGATGCCTTCCCTGGCCACCCGTTTGCCCATCCTGTCGGCGAAGACGCTCTGGCCCTTGCGGTTGAAGTCGGCCTCGAAGGCGTGACCCATGGCTTCGTGGAGCAGGATTCCCGATGCGCCCGCGGCCATTACAACGGGCATTTCGCCGCCTTTGGGCCTGCGGGCCTCGAACCTGGCGTCCAGGCCTTCCACGGCCTGGCAGGCAAGCTCCTCCACCAGTTCGGGGGTAATCATCTCGGCGCCTTTCCTGAAACTGCGCGAAACCGATTTGTTCTCTATCTTGTCTCCCTGGCGGAAGATGACCGAAGCCGCGATGCTGGCCAGCGGGCGGGTGTCGGTGGTGAGCTCTCCGAGCGAATTGAACATCATGATTTCGCTCATCTGCCAGCTCAGCACGGCCACCACCTTCTCCACCCTGGAGTCTTTGCTCCTTATTGCCGCGTCCAGTTTGCGGAGCACTGGCACGAACTGCGCCGCTTCCGTTTCCCGCCAGTCGGTCTTCACCTGATAAAAGGACGCTTTTGAAGATTGAAGGGGCGTTTTGCCGGGAGAGATGCCGCCGGCGGACCCCCCGGCCCCGGCTGCAATGCTGCCGGCGGCGCGGGCCGCGCCGAGAAGTTCCGGCCAGGCCGTGGATTCGGCGTAGGCATATCCGGTCTTCTCGCCGTCGAGAACCCTGATGCCGCAGCCGTAGTCTTCCTGGCTGCCGCCGCTGTTCACCTCGCCGTCGCGGAGCAGGAGGTCGGTCGCCACGGTGTCCTCGAAGTAGAGGTCGCACCAGCTGCCGCCGCTCCTGAGGCCCTCGGCCACGAGCCGGCGCATCTGTTCCTGCGTAACTCCGAACACCCGGAGCTGCCTTTCGCTGCTGCTATTGTTCATCGGGATATACTATGTTCCTTATAATCTTGTACTTGAGCTCGTCTTTGATATAGGTGCCGTTGCTGTCGCCCTCGGCCACCACCTTGAACGGACTGTTGGAATTGTCGGCCAGGATCCAGTGGTCGCAGAGGGGGACGTAGGTCTCGAAAAAGTAGTTCAGGCCCATCGAGTAGCGCCTGCGTATCACGTTCTCGGGGATGTTGTGCCCTCCGGCAGCCACCCTGTCCTTCACCCTCTGCACTGCCATTTCCGGGGAGCTCAGCCAGAAATACAGGATGGTTATGGTGTAGCCCAGGGTCCTTGCCTCGTTGATGATGCCCACCAGCGAGCGTGTGGCGAGGGTGGTTTCGATGCTGAAGTCTTCCTTGCGGGCGAGCAGGTAGTTGATGCGCATGAGCATGTATCGGCTCGCCATCACGGAGGCTTCGGCGGGGTTGAAGGGGGAGAGGCTCTTCGCGAATTCGTCGGAGTTCACGAATTGGGTGCACTCCAGCATTTCGGGAAGGAGCGTATAGGAGGCGGTGGTCTTGCCGGAGCCGTTGCAGCCCGAGAGGATGTAGAGTCTAGGCATTGTTCACTCCGTACCCGAAGAGGGCGAAATCGCCTTTCGCCGGGTCTCCCGGGAATATTTCTTCAAAGGCGGCGGTGATTTCACGGGCGGTCTCGAAGTCTTTCGACTTGCGCGTCACGAGCCCCAGTTCGCTTGCCTGCCTGTATACATGCACGTCCAATGGGATGATGAGCCCTGCGGGCGATGAGTTCTTCCAGAGGCCGAGGTCCACCTTGCCGTCGCATCGCACCATCCATCGGCGCAACATCCAGATTTTCTTGTTCGCAGCCTTCGGGTCCGACTTCTGCCCGAAAATCTGCACCCTCATCCCGTCCGGACTCAGCTCCTCGAGCGAGCGTCCGAGGGTGTACCCCCTCAAACCCATGCCACCCTCGGCACTGTAAGAGGGGGGACCGCCGGCTTTGCCGGTGGTGGGGTCGAGCGAAGCGAGACGGTTTGAGGGGGTAGCACCCCCGGCCGCGGCGCCGGTGCCGGGAGTTGAATAGAACTCCCTGAGCCGGGCGCAGATGGCTGCGACTTCACTCCACTTGACGGTGCGGTGTATGCTGGTGTCGTCGTCGCGGTAGTCTCCGGCCATGACGTAGTCGTACGGACGCCAGAGCATCTCGTCGAAGAGACGGCTGCAGTCGCGCACTATCGTGGCCCTGCGGCCCCAGGCGAAGTGGGCGGCGAACACCGCGGCGATTTCAACGTCCTGGAGCGACGGCCTCCACTCGCCCCCCTCGAAGCCGAGGGTGGGCTGGGTGGCGGTCATCATCTGTGCGAAACGGCGGGGAAAGGCTATCGGGTCCTCGGTGAAGTACCGGGGATTGTTGTAGCGCTCGGCCCAGGCGCGCAGCTTGTCTGCAAGAATTCCGTCCATGCCGGATTATTCGGCGGTAGCCGCGTTGATTTTCTTGAGCATGGCGAACATGATGGTGCCTGCGATGACGCAGAGGGCCATGAGAATCGCCCAGTTGGCCCAGAGGGGAACCTTCTCCCAGAGCAGGCCCGGGATGGAGCTGAGGTAGTTGCCCACCGCGGTGGCGGCGAACCAGAGACCCATCATGAGACCCTTGACCTTTGGCGGAGCCACCTTGGAGACGAAGGAGATGCCCATGGGGCTGAGCAGGAGCTCTGCGAAGGTGAGGGTGAGATAGGTGGCCATGAGCCACTGCGGAACCACCGGATCGGGGGCGACGGTGCCCTGGATGGCGGCCGGTGAAGGCTGGCCCTTGGAGGCGAATATCATGATGAGGTAGCCGAGGGCCGCCACGAACATGCCGAGGCCTATCTTCATGGGCGCCGACGGCTCCCTGCCGTTGGGATGGGCTGCGTCTTTTTTGTTTGCCAGGCCGCTGAATATCGCCATCGAGACGGGTGTGAGGGCCACCACGAAGAACGGGTTGAACTGCTGGAAGAGCTGGGGGAAGATCTCGAGGGGATTGCTCATGCCCTTGTAGATGGCGAAGGCGCCGCACCACAGGGCGGCGGTGACCACGCCGTTGATGACCTTCGCCGAGGTCTTTTCGCTCTGGAAGATTCCGAACAGGGTGTATACGCTGGCCGCGATGAGGGCGAGGGCCCAGATGTTGAAGCCTATGCGGCTCCAGCCGGTTGCGTACGCCTGGGTGTAGTCGCGGGCGAACCAGGTGAGGGACTGGCCGTTCTGATGGAAGGCCATCCAGAAGAAGATGACGACGGCGAACACCATGATGAGGGCGGTGATGCGGTCTTTCTCCTGCTTGGGAGTGAGCTCCACGTAGTTCTGGTCGCCGGAGGCCTTCTGCTGCTTGGCGTTTACGTCGGCATGCTTGAACCAGCTGCGGAAACCGAAGTAGATCGCCATGGAGAAGATGAGCGACAGGCAGGCGATGGCGAAGCCCATGTTATAGGAAGACGACAGATGGTCGATGTAGTACTGGCAGAAGGTGCCCATGTCGGGTGCGGTGTAGGAGGGCATCTGGGCGGCCAGGCCGGAGAGACGGTCGGCGTTCTCGGGGGTGATGGTGCCGCCGAGGAACTGATGCGCCAGCGCAGGGATGTCGGCCTTGTAGACGAGGCCTGCCTTGCCGAGGAAACGGTTGGTGATGGCGGTGGCGGCGCTGGGTGCGAACATTGCACCGATGTTGATGGCCATGTAGAAGAGGCTGAACGCGGAGTCGCGCCTGGCGGAGTACTTGGGATCGTCGTAAAGATTGCCCACCATGACCTGCAGGTTGCCCTTGAACAGGCCGGTGCCCAGGCTTATCAGCAGCAGGGCGCCTATCATGAGGGCTATGCCCAGGCCGTTTGCGGCCGTCGGTATCGACAGGCACAGATAGCCGACGAACATGATGCATACTCCGACCACGACGCATTTGCCGTAGCCGATCTTGTCGGCCAGGATGCCTCCCAGGACGGGCATGAAATAAACCGCCGCCAGGAAAATGGCGTAAATCGTGCTTGCCGTGGCGCCCCCGAAGCCGAACTTGGCCTGGAGGAACAACATGAAGATGGCAAGCATCGTGTAATAGCCGAAGCGCTCGCCGGTGTTGGCGAGGGCCAGGGCGTAGAGTCCTTTTGGTTGTCCTTTGAACATGTTATCTTGTGATTAGGTTGAATTCGTACGTTCTACATCTACAAAGATAGCAAAGATTTCGGTAAAAAAGGTTATATTTGTAACTTAAGTTTCGCACTTGCGAAACAACCTCTTTCCGGAGCCTGAAGGGCGACAAAGTCCCTTCCCCGAGGGAAGGGATTTAGGGATGGGGTAACGTGTACAAAAAAATGTGCGCGGGCCTTTACACCTGAAAAACTGCTGCAAGAACAGCCCGAATGGCGAAAAGGAATTGCGAAGGTTATATTTGTGATATCATGACTCAGGACAGAAAAAATTTCGGAGCGGCGCTGGCGGAGGCCCTGGCGGCGCCGTTCGCGGCCCTTCCGCTGTCTTTCCACCTGGGTTTCGCGAATTTCCTCGCCTGGCTGCTGCGCGACGTCATCCGCTACCGGCGCGACGTCGTCACCGCCAATCTCTCACGGAGTTTCCCCGACATGAAATACTCCGAGCTGGAGCAGACCTCCAGGCTCTTCTACCGCCACCTGGCGGATATCATCGCCGAGGCTTTCTGGTTCGGCGGCAGGCATGGCGCAAGGGGAAGGCGGGTCCTGCGCGATTCACATGTCGTGGATGTGGTCAACCCGCAGACGTTCAACGACGTGTATGACGCCAGTCCCAGCATGATGGTGCTCGCCAGCCATGCCGGAAACTGGGAACTGCTCGGCGGCTGGTTCTGCTACAACCACGACGAAGCCGTCCCCTTCCGTTCCGGCTATCCCGAAATAGGCGTGGTCTACCTCAAGCTGAAAAGCCGTACCTGGGACCGCTTCATGGCGGACAACCGCTGCGCCATGCTGGACGGCACCGGTTTCGACGGCTACGTGGAGGCGCGCAGCATCTTCCGCTTCGCCCTCTCCCACAAAGACGAAAAGTTCATCTACATCTTCCCCACCGACCAGTTCCCATACAAAATCGCTTCCAGGCACGAGATTCGCAGTTTTCTCGGTCAGCCTACGGAGGCCATGACGGGAGGCGCCTCGCTTGCCTGCAAGTTCGGCATGAGCGTTTCGTACTTGCGCTGGAAAAACGTGGGGAGGGGCAGATACGAAGTGGAGTTCGTGCCGATATGCCCGGACGCCTCGAAGGAAACCCCCGAAGGCATAATGGAAAAGTATTACTCCCTGCTGGAGAAAGACATACAGGCCCAGCCCTGGAATTATCTATGGACCCATCGCAGGTGGAAATAAACATAAGGAAGCAATGAAAAAAACAGTTTTAGCACTCTTCGTCACGCTCGCCGGAAGCCTTGCCGCCACGGCGCAGAACACCGTGAGCTACGCCCTCCCGCAGACCACTCTGGAATTCACCGTTGAGGCCAACAAGGAAACCTTCCATGCAGGGCCGTACGCCCGTTTCGCAGGCAAGTACCTTGGGGTCGACGCGCGCACCGCCGAGGGCACTTCCTATTCGATTTCGTCGATAAAGGTGCGCACCTTCGTGGAGGCCGACCCTCAGGCTCGCTACACGGTTTCGCTCAATTCGAACTCCGCTCCGACCTTCCTGCAGCTCACCAACGAGGGGCTGGTGGCGGGTCCCGAAGGGGCTTTCAGCGTGGATGCCGGCTGGAAATATCCCCGCGTGAGCGAGGCTGAATTCGCCTCCAAGGGGCTTCCCGCCAATCTTGCAAAGGAGGAGAACACACTCTACACCCAGGGCCGGGGCACCGTCATGCAGAGCGCCCTCATCGAGAAATCCGACGAGATGAAGGCCGCCGAGGTGGCCTCCCGCATCTTCGAAATCCGCGAGAACCGCTACAAGATACTCATAGGCGACACCGACGCAACGTACAGCGGCGAAGCGATGAAGGCCACCATGGACGCCCTCGACAAGATGGAGGCCGACTATCTCACCCTTTTCCTCGGCTACAGCGAGAACAGCGTCCAGACCGCCACCTTCGAGGTGGTTCCTTCTCCCACGCGCAAAAACCAGATATACGTGGCCTTCAGGCTTTCGGACGCCTCCGGCCTGGTAGGCCCCGAGGACATCGACGGCAACCCCGTCTATCTTGAACTTACCCCCGAAACCGTCCAGGCCTCTCCCGAGAAGCTGTCCGGCTCGCAGAGCGTCATCCGCTACCGCATCCCGGCGGTCTGCGCCCTCACGCTCAGGGACATGCAGGGCACGCTGCTGAGCATGCGCGTCCCGGTGTATCAGCTCGGCAGAGATGCAGAATATCCAACTTTCAAAAAATAAAACCACATGAGTACTATCAAAGACCTGTCTCCAAAGAACGTTTGGAACAACTTCTATCTGCTTACCCGGCAGCCCCGTCCGTCCAAGCACGAAGAAAAAGTCCGCAACTTCCTGCTCGAATGGGGCAAGGAAAAGGGGGTTGACGTCACCGCCGACGAAACCGGCAACGTAATCATGCGCTCCCCGGCCACTCCGGGCTATGAGAACCGCCGCGGCGTCATTCTCCAGGCCCACATGGACATGGTGCCCCAGAAAACCGCCGACACCGTCCACGATTTCACCACCGATCCCATCCAGACCCAGATTATCGGCGACTGGGTAGGAGCCAAGGGCACCACTCTCGGAGCCGACGACGGCATAGGCGTGGCCCTGGCGATGTCCGTGGTGGAAGACAAGTCGCTGCCCCACGGCCCCGTCGAGGTGCTGATAACCTACGACGAGGAAACCGGCATGACCGGCGCCGACAGGCTCAGGCCCGGCCTTTTCAAGGGTGACATCCTCCTGAATCTCGACTCCGAAGAGGAAGGCGAGCTCTGCATCGGCTGCGCCGGCGGTCTCGACGGCATCGCCGACTTCCCCTACAAGAGGGTGAAGGTTCCCGCGGGCATGGAGCCCTTCCATGTCGAGGTAAAGGGCCTTCAGGGCGGCCATTCCGGCATGGACATCAGCCTGTACAGGGCAAATGCCTGCAAGATAATCGCCCGCGTGCTGCTTCCGCTCGTCACCAGGTACGGCGCGAAGGTGGCTTACATCAAGGCCGGCAGCCTCCGCAATGCCATCCCGTTCGAGGGCGGCGCGGACGTGCTCATCCCCGCAGACAAGGTCGTCGCGGCAAGGCAGAAGGTCGCCAGGATCTTCAATGACGTGAAGGCCGAATTCCAGGACACCGACCCGAACGCCGAATTCCATCTGACCAGGCTCGCGAAAGCTCCCGCCGACTATATCCAGGACGACGTCGTCCTCAGGGCGGTCAAGGCCATCCTCGCCTGTCCCGCAGGAGTGGTCCGCATGAGCAGCGCGTTCAAGGGCCTCACCGAAACCTCCACCAACCTGGCCATGATCCGCTGCGAAAGGGGCCATCTCAAGGTTTATTCCCTCATGCGCAGCGCCGTGAACACCGCAAAGGCCGAACTCGCCCAGGAGATGCGTTGCGTCTTCGAACTCGCCGGCGCGAAGTTCACCACCACCGGCGGTTACAGCGGATGGACTCCCAGGCCCGACACTCCCGTCTACAAGGTGGTCTGCGACGTCTGGGAAAAGGTTTCCGGCAAGAAGATGAAAGTGGGCGCCACCCACGGCGGGCTCGAATGCGCCCTCCTAGGTGCCAAGTATCCCAAGTGGGAGATGGCTTCGATAGGTCCCACCATCGTGCATCCGCACTCTCCCGACGAGAGGGTGAAGATAGACACCGTCGGGAACGCCTGGGAATTCCTCAAGGAACTCCTGAAGGCCATCCCCGAAAAGTAAATTCTTATTCCGATTCGAGGTACAGGACGTGGGAGGCGAAGTCGCGGTGCGGGCCTGGGGAGGTGTTGCCCGAGGGGATGTCCAGGCCCTGCTCCATGAGGAAGCGTCCGCTGAATACCTTGCCTTCGAAGGGCAGGGGAGCGCCCGTGCGGTTGAGCTCGGTAATCCTGTAGTTCTTTTCGGGGTCCAGCCCCGCGAAGAGCGATGCGGCTGCCGGCTCACCGTTGAAATAGACCGTCCTGTACCAGAAATACACCGCCCTGTCCTTGGGGCCGGTGGCGTAGAGTTTGGTGCAGAGGCCCTTGCCGTCATAGGGTGAGACAATGCGGTAGAGGTCGCCCAACTGGACAATCTCGCGTATAGTCTTGTACTCGGCTATGGCGCTCTTGCAGAGGGCCTTCTCTTCGGCGCTCATGGCCGAGGGCTGGAGCTCGAGCCCCAGGCGGGCGCTCATGGCGACGTCGATGCGGAACTTCAGCGGAATCTCCCTGCCGGTGGTATGGTTCGGGGAGGCGCCGATATGGGCAGCCATGGCTTCGGCCGGGAAAAAGTACGACGTGTTCCACTGGATGAAGATGCGCTGGAGGGCGTCGGTGTTGTCGGAGGTCCAGAATTCGTCGAACCAGGGGAGGAAGCCCCAGTTCACCCTGCCGCCTCCGCTGGCGCAGGCCTGCACGGCAACGTCGGGATACTTCTCGCGGATGCGGTCGAGTACCTTTGCGAGGCCCCTGTGGTATTCGATGTACAGATGTTCCTGGTTCTTAAGGTATTGAGAGCCCTGCGAGGGGATGTCCATGTTGGCGTCCCACTTGATGTAGGAGATCTGCGGCCATGCGCTCATGATGCCGTCGAACACCCCGAAGACATAGTCCTGGACGGCGGGATTGCTGAGGTCGAGCACCAGCTGGGTGCCGCCGCGGCCCTGCACCAGTTCGCGCCCGGGGGCGTTTATCACCCAGTCGGGATGGGCCTCGAAGAGTTCGCTGCGGCTGTTGGTCATCTCGGGCTCTATCCAGATTCCGAACTTGATGCCGTCCCTGGAGGCCTCGGCCACCAGGTCTTCGACCCCGTTCGGGAGCTTGCGGGTGTCCACCACCCAGTCGCCGAGCGAGGTGTGGTCGTCGTTGCGGGGATATTTGCCGCCGAACCAGCCGTCGTCCATCACGAAGAGTTCCCCGCCCATGTCGGCTATGTCGCGCATCATCTGGTGCATCCCCTCCTCGTTTATGTCGAAATAGACTCCCTCCCAGCTGTTGAGGAGGATGTCGTTCACCTCTCCGCCGTGCGCGAGCCTGTACCTGCGTCCCCATCCGTGGAAGTTGCGGCTGACCCCGCTGAGGCCCTCGGTGGAGAAGCTGAAGGCCAGCTCGGGAGTGGTGAAGGTCTCGCCGGCGGCGAGGGTGTAGTTGGAGTTGGCAGGGTCGATGCCCGCAAAGAAACGGTGGATGCTGCTGTAGCGGGTGTCGCCGGTTTCGAAGCGAAGTTCGTAATTGCCTGAATAGCAGAGGGCTGCGCCTATCACCCGGCCTGAAAGCTCCTGCGGTTTGCCGTCGAGTGAAATCATCACTTCAGCGTGCGAAGTCTGGGTGTTGCGCACTCCGTCACGGTTGAAGACCGAGCGTACCCCGGGCCCGAGAGGCTGGCAGTTGAGCGTCACCTCGCCGGCCCAGGAGCCGCCGAAGCTGGTCACCCATACGTCTCCCTGGCGGATGGGAAGGCAGCCGGAGTCGAAGCGGGTGAGGACTATGTCCTTCTTCTTTCCGGCGTTGCGGATTTCCGTCCAGGTGCTGATGACGTCCTGGTCTTCGTAGCTCTTGTAGACAAGCGTGACCTCGAGCGGATATGCCGGGTCCTTGCAGGCTATGCGGACCGTCTTGCCGCCTTCCCAGGTGTCGGTGCTCACGGAACTTACCCTCTGGTCGGTGGAAAGGTTGCCGTCGCTCATGCGGACGCTGAGCGCCTCGAGCGAGTTGGAGGCGTCGTTGTGGACGGGATAGGCCGCCGGTGCGCCGAATCCGGCGCAGGGAAGGGATCCGAGGTCGGCTTCCCCGAGCCTGGTGCCGTAGTAGACAAGCCGGGGAACCTGCCCCTCGGCGGCGTCGAGCACAAGCGAGGTGTTCTTCGTGGAGATGACTGTCTGGGCGGCTGCGATGTTGCAGGCGAGTACCGCCGCAAGGAGTATGGTGCGTTTCATATCGGTAAAATAATCAGGTGTTCGGATCTATCCCCCTGTGCCAGAAGCGTTCCGTGATGTCCACCGCGGATTCCTTGCCGCCTCCGCGCGTGAGCCTGTACATGCGCTGGTTGGTGGTGGGGGAGTTCAGGGGCCCGTAAGAACGGCGGTACGGGCCGGTCTTCACATAGTCGAAGAAGTCCCATACCCGGGCGTCGGTTTCGACAAGGCCGGAGTAGAGGGCCACTTCCATTGCAGGGTGTTTCTCGTTCAGGTGCCGTACCAGCGCGAGCAGGGCGTCCATGTCGGCCCCCTCGCCCAGGAACAGGAAACAGTTCACCCCGAAGTTGTCGGCAATCATTGCGTCCAGCTTTTCTGGGGTGAGTTCCTCGCCGAAATCGCCTCTGAGCCAGGGGGAATGGCACCCTTCACAATGACCCTGGCAATTCGTGATGTCAATTGCCAGGGTCACGCGGTCGGGAACTTCTTCGAGTACGACGGAAAGCGATTCGGGAAGGAATTTGATCACTCCTATGCCTCCATCTTGGCGTCTTTTGACTCCTCGATGTAGAAGCGCTGGTAGGCCTCCTGCTGGCGGATTTCCGCGAAGGAGGAGATGCGCTTGAGGTAGCCGATGACGCGGGTGAGATAGTCGAGGTTGGTGCTGCCGCACTTCGGGCACTTGGTGAGGGTGTCCTTGGAGATGTAGCCGCAGTTGTTGCAGACGGTGTTGCGGCAGTTGAAGGTGAAGTAGTTGGTACCGTAGTGCGCCGCGACGTTGAGGAGCTGCCTGTACTGCTCTTTGGTGAGATGCTCCTGGATGTTCATGTGCAGGGCGCTGCCGCCGTCGAGATACCTGACGTACTCTTCGCCGTGGAGCTTGAACTTGTCGATCATGCTCAGGGAAGTGTCTTCGGGGTTGTAGAAGTAGCTGGAATACAGCACGTGGCGGGGAGATACGTAGTAGCCGTCCTTCTTGTCCCAGTTGTAGTTCTTGCCGGCAAGGTTCTCGGCGGGGACGAACTCGGTGTTGAACATGGCCTCCCTGGTCTTGTCTTTCCGGTTGCAGATGTTGATGGTCTCCAGAAGCATGTTCACGAACTCCTTGTAGTCGTCGTTGGGACCGATGGTGAGCCCGAGGAACTCGGCCGCCTCGGTCATGCCGTTCACTCCGACGGTGAGATACTGGCGCTTCATGTCGATGAAGCCGGCCCTGTACACGTCGAGCATTTCGGCGTTGAGGAAGTCCTTGATGATTTCGTTGAAGGCTATCTGGTACTTGTGGACGCGTTCGGTTTCAACGGTGACCGCGTCGCGTATATATTTGTAAAGGGTGTCCTTGTCGTACACGCTGGAGCTGATGGGAACTCCCATCTTCATGTCCACGCCCATCTTTTCGCGGAAGTATTTCCGCGCCGCGTCCTGGATGAGGCGGTTGAGGTTGATGGTCATGACGCTCTTGCTTCCGGTGGATACCGAAGCGGTTCCCATGGAATACTGGTGCGTGGTGTGGTTGTGCTCCTCGTCGGCGCCGTCGAGGTCCTTGAGGCTGTTGCGCAGGCGGCAGCAGCTGCTGAGGCTGTCGGGGGAGTTGGAGAGGTAGCAGAAGAAGCTGTGGCCCTTGCTCCACATCTCGGCGGTGAAGTCGGCGTATTCCTTGTCGGCGAAGTCATCCCCTCCGTCGGTGAGGAGGGCCATGGTCTCCACCGGGAAGGTGAGGATGTAGTGGTTGCGCTCCTCGTTGAACCAGCGCATGAAGTGCTTCTGCAGCCAGGATAAGGTCTCCCACTTGGGGGCGGTGCCGTCCGGGAAGCGGAAGTCGGAGAAGACGCCCTCGAAATAGGGCTTGTCGAAGTAGCCTATGTTCCAGAACACCGTCTGGTAGCCGCGGTTGCCGGCGGGCATGTTCATGGAGTGTACCACCTGCTGGAAGCAGTTGTCGATGACCTTGGTGAGCGTGCGGGCCTTGCGGTTGTTCTCCACCACTTCGTCGAGCCGGCTCAGGTAGTCGTCGCCGTAGTCCTTGCGGATGAAGTAGTCGAGGTACATGAGGAACTCGGGGGTGGCCACCGCGCCCATGAACTGGCTGGAGACGCTGTAGACGAGATTGATGAACTCGCCGCAGAAGCTCTTGAGGTCGGTGGGGGCTATGGAGACGCCGCCGAGCTCCTTGAGGCCGCTCACGAGGAAGGGATACATGGTGATTGCCACGCAGTAGGGGTAGCCGGGGGTGCCGCTTTCGTCGTGCTTGTACAGTACGTGGCTTTCGAGGTCCTTGATGTACTGCGCGGCAAGGTCGTGCCCGTAGAGGGAGTGGATCTTGTCCTGCATGATGTAGCGGTTCTGCTTGATGTTGTTTTCCTTGTAGAGCTCCTGGCCCAGCGTCACGATGTTCTTGCGCGTGACGTTGGCGTTGGCGTCGAACTTGCTGCCGGTGGCCGCGTTGGAGGCGTTGATGTAGTC
>ERZ842401.436-NODE-436-length-60470-cov-6.497989_pt1 | contig 60470 bp, 58 predicted proteins | sample MGYA00521270_ERZ842401 | MGnify/ENA primary metagenome ERZ842401 (study PRJEB31892, sample SAMEA3878208) | bioreactor metagenome | biome: Moose rumen | place: Sweden | collected 2011-10 | study: EMG produced TPA metagenomics assembly of the PRJEB12797 data set...
TTATTTCACGGGCGGTTAATAACCGCCCCTACGAATCGGTTGAGATTCTTCACTTCGCTCAGAATGACATTCTATCGTTCCGCAGGAACATTTCACGCGTTTTCTTTTGAAACGTACTTCACGTTGTTTAATGACAACACTTGACAAATTCGCAAGAATGTATTTCACGGACGTACAAAGTACGCACCTACGGGTTTGCCTGAACATAAAAAAAGAAGCCCTTTCGGACTTCTTTGATTTAATTTCATTTTACTTTTTACCGTAACCGCGGTAGGAGCCGCGTTTGCTTTCGGTTGAACGCTTAAGGTCGCTCATTCTATCCTCGCTTGTCTTTTTAAAGGAAGCGAGCATATCCTCAAAGCTCATATTATCAGTCTGCTTTTCGGGAAGCCCCTGCCAGCCGACAGGCTTCGGGCGACTTTTCTTCGGCTTTTCTTTCTTTTCAGGCTGCTCAACCTGCTTAATAGAAAGGCTGACCTTACCCTTTTCGTTTATTTCAAGAACCTTTACCTTAACCTCCTGCCCCTCGGACAGAAACTCTCGGATATTGCTTACAAAGGTATTTGATACCTCTGAAATATGAACAAGTCCCGTTGTGCCGTCAGGCAACGCAACAAACGCGCCGAAATCGGTTATACCGGTTATCTTCCCTTCAAAAACCTCTCCAACCTCAACCATTTAAAAAGCTTTTTACCCCTTTCGTTCAGCCGTTGGCTCCCGGCGTAACGTTATAGAAAAACTTTTCGCCAAGCTTACCGTAACCGAGCTCCTCACGGGCAATTTTTTCCATATAATCGCCCTGGTCGCCGTCTATGACTGCCTGAAGCTTCGCATTCTCTTCCTGCTGAGCCTCAACCTGAAGGGAAACCTCTTCAAGCTCTTTTTCTTTATTATGGATCTGTATGCCGGTATGTATGAAAGACACGGCAAGATACCACGCTAAAATAAGCGCAGCCGCTGCAAGAATATAGCTACCCTTAAAACCGCGCTTGTTATTCTTTTTTACTTGCTTTCTTGTCACGATATTTCTTTCTGCCTTTCCTATATCTTGTGTCGCCTTTAGCGACACTCCCCTTATATACTCTTTGATTATACAACAAAGCACCGTCAACTTGCAAGTGGTATTTTGATTTTTTTACTATTTTTTTAACATTTTTTCGGCTTTTTTCATATATTTTTTTAAAAATTCGCCTGAAAAACGAAAAAATCTTAATAAACGGAAAAGAAATCACCTTAAAAACCGAAAGGATAATCTTTTTAAAAAACAGATAAACCGTCCTGATTACACGCGTAATTCTGTCGCAAAGTCTTACAATAAACACGCCGAGTGAGAAATAGTAAATAAAAAATCCCGTCAGCTCGCCGAAAATGACGTATGCCCTGACCTGACCGTCAGTGATTACAAGCAACAGCAAAAAGCTCAACACCGAGGCGAGAACGGTAAACACCGAATCACACGCAACAGTCACCCATTTGCGTTTTGAAAGCGTATTTCGGATAATGAAAAAGACATCGTAAACTATTCCGAGCGCAAAGCCGAATCCGACGGATACGAAAAAATTATACGTCTGCCTTGCCAGCGATACGCCGTATGTCATCTGAACACCTTTGAAAAGAATGAGGCGTTTTTCGGCTGGGAATCGGTATATGCAAGCGAATCAATTTCACCCTCAACCGAAAGCTCACCAGTTTCGACGCTTAACCTGTTAATATGAAGCGTTCTTCCCCTTATTGTCAGAAGCCCTAAATCCGTATAAACAACAACCGTTTCCTCGTCAAAGCTGTCGACATCCGACACGCCTGAAACCGTAAGTACGCGTCTGTCCTCCATTATTATATTATTGGGAACCGATAAAATTTTTTTGTCCTCGTTCATAATAACCTCCTTAGTAATTTTCAACTACTAATTGGTATGATGAACAAGGACAAAGTATTCTTTATTATTCGGTTTTACTGATTAACTATTTTTCTGAAGGAATCCTTTATAGTCGGATTTGAGGTTGCAAGCGCGTAGTTAAGCGCTATGACATCCGTTATTCCGTTTTCGCTGATAAAGGTCGGCAGGCTCATCTGATTAACGCCGTCCTTTCTCGGGTCAAGGATGTATATTTCTTCAAATGCTTCCGTCAAAAACGGAGCAAAGCAGTTGCCGTATGACTCTTTTATAAGAAGGATTTTTCTTCCGTTTTTATTATCCGTTACAATTCTTTCAAGCGCCTGGTCGCCCTGGATAAACGTTCCTGCATAATCCGAGGCGTTAGGATTAACAATGGATAACGAGCTGTTATTCCCCGTAAGACTGCCGTCAGAGCCTACTCCGAGAATTTCTCCCTTTGCGTTGTTGAGCGGCATAAAATACTCGATATAATCAGGGTTATCCGCAAGCACCTGCGCCTTGCCGGAAAAACCGTACATTGTTCCTACAAAGCCGTCCGTCTTTCCGCTTTCGTATTTTTCAAGCGGCTGCACAGCAGTAATTCCTGCCTTCTTTGCAAACGCAAGATACGCATAGTAAGCGCCGCGCGCAGTCCAGTGATGGTCGGTACGGAAATAGAGATATTCGTCCGTATGAAGGGCGAGCGAGCTCCACGCGTCAACTGTTATAACGTTATCGCTCATTGCGTCATAAGCTATCTGTATTCCCTTTTTCTGCGAACGGTTACCGGTACGGTAATCCTCAGGGCCGTAAAACTCAACCTGCGTCGGAGCAATAAGGTTATATACCTTAACGCCCGGGCATTTGTCGGCTAAAGTGCTGATTATTTCAGCATAGCTTTCAAGCGCGGATTCGCTAATTCCGTACATTTCCATAGCGCGAGTTCCCTGGATAATAATTGAATTCTGTATATTATACTCTACCTCGGGAATTTCGGCGGTTGTAACGACCGTTTCCGTCGGTTCTGTTGTCTGTGTCGTCTGGGTTGTCTGCGTCGGCAGGGTTTCGGTCACTGTCCGGGACTCAGAAGCGGTTGTATCCTCCGGTTTCTTTTCAGCCGAAGGTAATTTGATTATTACAACAGCAACAACTGCAATAACGATAAGCGATACAATAAGACCGATTATTTTTTCTCTGTTTGTCATTTTAGCTCCTTAATTTTTCACCCGTTTTAACATTGATTACATTCTTAAATACGCTGACATGCGTGTTGCTTATAAACTTATCTATGTGCATGCTTCCGAAGAACCAGCGCGTGAATTTACAGTCCTTTGAAAGCTCCTCAAAATAGGTGTTAAGCACGGTAAAACGCACATTATCACCCTGCTGAAGATTAAGAAAGCTCTTTATTTTTGCAGGCGGTTCGTGGGTTATTATGTAATCAACCTTACCGTCATATTTTTCAAGCGTCTTTATGCCCTCAAGCAAATCCTCCTTGGACGGAATTTCCTCTCTGTCCCAGGTTTCATTGTCGTTGCGCATATCAATGTCGGGGCTTTCACCGCCGCCCATTGTAAAAAAGGTTTCTCCCTCAATGGTAAATACCTGGCCGCGCATAAGGTGGTAGATATTACCGTATATCTTGTGCACCTTTCCGCCGTTCCATTCACTCTGCTCATAATTGTTAAGCAGCGTGAAATTGTCATGAGTGCCGTCAATGAAGCAGATATTGTATTTACGTTTCGCTAATTTGCGGATAAATTTCTGTTCGCTTTTGTCATCGTTCCAGATAAAGCCAAAATCACCGCAAACAATAAGCGTATCACCGGGCTTTATTCCCTTTAAGGCAGAAGAACTGAGTCTTTCCCTGTCACCGTGCGTGTCGCCCGTAACGTAAACCAATTTTTTTCACTTCCTTTGTTGAAAAATACAGCGTAAGATGGTATAATTATTTACCAATGAATAATATACAACTAAATAAAAATAATTTCAAGGGAGATTTGAAGTTTTGTTCAAAAAAATTATATCATTTTTGTTAATATTGACATTATTTTCATCATTTTTGACAATAAACAGTCAGGCGCTTTATAATTCCTCGGTAGAGCTTAATGCGGATATTGTGCTTCTTGCGTCAATTGATGACGGGACAGTTCTGCTCGCAAAGAACAATGATAAGCGCACGCCCCCTGCCTCGCTTACGAAAATTGTTACGGCCACTCTTGCGCTTCAGCATTTTACCGACCTTGACCAGATAATCGAGGCGGACGAAACGAGCATAATGGAAATAAGCGGCACGGGAAGCTCAAACGCGAATATTCAGGTCGGCGAAAAAATGAGCGTAAGAGACTTGCTTTACTGCCTTCTGGTTCATTCCGCAAATGAGGCGGCAAACATACTCGGCACTCAGGTCGCCGGAAGCATTGCTGATTTTGTCAAGATGATGAACGAATATGTAAAAAGCATCGGCTGTAAAAACACCCATTTTGTCAACTGCCACGGTCTTGACGACGAGGAGCAGTACACAACCGCCGACGATATGCTTTTAATCACTCTCAAGGCTCTTGAATATCCCGTATTCAAGGAGATTACGAGCACGACAAAATACACCGTTCCAAAGACAAATATGTCAGACGAAAGGTATCTTTATACCACAAACTGGATGATGAATCCCGGTCACCCGTCTTACTATTACGAATACGTTTCGGGAGTTAAAACCGGCACTACTACAAGAGCAGGCAGGTGCATAGTTTCAACTGCAAGCAAGGACGGCTATAACTATATCGGAATCGTTATGGGCGCAAAGAACGAAGACAGCGACGAAAACGAGGCGCTTCTTGAATGTAAAAGAATTTTTCAGTGGGCGTTTGAAAACATCAAGCTTTCGACGGTTGTCTCCTCCACTACAACCGTTACGGTGGTAGACGTCGAATTAAACTGGGACACAGACCACTTAAGACTTGTCCCTGCAAGCGATTTATCACTGCTTGTGCCTACGGGTAATGACGCAGGCAGCGTTATGGTTAAGGTTCTTGAGGACCAAACGCCGAAGACTGTCAGCGCTCCGATAAAGCAGGGCGACGTTTTAGGCAAGGCGCAGGTGCTTTATGCGGATGAGGAAATCGCAACAATTGACCTTGTGGCGGCGGAAACGGTTACAAGAAGTCCGCTTCTTTGGTTTTTTAATATTCTTAAAAACATTTTCTCATCAAATATTTTCAAGCTTATTCTGGCGCTTGTAATTATATTTATTGCCGCGTATATTTTCCTTATTTTCAGATATAAAAACAAGAAAAAACGCAGAAGGCAAAACGTCAAAACCGTAAGAATAAATCCCAACACCAAAAACAGAAGATAAAAACAAAACCGAGGAAGAATTTCCTCGGTTTTGTTTTTATAATTTATAATCGTCGGGATTTATTTTTTCTATCGGCGCGAGCTTTTTCGGCTCACGCTTTAAAATGTCGTACTTATATTTACGGCAGAAATAGTCAAGCGGCACGGGTCCCTTTTTAGGGCAAAGCACCGTCTGCTTATCAGCCGCGATTTTTCCGTAAAAACAGTATTCACATCTTTTTGAAAGCTCACTCATTTTTTCACAACCCGTCTGTTTTTATATTTTTATTTTATCATACTTTTTTCCTCGGAGCAATATCAAATATAAGACAGACGCTCATAAACGCAAGCGCTATACAGCAAGGCAGTGAAACGCTGTAAGGCAGCACAACGGACTGTTCAAGCGAAGAAACGACGGAAATGTTCACGGGAAAAAGATACAAATACACCCTGCAGATACCTGACGAAAGCGCGGCGTGAATAAGTCTTGAAGCATAAAAATACTTTATTTTCAGTCCGCTTTCTATAACGCCGTTCATCACCTGAAAATGAACGCAAAGTCCGCCGAAACCTATTATCGCCGCGATTACGGGAAGCGGAAAAACCGAAAAAGAAAAAAGCACGCCGTTTGTCACCTCAAAAACGGAAAACAGAAAAGCGAGCATATTGTCGGACAGGTCAAACTCCTTAAGCACCTGACAAATCGCCGAAAAAACAAGAACGTAAACGCTTATGGAAAGCATAGAAGATGTTGCTTGGGAAGCGCTTTTTGTAACGGCGTCAAAAACTGACAGCGAGTTTTTTTCATTTTTCTTTCTTTCGCTTTTTTTAACAGGCTCCGAGAGAAGAAATCCCGAAGCAAAGCCTATAACAAGCGACGAAAGAGTTACCGAGCAAAACAACGCCGCTCCTGCCGCGACGGAACCGAGAAGTCCTGCGCCGACTGTTGAAAGAATAAACGCAGGGCCGCCGTTAATACAGAAAAGATACATTCTTGCCGCCTGGGCTTTTGTTATCTTCCCCTCCTTTAAAAGCGAGTCGGTCATTTTTGCGCCGACGGGATAACCGCCGATAAAGGACATCAGAATACTTGCGGACGCCTCCTCCGGCAGCCTGAAAACCACCCTTGTAAAAAAGGAAAAGAGTTTGCCGATAAGCCTTGAAACGCCGCTATTTTCAATAAAGCACGCAAGCGTCATAAACGGAAAAAGCGTGGGCAAAAGCACGTTCCCGACGGTTGAAAGTCCGCTTTTTATTCCGTCGGAAACAACTGACGGTTTTTTAAGAATAAAATACGCGCACAGCGAAACAAAAGCGCAAAGAAACAGCGCCTTTATATAAAAGAAAACTCTTTTTTTCATTCTTCACACCTCAAGAATAGATATGATTTTTTTCACATATCTATTCTTGAGGTGATTTATTTGACTTCAAAGGAAAAGCCGGGTGAACGGCTTAAAAAAATTGAGCAGCTGAAAATGTGTCACATTGAGCTTGACGGCAACAGAGAGCTTATTCTTGACGGCTGTAAGGGCATTGTTGAATACGAAACACAAAAAATAAAAATTTGCACCGATATGGTTTTTGTTTCCGTTACGGGCGATGATCTTAACATTAACACTTATAATCAGGACCAGATTGTCATAAGCGGAAAAATACTTTCAGTTGATTTTTCATAGGTAGGACTGTTCTTATGCTTTTAATAAAACTGTTGAGATTTATTCAGGGTTATATTGATTTTCAGGTAAGCGAGGGCTTTCCGGAAAGATTTATAAATCTTTGCACAAAGGATAATATCCCTCTCTGGAACATAAAAAATAACGGCAAATTTCTTTTCGCCTCCACAACCTGCTACGCTCTTAACGACGTTAAAAGGACAGCCGAAAAATCGGGAATGAAGATAGACGTTTTAAAGGAAACGTCACTGAAAAGCTCCTTGAAAAAGCACAAAAAACGAAAGGGACTTCTTATATCACTTTTTATCTGCTTTTTAGTAACGGTTTTCCTGTCGGGGTTTATCTGGAGCATTTCGGTTGAGGGAAATGAAGAATATACAACGGAACAAATCCTTGAAGCGTATGAGGAAAACGGGGTTAAAATCGGCGCGCTGAAAAGCAAAATCGACACTCTTGGCGCCAGTGAAAACGCCGTAATAAAGCTTGACAATATTTCGTGGGCAAAGGTGAACATAAGAGGCTGTTTTGCCGTAATTGAGGTCAGGGAGAGCATTAAAAAACCGAAACTGTTAAATGAAAGCACACCCGTAAACATTGTATCGGACGCGGACGGTCAGATAATAAAATACGAAGTCGAAAAGGGTGAAAGCGTTTTAAAGCCCGGAATTGCCGTGACAAAGGGCGATTTGCTCGTCAGCGGAGTACTCACGAACAAGGACTCAAGCGAAAGACTTGTCCATTCAAAGGCAAAAATAACCGCAAAGACAACGCATCTGACTAAAAGCGCTGTTCCGGAAAATCTTTTTTCGAAAAGCGAAGAGGATATAAGATATTCGCTTTTCTTTTTCGGTTTGAAAGTTCCGTCATACAGTCTTGACGGTGATTATTTTGAGAGCAGGAAATATCTTGAAAACAATAAAAAAATACTGCCCGTCGGTGTTTTCAGATACAGACAGGCAAAGTATAATACCGAATACGAAATAAACGATAGCGAAGAATCGCTTTTGAGCGCATTTGACAGTAATCTCAAGGCTATAGAGATTTACCGTAACAGCGAAAGGGTTTTAAGCGAAAAAATCAGTTTTTCAAATATGGTTTTCAAATGCAAGTACATCTGTGAAGAAGAAATAGGCGTCGAAAAGGAAATTCTTACGGGATAATAAAAAAGCATCCTTAAAGGTAAATACCCGAAAGGATGCTTTTTATGTATTTAATTATTCGTCAACCTCTTTGGTAGCTTCATCTTCAGCTTCAGATACAGCCTCTTCAACTGCTTCCTTTTTCTTCGGGAAAAGGATTTTGTCAAAGGGAAAATAAAGGAAGAACTGAATTGCGCCGCAAACAGCGCCCGAAATGGAAATGGCAACGTTTTCAGCCATATGCCACTTTGTCTCAAAGAAAGTGATAAGAGTGGGTGAAAGCCAAGCCGAGAAGCAAATAAGAGCAATTGTAAATACAATATAAATCGGTAACGTAACAGCTATATTTGCGTCGGAATTAAAGGTTTTGTCCCTGTTGATGAAAAACGAAACTATCTGCGCAATAACGTTCGCAAGATTTGCCGCAATAAACACGCCGAGTCCTGCAACGATAACGCCGTTTTCATCGGGTGCTTCATTCTTGAAAATCCAGAATTCATACGCTCTGTGCAAAAATTCCTCTTTCATGGGAAGCTTGATTAAAAGCGGAAGGAAAATCTGGATAACAAAAGCCGCAAGGCTTACAACGATGAACTTGATAAACTGCCAGAGGGTTTCAACGCCCTTGCCCTTTGAAGCGGCAGCATTATCAATATTTTTAAGTCCCATAATACACACTCCTTAAAAAATGTTTACCCATTTATTTTAACATAATAAATAAAAATTGTAAATAAAAACATTGTCTGAACGGTTTATTTTTAAAGACGGATATGTTAAAATAGTATTTGTAATAAAAAATCAGGGGTACATATTATGAAAAAGATGGTTTCGTGGAATGTAAACGGCATAAGAGCTTGTATTAACAAGGGCTTTCAGGAGGAATTCGAAAAGCTTGACGCGGATATTTTCTGTATTCAGGAAACAAAGGTCCAGAAGGGTCAGGTTGATTTTGCGCCCGAGGGTTATAACTGCTTCTGGAATTATGCCGAAAAAAAGGGCTATTCCGGCGTTGCAATTTTTTCAAAGGAAAAGCCTTTGAGCATTAAATACGGTATGGACGACGCGTATTACGATACCGAGGGAAGAGTCATAACGCTTGAATTTGATAATTTTTACTTTGTCGGCTGTTATACTCCGAATGCGCAGGACGGTTTGAAAAGGCTGGATTTCCGTATGCAGTGGGAGGACAAATTCAGAGAGCACCTTTCAAATCTCAATGAAACAAAGCCAGTCATTTTCTGCGGTGACCTTAATGTTGCCCACAATGAAATCGACTTGAAAAACCCGAAGACAAACAGAGGTAATCCCGGTTTTTCCGATGAGGAAAGAGAGAAGTTTTCACTTTTGCTTGAAAGCGGCTTTACCGATTCGTTCAGGTATTTTTATCCCGACCTTGAAAACGAATATTCCTGGTGGAGCTATCGCTTTCACGCAAGGGACAAGAACGTGGGCTGGAGAATTGACTATTTCTGCGTTTCCGATTCAATAAAGGAAAAGCTTTTGAGCGCAAAAATACATCAGGAAATCTTCGGCAGCGACCACTGCCCCGTTGAAATAGTAATTGATTTATAAAGAAAAAGAGTGAGATATTAGGGCTTAAACCTCCTTATCGGTATCGCCCTAATATCTCACTCTTTTTTAATCATGCCAGGCAATTAGAACGCTTTCGTCAATTTTTGAAGCGTCAAAGCGGTAATGCCCCGTCACCTGACGTATTTCAAGATAATCCTGTTCCCTGTTCAGTTGGTCGGTGTTGTGGATGACAAACGCCTGACCTTTTTTATTTCTCCTGTCGGAAATTATCCCTATATGCTCATCCGACTCAAAAACAACTATATCCCCCGGCTGCCACTGTGAAATATCGTTTATGTCGGTTGTAAGCGAAACGGCGTAGAGGTCAAAAAACACTCTTAAATTTCTTACACGGCGAAAATCGATATTCGGGTCAGGCGTCGCCGCGGCAGGATATTTATCGGGGTTTCGTTGAATATCCATATCAACCATATCCTTTAAGCAATAGCCTGCGTTTTTAAACGCTCGCCAAACGACGTCGGTACAAACTCCGATGTCATCAGGCGGATAGCCGCCCTTGAAATAGGTTATATCGTATACGGGATGAGCGAGCGCGTCCGCACGCGCTCCGAGAAGAATATCGGTATAGTCATCCTCGCCGTTTTCATTAAAATCGACAGCGCTTTTCACCGTTTCAATATTAAAATGCTCCGACGTATAATAATCCGGCTCCTTTTGCGGAGCGGTTTCAATCACCTCAACGGGATATTTGCCGTTTAAATAAAAAATGCCCACGATAAAGAACACCGCCGTCAAAAAGACCTCGGCAACAGTTATCCCAAGCACCTTAAAAAATGTTTTCAACTCTTCTCACCCACAACAATAATATCACATACTATTTAATTAAACAAGAAAAAATGAAAAATTAAAGCCTCATTCCAACGGAATGAGGCTTTTATAAATTAAACTCAAATTAAAATGCTAAGAGTTAAATCAGTCTTCGTTCTTCTTTCTTGTAAGTACGAAAGCAACGCCTGCAACAACTGCAAGAGCAGCAACTGCAGCTACGGGAGCTGTATCAGCTGTCTTGGGGATATTTGTTGTGTTACCGGGAGTTGTAGGTGTTGTGGGTGTTGTGGGAGTTGTAGGAGTTGTGGGAGTAGTGGGAGTTGTGCTTCCGCTGCCGTCATCCGTGTCGCCGCCTAAACCTAAAAGACCCATAATCATATCAAGACCGGGGATATTGCCAAGGAGATCCGTAATAGAACCGAGATCGCCGAGGCCGCCGAAAAGACCCGAAAGAGAGTCAAGGCTCGGAATAGCACCCTTAACGCCGTCAAAGAGCTGACCGATGCTTGATTTAGCGCCTTCGCCGAAGTTGCCTAAATCAAAATCGCCGAGATTTGAGAAGATGTTCTTGAAGGTATCGGTAAGTCCGCCGAGGTCAATGCCGCTGCCGCTGCCGCCTTCGCCGCTGTCGCCGCTGCCTGAACCGTCATCGGGAAGCTGGGCGCTGTCAACAACTGCCTGAAGCTCATTCTTCTGATCCGTAGTAAGAACTTCGTCATCAACAAGATTGCTAAGGATAATGTTAGCCTGGTCAATGTCAAGCTTGCCGTCTTCAAGCATAAACTTAAGAATCTGGCCCATTTCTTCAGTTGTGATGGTCTGCTCGGGATCATCAGACGTGTTATAAATGCCTGCTGTGTAAAGAATAGTAGCAATGCTCTCTATTCCGCTGCCGTCATCCGTAACAGGACGTCCGGTAACGCCGGAAAGCTTTACAAGGAAAGCGCTTCTTGAATAACCGGGTACTTCAGAAGCAAAAGCTACAACGCAGCAAGTGAGTACCATTGCAAGTGCAACTACAATACTTAATACTTTTTTCATAGTGTTCACCTTTCTCAATTTGAGTTAATTTTCTGTTACAGGGCATAATTACCCCTATATACATAATGAATTATACATAATTTTTTTTGCAAAGTCAACACATATTTTCATTTTTATTAAGGATTTTTTGTATTTTTCGGCTTTTTAACATTCCTTTTTTAGGTACTTTTACATATTTTACCGCTTTTGCATAAATATTCCTTTAAAGAAATATAAATATACCGAGCCATTTTACAACAAAAGAAAAGGAGAGAGTCAAATGGATTTTTCACTCAAAAAAGAAAACATTTCAAATATTGTCAGCGTTTATGACTCAAATATTTCGCAGAATATTGACAGCGACATAACGCTGCCCGAATACGTTGACGACATTGAAACCGTACTAAATTGCTTTCTTACGGGAGAAATCGAAACATCTTCATTTAACGACGGCAGGATAACCGTTGAAGGTTACGCGCTCATAAGGCTGATTTATACTTCAAAGAACGGAACGCTTCACTGCTTTGAAAGCACGGTTCCGTTTTCAAGGTTTGCCGACGCGCAAAATGTCGAAGCAAACGACTGTTTGAGTATTAGCGCCTGTACCCAGTATGTCAACTGCCGCCTTGTAAACCCAAGGAGATTTGACATTCACGGGAACATAGTTATTTCCGTTAAGGCGTCAAGAATTACTAATCAGTCGGTTATAAACAGCGTCGAGGGAGCAGGACTTCAGGCGAGATGCCGGACCGTTGAGGTGAGCAATGCCTGCGCAGTCAGCGAAAAGGCGTTTTCATTAAGCGAGGTTCTTGAGCTTTCGGAGGATTCACCGTCAATTGCGCAGATTATAAGCATAAACGCCTCTCCCGACCTGAGTGAAACAAAGCTCATTTCTCAAAAGGCGCTTGTAAAGGGCGATATGACGCTTGACGTTTACTACATTGCAGACGACAAGCAGGATAAGGTCTGCTGCGCTCAATTCACCCTGCCGATAAGTCAGATAGTTGAAACCGAGGGCGGCGACGAAGGGTGTTGCTCACAGACGTCGGTAACGGTTTGCTCGGTTAATTACACCGTCAGGGCGGATTCGCTCGGAGCAATAAGGCTTCTTGACGTTTCCGTAGGCGCAAGAGCGAAGGTCAGCGTTTTTAAAAACGAGGAAATACAAATTATTTCTGACGCTTACTCGACAGAGTACGAAATTGAGTGCGAAAGAAAAAATATTCAGGCGCGCTGTCTTAAGGATCAGTTCTCCGACACCTGCCTTTGCAGAACGGGTTTTTCGTCAACCGGAAAAGAAATAGCCAACGTGCTTTCGCTTCTGACGAGGGAGCTTACGTCAAACACCTCAAGGCGCGACGGAAAGCTGATTATTAACGGAACGGTGCGCGCAGGTCTTATTATTGAATACTCCGACGGCGAAAAGGGTTATATTGAAAAGACTCTTGAATACGAATATTCACGCGAGGAGGGAAATGAAGAGTTTATATGCGAAAAATCAGTTCGCGTGAACGCATCAAGCTTTCTTGTCACCTCCCCTACGAACATTGACGTTAGGGTTGAAATAGAAATCGAAGCGTGCGTTTTTAAGGAAGAGTGTTTAGCGGCAATTACGGATATAGCAGTTAAGGAAGACTGCAAAAAAACGCCCTGCAGAGCGGCAATTACGCTTTACTACCCGAATAAAGACGAGTCAATTTGGGACATCGCCAAAAGATATAACACAACGGTTACGGCTATAACTGAAGAAAACCGGCTTGAGGAAGGCGCAGGAAAATGCCGTATGCTGATGATACCGAGAATGTAAAGGAGGAGTCGATAATGGACAACAGAAGTATTTATCAGGACATTGCAAAACGTACGGGCGGCGATATATATGTAGGCGTAGTGGGACCAGTGAGAACGGGAAAATCCACCTTTATAAAGCGTTTTATGGACACTCTTGTGCTTCCGAATATAGAAAATGACTCGTTCCGTACAAGAGCCAACGACGAGCTTCCGCAATCCTCGGCAGGAAAAACAATTATGACCACAGAGCCGAAATTTGTTCCCGAGGAAGCGGTTGAGGTGACGCTTGAGGACAACGCGGTAATGAAAGTAAGAATGGTTGACTGCGTGGGCTTCATTGTACCCTCAAGCATAGGTTATATCGAGGACTCAAATCCGAGAATGGTCAAAACTCCTTGGTTTGACGAAGAAATTCCGTTTGACAAAGCGGCTGAAATCGGCACCCAAAAGGTTATAAACGAGCATTCAACAATAGGTCTTGTCGTCACGACTGACGGCTCCTTCAGCGAAATTCCCCGTGAGGAATACGAAAAGGCGGAAGAAAGAGCAATAAACGAGCTGCTTTCTATAAACAAGCCGTTTATTGTCCTGCTCAACTGCTCAAATCCGTCGTCTGACGCGTCAAGAGCGCTTGCAAGAGATTTGACGGAAAAATATTCCGTCCCCGTTTTCCCGGTAAACTGCCTTGAAATGAGCGAAAAGGAAATAAAGGAAATCCTTACGCAAATACTTTTTGAATTTCCGATTAAGGAAATAAGCATTGACCTTCCCGGTTGGATTACCTCCCTGCCCTCCGACCACTGGCTAAAGAGCAAGGTGTACGGCGCAATAAGCGAGTCCTCCAAAAAGATGGCTCACGTCAGGGACGCGGCTATACTTGCGGACGAGATGAACGAATGCGAATACATTAGGGACGCTTCCATAAATAAAATTAACCTCGGGGACGGAAGCGTTGAGGTGAACGCAGCGCTTGAAAGGGATTTGTTCTATAAAATAATCGCCGAGCAAACAGGACTTGAAATTGACGGCGAGCAAAGTCTTATGAAAAGCATAAAAGACCTGTCCGAAAGCAAAAAGGCGTTTGACAAATTCAAGAATGCGCTTGATGAGGTTGAGGCGACCGGCTACGGAATAGTTATGCCGTCACTTGACGAATTGAGCCTTGATGAGCCCGAAATAGTAAGGCAGGGCGGAAGATACGGCGTGCGCCTTCGCGCAACCGCTCCGTCAATTCACATGATGAAAACCAATATCGCAACGGAGGTAGCTCCGATAGTCGGCAGCGAAAGCCAGTCCGAGGAGCTTGTAAAATTCCTGCTTGAGGAATTTTCGGAGGACCCGAGCAAGATCTGGGAGTCAAATATTTTCGGCAAGACTCTTAACGAGCTTGTCAACGAAGGTCTGCGTAACAAGCTTTTGCATATGCCGACCGAGGCGAGAATGAAATTCCAGGAAACGCTTGAACGGGTTATTAACGAAGGCTGCAACGGACTTATTTGTATAATAATATAATTGTGGTTTTTATGGGGACGGGTTATCCGTCCCCTATGATTTTTAAAATTAAATATTATCGTAGGGGCTGGGTTCCCCAGCCCGTTAATTTTCATCTGACTTTACTGGCGGATAATATCCGCCACTACGGGTTTTTATAATCATTCTCATACCCTGTAGGGGTGGGTTTCCACGCCCCCCGTTTACCGCTTTTGCGGCAAATTGTCGCCAAAGGCGACAACGGGACGTCGAGGTTACGGCTTCGCCATTACCCTTTTGTCCGCTTTGCGGACATTTCCCCTATCAGGGGAATCTCACTGTCTCCTACACACCTCATCCGAGCTCGCAAGCTCGCCCACCTTCCCCTCAAGGGGAAGGCTCTTTAAGGTTGAGATTCTTCGCTGCGCTCAGAATGGCAAGAAAAAGCTCCCCTTGTACAGGGGAGCCGTTATAATTATTTATTGTTTCATTCGTCTATACCGTCTGTCTCTTCGGTTTCAACGGGGAGGGCGCTTTCTGCTTCATTCGCCTTGATTTTTTCAAGGCGTCTGACTGCAAGCTCCTCATTCATCTGCTCCTTGAACTTACCGTGAATCGGGAAGAACAGAAGCGTAATTCCGTAAAGGAAACGGGCAATTGCAGGAACAACCGAGAACAGGAAGAAGAAACCGAAAAGAACGTTCGGTTCAGTCGCCCTTATAACGTTACCGAGCTCATCCTTCTGCGCGGTGTAACCTATCCAAGTGATAACTGCGCCGCCGAGAAGACCCATAACCGAATTTGAAAGCTTCTGGAAATAACCGCTGACGGTTGCAACAAGCGCTTCGTTTCTTACGCCGGTTTTCCACTCGCTGTAGTCGTAAACATCGCCCTGAAGAATAGCGCCGCAAACATTGAGAACGCCGTTCGGGAAGCCGGCAAGCGTAAGAAGAACCGTGGTTACGGCAAGCGCGACATACTGGTTACTGATATTCTTATAGGGATTAACAAGGAACAGTATAAAGTAGAACACGCCCGCGAAAATTCCGCCGAGGGCAGCCGCATTTCTTGCGCCGATTTTTCTTGCGATTTTAGGAGCAAGAGGCGTCATAAAGTAAGCGGGAATACCCGTAAACAGACTGCAGAGAACCGCATTCGAAAGCTTACCCGTATTATGAAGCCAGAAAAAGCTCTCATTCGTAGCGCCGACAGACTTGAAGCCTGCAAAGAACGAGGAAAGAAGAAGAATGAACAAGGGTTTGTTCTTAAACGCGTTCTTAAACGACTGCCAAATACTGATTTGCTGCATATCGTCCTTATTCGCAAGCGGTACGCGCTCTCTTAACGCCTTGAAACCGTAAATCGCGGTTGCGCCGGCTATTACCGCCATTACTATTGCAAAATATGTGTAGACGCTCTGCATACCGATTTTTCCCTTTGAAGCGCCGGGAAGGAAATCGACAAAGAACGGAACAAGGCTTGTAATATATGTACCGAAAAGCTCAAAGAACTTACTTGTACCTATAAGGCTGTCACGCTCGCGGATATTGGGCGTGATATTGTAAAGCAGTATATTCCACGCGTTAAAGTAGGACATACCGAGATTAAATACGAAAATTCCGACAATTGCCCAGATAATTCTTGAAGCGTTTGTTTCAAGAAATACGGGAGCGGAGAAAAGCATAACGCTCGCGATTGCCCAGAAAGGCGTGGGCAAAAGAAGATAAGGACGAAGTCTTCCCCAACGGGTTCTTGTTCGGTCAATGATAAGGCCCGAAATCGAGTCGTCAGCCGCGTCGTAAAGGGACTCAATGAACACAATAAGACCGTATGCCGAGCCGGACAGCCCGAGGAAGCTTATCATAAAGAACTGCCTGTACGCGCCTGCATACTGGTTAAGGTTCTTCTGACCGAAGGTAGTTAAAAGAAACGCAACTATCTCACGGGGTCGAAGATAACGTCTGTTTGATATTTTGTCCGCTTCGTTGACTATTGACTCATCCTCCGAAATTTCAACTGCGGTGGTCTGAACGTCGTCCAAAAAATCACATCCTGTCACAAAAATCTATAAAAAAGGTAAATTTCAATTTAACATTTTAATGTTATCATATTAAAAGAAAAAATACAAGAGGAATTTATTGATTTACGGCACCTCATCAGTCGCATAAATGCGACAGCTTCCCCTCAAGGGGAAGCCGACAGAGGTTGAGATTCTTCGCCTACGGCTCGGAATGACTATTTTAAATATTTTTGGTACTCTCCTACCGCAAGGGCGTCGCAACGCTCATTTTCGGGGTGTCCGTTGTGACCTTTAATCCAGACGAATTCATATTCGTGCTTTTCGAGCTCGTCAAGAAGCGTTTCCCACAGGTCGGGATTAAGCGCAGGCTTTTTGTCCGCCTTTCTCCAGCCGTTCTTTCTCCACGAAGCCGCCCAACCCTTGGAGATACCGTCAACAACATATTTCGAATCGGTACAGATTTCAATTTTACAGCTTCTTTTAAGCGCCTTTAACGCTTCAATTACGGCGGTAAGCTCCATACGGTTATTCGTAGTGCTCTCTTCGCCGCCCGAAAGCTCTTTTTCAACGCCCTTACAGCGCAGTATCGCTCCCCAGCCGCCGGGTCCGGGATTTCCCGAGCAGGCGCCGTCCGTATATATTTTTACAAAATCTTTTTCTCTCATCTTTTTTCTCCGAAATATATTTGATAAAAGTATATCACAAACAAATAAAAAATCCAAGAGCAATTGATATTCACCCGTTTTTATGTTAAACTCTATTCGAAACGGAAGTGAAATAAATGGAAAAAACAAAAGGAATTATTTTTGACCTTGACGGAACGCTCTGGGATTCGAGCGATAATGTTGTTATAAGCTGGAATATGGTTTTTTACTCTCACAAGGAATTTAATCTTCATATCACAAATAAGGATATGCAGTCTCTTATGGGGCTTACAATGGAAAACATTATAAAAGCCCTGCTTCCGCAACTGAATGAGGAAGAAAGGCTTAAAATTCTTGAAGAGTGTTGCAGAGTGGAGAACGACTATCTTGAAAAGCACGGCGGTGTGCTTTTCCCCGATTTGGAGGCTACAATTAAAAAGTTAAGCGAAAAATACAAGCTCTTTATCGTAAGCAACTGTCAGAGCGGATATATTGAGTGCTTTTTGAAATACTACGGATTTGAAAAGTATTTCACGGATATTGAATGCTCGGGCAACACGCACCTTCACAAGGGTAAAAACGTTAAATCAATAATTGAAAGAAACAACCTTTCCGCAGCGGTTTATGTGGGCGACGCGCAGGTTGACCTTGACGCTTCGAGATTTGCCGGGATACCGTTTATTTACTGCAAATACGGGTTTGGCAAGGTGGATGAGGAGAGAATTGTTATCAATTCACTTCCCGAACTAATTGAAACTGTGGAAAAAGTAATATAGGTTGAGATTCTTCGCTTCGCTCAGAATGACATTTTTATATTTAAAAAAGTCCGCACGGGTGCACCCTGCGGACTTCTTTTTTTATTCGTTTTCAAGCTCGTGGTCAAGAATTATTCTGACTGCGTGCTCGGTGCTTGACATGTGAGCCTCCATCATATCGCCGCCGAATTCGCCGTCGAGCGTAAACGCAGTAGGCTTATCGAACTCAAAGGTTGCCTCCTTGACGTGACGGATGATAACATTCGGATTATGTATAACGTCCTTTTTAAGCATTGCCATAGCCAGAGCCACAAGCTCTTTTGGGTTTTTAAACCATTTTACAAGGACAAGCTCGTGAAGTCCATCGTCAAATCTAACGCCGATATTGTGAAGCACGGGCATACCGCCGATACCGTAGGAATTTGAAAGAGCGCCGTAAAAATACTTACCCTCAAATTTTTCGCCGTCCGCTTCAACCTTTGCGTAATAGGGCTTCATTCTGAAGAAATCGGGGACAGCCTGAAGATAGTAAGCCTTATTGCCAATGGCGTTTTTAAGCTTTTGGTTGCACGCATAGGAAATAGCGGTGAAATTACCGAAGCCTGCAACATAAATAAAGTTTTCACCCTCATATCTGCCCATATCGACGGGTTTCGGAGTGCCGTTTACAATATTTTTAATAGCGGCGTGAACATCCTTCGTGGGGATTTTAAGGGACTTTGCAAAGTCGTTTGTGGTACCCATGGGAATGTATCCGATAGGCTGGTCCTTGCCGCCCTCCATAACGCCGCAGACAGTTTCCTTTAAGGTTCCGTCGCCGCCGACGCAGACGATAACGTCATATTCAGCGCCCATTTCCTTTGTAATTGCGTACGCATTTCTATCTTTTTCGGTCAAAACCGTTTTGACCTCATAGCTTGCTTCTTCAAACGCCACCATCATATCGGCAACATAGTTTTTCGCTTTCTTCTGTCCCGAAACGGGATTTACGATAAGCAAAAGCTTTTTCAAAAGCGTCTCTTCCATAATAAGCACCTCTTTGCTATTCATAAATAAGCACTCCGACAAAAATGTCGGAATGCTTCCAAAATGGAGATAAGCGGGATCGAAGCTTCGCTTCATTCGAGCGCTTCGCGCTCCTTCGCAATTATATGTCGGTTGCTCCTCTGCCTTAAGGCAAACCGTCGCAACATCGACTATGCGGTTCGCTCCCGAGATTATTTCCATAACGCTCAACAATACATTTTAAATATTTATTGTCAAACGCATAAAGTGGAGATAAGCGGGATCGAACCGCTGACCTCTTGAATGCCATTCAAGCGCTCTCCCAGCTGAGCTATACCCCCAAGCAAAAAAATATTACCACACTTTGGCTGTAAAATCAAGTTTTTATGTTATAATTAAAAAAGTTTGTAAGAAAATAAAGTTTTTGAAGTCTTATTATTGAAAGCGAGGTGAGAAAGTGACGCAGTTTGAAGAGATTTACAGTGAATACTTTGACGATGTATACAACTACATTTACCGCCTTTCGGGAAGCAGGGATACAGCCGAAGAAATCACAAGCGAAACGTTTTTCAAAGCGCTTAAGGCAATTGACGGCTTCAAAGGCAATTGCGATATAAGGGTATGGCTCTGCCAGATAGCCAAAAACAGTTATTACTCTTTTATAAAAAAATCAAAGCGCTCTGCTGAAATTGAATTGTCCGACGCGGAGAATTTTACGCAACAGGACGACGGAATTGAAGAACAGGTTATAAAAAACGACGAAGCCGAGCGGATAAGAAGGATTCTTCATCTTATTGACGAACCGTACAAGGAGGTCTTTATGTGGAGAGTATTTGCCGATATGAGCTTCAAGCAAATCGGCGATATTTTCAAAAAGAGCGACAACTGGGCGTGCGTCACATTTCACCGAGCCAAAAAAATGATAATTGAAAAACTGGAGGAGGAAACAAAATGAATAAAGACTGCAGTATTGTAAAGGATTTGCTCGCGCTGTATTCCGAGGATATGGTAAGCGAGGAAACTGCCCAATTTGTTTCAAATCATCTTAAGGACTGCGAAAGCTGCACAAAGGAATACGAAAACCTTAAAAAAGAGGAAAGCTTTGATTTAAAAAAAGACATAGCTCCGCTGAAGGATATAAAGAAAAAGATAGTTAAAAAAAGAATTGCAACCGCTTTTCTTTCGGTATTTCTTGTATTGACAGTTCTTATAACGGGTTATGCGCTTTTGAGCACAAGAGAATATGTAAAATATGACAGCTCGCTAATGACGGTAAATGAAAGAATCAAAGCTGTTTCTATTGAATCTTCAGACGGTAGTATTGTAGGATATTCCTTCGCCAGTACCTGTCCGCAGGATATTAAACCCAATGAGGATGTTGTGGGAATGTCCTTGATTATATTTGACGAAAGAGTAACGGACTGCTCCTATTATTTCACCTATGAGCCTGAAACAGACACCCACTCGGGAACAGACGGCGGCTGGGTTTGCCACATTGAAGCCTGGACCACGCTCTGGGACAGATTAACCGATGTATTCGGTGAAAAGCTCGGCAAAGACCGCCCTTCGCAAACTCTTTTAATCAAAGGCCATCCCATTTATTCGATTTACTATTCCCAAAATGACGGACAGGACGAAGTCCATGTACGAGGTTCAAATCAATTTAACGGAGTCGCTTTACCTCGCCTTTCGCTCAATTACTATATTGTTGCCGCGGCAGGACTTTTTGCGGTATTACTTGTTCTTTTGCTGATATTGCGTAAAAAAGAAAAAATCAGAAAGGCTCTGACTTATTTCTTATTTGTTCCCCTGTCATATATTGTCAGTTCGCTTGCGGTTATGGGCTTTGACGCAACAACCTATTCTTTTATGCGTGACTTTAAACTGATATTATTGGTGGCAATTCTTATTCTCTGCGTGCTCATTGCAGCTTACAGAATAATATGTGTAAAAAAAGAGATAAAAGAAATAAATAAAAATAATTAACGAATAAAAAAGAACGAGCCAAGAAGTAAATTCACTTCTTGGTTCGTTTTATAATTTCTCTGACCGCTAATACAGTTGCGTTTGTTATTAAAGCGTATTTTCCTGCTTTGAACGCCGCCTTTTTCACATCGTAAACACTCGGTGGAGAAACTGTATAAAGAAAGTCCTTGACGGGTGTAACGGGTTTAAAATCCTTTAAGTCGCGGCAGGTCACGGTGTAGGTTTCATAGTTTTCAATATCGTTTTCGTCAAAAACAAAAATCCGCACTCCCCTGTCAAGTCCCGGTCCGTATACATTAAAGCCGCAACCCTGGGTATAGCCGAGGTCAATGCCGTCAACTTTACCGTGAAAGCTGTTATTATGGTCGTGGCCGAAATACACTCCCAGAACATCGCCCTTTTCTTTAAATGCGGACAGCTCGTGTATGTCCTTATCCGGCACTGCAGGACTTTCACCCATAAAGCCGTCCTTATTCACCTTGCTAAAATCAAGCTTATAAAATCCTTTGAAATTACGGTATGATTCGACAGCGCCATTTTCATTTTTCTTAACGGGTTTAAGGAGCGAAAAGACCTCAACTGGAGGAATATGCTGAAAAACAATGCCGGGCAGGCAAAAGCCATTTTCTTCTTCCTTTTTATCCCGTATCTTTCTGTACCAGTCAAGCTGATTTTCGCCGAGGCTGTCATATCCGCCAATTGAAAGAGAACCGTTTGAATCAAGAAAATAAAGAATAAGCTTTTCTTTTTTATCGCTTCCCGTAACGGTCAGATAATGATTTGCAGTTCCTTTTATTTCTTCTTCATCATCAAAAGCAAGGCAGTTTTTAAAGCCTTTATAGAATTCAAGCTGTTCCTTTTTGGAAAAGTCGGGATGCTCATCGTGATTTCCGAAGCAGAAAGTAAACGGAATATTCCTTTTTACGACAGGCGTAACTGTTTTTGTTACAGCCGTTTTTATTTTTTCCCTTGCGTCACCCGTTTTAAAGTTTATTCCGTAGCCCTTTACCTGGTCGCCCGAAAACACAACCAAATCGGGTTTTTCCCTTTCGAGCGCATTTTCAATAAGCTGTAATGTGTCAGGCGAAATCCTGTCCGTATCCTGCACATCGGCTATCTGCATTATTTTAAATTTTGAGTTTTTAAATGAAAGCATCTTCAAGCCTCTTTGATAAGATTAAACAAAGCGTCAATATCTTCAGCGGTTTTTGCGCATATACATATCGAGCAGACATAACCGTCTTTTTTACAGGTGAACACGCCGATATTCAATGTGCCTGAGTCCTTGTATCTTATAATAACATCTTTTCTCAAAAAGCTTAATTCATTTGTTGCAACAGCCGTGCCTTTGTCAACAATTGACGAACTGTCAATATTCTCATATTCATCCGTCGCTTTATCGCCCTGAATGTTTTCCGCATAAAAATCACCGTATTTTTTCGCATCATACTCGGTTTTTTCAAAAGCGATTTTTACGGTTTCACCGTCATCGTTTTGAGCATAAAACCCGATATCGGCGTCAGGAATTATTCTTTCCTCATATTCGTACTCATACTCATATATATCAAATCTTCTCTTAAAGCTTTCAGGCAGGTTCAGACTGAAATTAAGCCAATAATTTTCATAAACGCCGTATTCAATTTCGCCGGCGGAATAATCCTTTAAAAGATAATATGGGTCTTGCTTGGTCGAAGAATAAGAATCGGAGTTATATTCGTCTGCTTTTTTCTCGTTTGCGTCCCTGACTCCAAAAATAATCCCAACCGAGAAAACGGCAATAAAGGTAATTATAATAACCACCGTAAGGATTATCGGCAGTTTTTTGCTCGGTCCTCCCTTTGATAAATAAACCGTATGAGGCGAATCGGGTATAAGAGATTCTTCTTCCTGTTCATATTCGGCATCATATTCCGTAATGTCTTCATCGGTTTTATGGTAACTGACGGTACTGTAATCCGATTTTTTTGCGTTGCGTTCGGAATCAACCGCAGTTCCGCAATTATTACAGAACCGTTCGTCCTTATCTATGTTGTTTCCGCAAATCGGGCAACGCATTAAATCACCTTCTTGATATAGTTTTATTTATTACACCTCAGTTATTGTATGAATTGACAAACGTGTCTGCTATCCTATTATTAAGCTCATTTGAATAAGTGTTAATCTCTATAAAGAACACATAATCGTTTACAGGACAAGCGTATACGTCGACAATTCTTCCGTCATCACAAGAGACGCTTTGCGTAATAAATTCATAGTTATAAACCTGTTTTTCTTTGGCGTCGGATATTTCGGTGTCAAGCTGTAAATCCGAGAGATAATCTTGTGCGCTGTTAATGTACTCGTTAAGAAATTCTTTTGCGTCGTCCCCTTCAAAATAACCCGTCAATATATAATCGCCGTCTTCATTTTCAAAGTACAAGTCGGAAATAATATCAACATCATAATCATAACTGAACAGCGACTGCTCTTCAAATCCGTCGGGAACCTCAAACGCAAAATTCGCATAATCGTTCAGGTAGTAAGCTCCGTCAAATCTGCCGTATATATCGTCGGTGAATGAATACTCGTTTTCGTCGTTATTACCCCATTCTTGCTCATAATAGCTGTTCTTATTTCCGCTGTCGGTTTCGACGGAATCACTGATTTTGTCAAACAATAACACAAACGCAGGAAAAAAGAAAATAATAATTGCAACTATAACGGCAACAACTCCGCAGCCGCTTTTCTTTTTTGTATTGGTTTTTACCGCCCTTTTGTTGACATTGCTCGCGGCGTATGCAGCGGAAGGCAAATTGGATACCGGCGGCGAAGCGTACTGCCTGTTCTTATCAACAAAAGGATTTTCCTTTGTATTATTCTGTCTAACCGTATACGGCGCAGCTTTAGGGATACTCGAAGCATTCGGTCTTGTATCATTATAGCTTCTGTAATTTATATTTTTGCCTTTGCATTCGGAATCAACCGCAGTTCCGCAGTCATTACAGTATTTCGCGTCATTGTCAAGATGACTGCCGCAAAACGGACAACGCATATTTTATTCCTCCCGAATCGGTTTTTAATAATTATAACACAAAGATAAAAGAAAATAAAGGAACGGAAAAACATTTCCGTTCCTTTTGATTATTTAACGCTTTTGTCAATGCACTCGTCAAGCGCCTTGATAATGGCAGCCTTGTCCATACCCTTTCCGATAAAGACAAGCTTATTTATCCTGTCGCCGTAGACGGGGTCCCACATAGCCTTGATATCGGGATTCATTTCAAGTATCTGCTGCTTTTCCTTTTCGGGGAAGCAGATAATCCAGCGCCCGTCGTCACGAACGGTCTTCTGTCTGCCGCTCTGTTCAAAAATATAGGCAATTTCCGGGTTTTCGATTATCCAGAAAAGTCCCTTTGCGCGAATAACCTCTTTGGGGAACTGAAGATTTATAAAGTTCTCAAACTTGTCCTTATTGAAGGGCTTTACATTCTGATAAACAAAGGTGGATATACCGTATTCCTCCGCCTCGCCCTCATCGTGATGATGGTGGTGATGATGTCCGTGCTCCTCGTGCTCATCATCGTCATCGTCGTGGTCATGATGGTGGTGCTCGTGTTCATCGTCGTCATCGTCGTGGTCATGATGGTGGTGCTCGTGCTCATCGTCGTCATCATCGTCATCATGATGGCTCTCGCCGTTTTCGCCCTCTGTCTCCATAGCCTGAAGCCAGCCTGCGGATTCAACTATTTTCTCGTAGTCAAAGCGGTGAGTGTCAAGCACCTCGCCGACATCAACGCTGCCGAAGGTGGTTTCAATAATTTTTGCCGTCGGCTGAAGCGCCTTGATAACGGCGATTACATTCGCTTTTTCCTCTTCGGTAACCTCGTCAACCTTATTGAGAATAATGGTTGTGCAGTACTCGATTTGCTGAATAAGGAGGTTTTCAATATCCTCCTCGTCAAGGTCATCGTTAAGAAGCGCCTTGCCCGACGAAAACTCGTCAGCCATTCTCTTTGCGTCAACTACGGTTGTGATATTGTCAAGATAAACTATTCCCGGAATACCGAGGCTCTTGTCAGTGCCGTCAAGCGCGCAGATAGAGCCTGCAATGGGACCGGGTTCACATATACCCGAAGCCTCTATGAGAATATAATCGAACTTCCTTGAACGGGCAAGCTCGACTATCTGGTTCATAAGGTCAACCTTAAGCGTACAGCAGATACAGCCGTTTGAAAGCGGAACAAGGCTGTCGTCCTTCTGGGTGACCGCTCCGCCCTTTTGAATAAGGGAAGCGTCAATATTAACCTCGCCGATATCGTTTACGATAACGGCTACCTTGTAGCCCTGCTGATTTGCCAAAATGTGGTTAAGAAGCGTCGTTTTACCCGCTCCGAGATATCCCGTAAGAAGCGAAACGGGAATTCTTTTTCTTTTTGCTAACATTCTTTTCAACTCCGTTTTATTTTAAAAATTCGTCTTTCTTTTCAAGGATGGCAGCGCCTGCCCTGCAGCCGTCGCAGATACAAACTGTTTCGCCGTTTGCCTTTGCTTCTCTCGCCGCTTTAAGCTTACCGTCGAGAGCATCTCCGAAAATCCCCTTTGCCGCGTCGGATTCAAAGAATGCAAGCGTGGAATCAAGCGCGCAAACATCCTCTTCAAGCTCGGCAATAAGCATTTCGGCTTTAGCCTTTTCATTTCCGCCGTCAGTATCGTTTAAATATATTTTGCAGGCTTCTCTCAATTCGGGACACGTGCTTGACGCGTTAAGCACTGCTTTTACCAATTCTTTTTTCTCATTTGCAGTCATTTTAGTTTCCTCCGTTTGTTTTTATTTTATGATTATATCACAAATAATCGTTAAATCAAATAGTAAACTTGCACATTGTTAAAAAAAATATAAAATGTTATAATTACATATTGATAAACAAACGGGGTTGTTGTGATGAATTGCGAATATATTCTCATTCTGGGCGGTCCGATTAAGGATAACAAGCCGAGTGACATTCTTTTAAAGAGAATAGAAACGGGCGCGCGCGTTTTAAAGGAGCGCCCGTCCTCAAAGGCGGTGGTTTCCGGCGGTATGACGGCAAAAAGCTGTTCGGTTACGGAAGCCGAAATAATGAAGAACGCACTGATGGAGCTCGGTATTGAAGAGGAAAGAATTATTCTTGAAACCGAGGCTATGACCACGCTTGAAAATTTTAAAAACACAGCCGCTTTACTCGGCGACAACGCAGTTGTCAGCTTCGTGACAAGTGAATTTCACATCTGGCGCAGTAAAAAAATAATGAAAAAAGCCGGGGTGAGCTATTCCCCTATACCTGCTGCGAACGGTGAACACTCACTGAAATTCAGAATTCGCGAGGCATTTTTAAGACCGCTTGCGGCTGTTGGGATAATATGGTGATAATATGGGTAAGAAAGCAATTGATACAGTAGACCTCGAACTTACTGAAATGCAGGATAAAATGCTTTGTGTCGTCGTAGACGGCTATAAGGAAATACCTCCTTATTCCGATGATGACCCGATTGTTGCCAACGAAGGCTCGAAGCTCAATTTTGTCGTATGGGGCGACCCGCAGATTTCATCCCTCTCCCCTCTCCGTTCGGCAAGAGTATTCAGAGCTCACACGGACATCCTCTCGTCAAAAACCGTTTTTGACGCGCTTGTGTTGGTCGGCGATATTACGGAATACGGCAAAAGAAAAGAATACAAAATGATGGCGCAGTTTATGCGGCGGATGCAGAACAAAGTCGACAGATTCTTTGCCGTACCCGGTAATCACGATATAAGAATCCGCGATTTCAAAAGTCAGGTCAAACAGTTTGCTTCGTTTATGGCATCAGTTCAAAACGGCGTACCGAATCCCGAGGACAGATATTGGTTTTCAAGCGAGGTCAAGGGATATAAATTCATTATGCTCGGCTCGGACAGGAACACGTTTGAGGGCTCGTACATAAGCGGCAAACAGTTAAACTGGCTTGACAGCGAGCTTAAAAATTCAGACAAAAGTAAACCTGTTTTTGTTTTTAACCATCAGCCGCTGAAAAACACAAACGGGCTTCCGAAAACCTTTTTGGGAAGAGGAAAATGGCGCGGCTCCGTCGGCTGGGACTCTGACAAATTAAGGGCAGTTTTTGAAAAGTACAACAATGTTATATACATTACGGGGCATCTTCACTACTGCACAAGCGAGTACACATACGAGGACTGCGGAAGCTTTAAGGCAATTAACGCGCCGACCGTCGGCGTTATAAATCACGGTCCTTTCAAGCGGTTTACACAGGGACTGATTTTCAGCGTTTTTGAGGACAGAATTGAAGTGCGTTCGCGCATTTTCGGCGAGGGCAAATATGTCCCCGATAATATAAAAAACAGCAGTTTTACAATTCATATTTAACATAAAGGAGAATGAATATGAGTGAAATTTTAAACAAAAGATATGTCGGCAAAAAGGAGCTTTGGATGTTCTCTTTGGGCGGACTCGGTCAGGGTATGATTTACGCCATGATGTCAAGCTACATAAGCGACTACTATGTCAACGTACTTCAGCTTCCGCTGATTTTTGCGCTGCTGCTTATGCTGCTTGCCCGTGTATGGGACGCAATTAACGACCCGATTATGGGCATTATCGTTGACCGCCATCAGACAAAATGGGGAAAATTCAAGCCCTATATTCTTTTTGCGGCTCCGTTTATTGCAATTCTTACGGTGCTTATGTATGTAAGCCCGACCTTTAAGAACGACCCGAGGCAGACAAAGCTTATGATTTTCTGCGCGGTCGTATATGTACTTTGGGGTATGATTTACACAATGGCGGACGTACCGTTCTGGAGCTTCCCGAATGTTATTACGCCGAATTCCGAAGAGAGAAGCCACGTTGTTTCGTTTTCAAAAATCTGGAACTCGGTCGGCTCGGCTCTTCCCGAGGTTATTTTCTTTATTCTCCCCTTTATTCTTCCGAAATTCATGGGCACAAACGAGGGACTTGAATACACCAAGGCGACCTACAGAGTGCTTTCAATAACGGTTGTCATACTCGGTTCAATTCTTTATGTAAACTCATATTTCCATATCAAGGAAAGAGCGGTTCCTCCGCCGACAAAGAAGGTACCGGGCGAACCGTCAACATTAAAAAGAGTGTTTACCTGTAAGCCGTTGCTTCTCATAATCGCAATGGGCATTCTTTCAAGCGGAAGATATATGGTTCAGGCAGCTGCAATTCACGTTGCAAGATACGCTTTTTATATCGGTCCCGACCTTACGGGTATGACTCAGGCTGAAATTAACGAAGCCGTTTCCAAATCCGTTTCAAGCGTTAAGACGATTTTCCAGCTTTGCGCGGTTGTAGGTATGTTCGGCGCAACCATTCTTATGCCCAAGCTTATGCAGAAATTCGACTACAAAAAGCTGCTTATCACAACCTGTCTTGCAGGCTTTGTTGCGTCAATAGGCACAACGCTTATAGGCTGGTTCACAAATAACCTTTATATCTGCATTCCCTTTATTCTTGTTCAGTGCATCCCCCTGGGCGTTATAAACACAATTTCAATTGCAATGATTTATGACTGCCTTGACTACATGGAGCTGAAAACCGGTCACCGCGACAATGCGCTCGGCTCCGCCTGCCAGGGACTTATCAACAAATTCGGTTCGGCATTTTCAACCTGCGGAATTATCGTTATGTATATGTTCATCGGCTTCAAGCCCGAGGATATGCTTAACAACCAGGTTATAAGACCTGCAACCGAGCTTTTGAGAACCCAGAATTTTGCTATGTTCTCACTCGTTTCACTTGTTCCCGGTATCAGCATGCTGCTTTGCTCAATTCCGATGTTCTTCTATAAGCTCTCGGGTGAAAATAAAAAGAAAATGCAAAAAGAGCTTGAAGCAAAGAGAGCCGCAGAAGGCTTTACAGTAAACGAATAACTTTTTCCAAGGTTGGACTTTAATGAAAAATACTCTTTCAAAAGTTTTATTATTATTCATTACCGTTCTTACCCTGAGCCTTTCGCTCGGGGTAAGTTCTTTTGCAGCCTTTACAAGGGTTTTTGAAAGGTGCGTAACGGTAAACGACGTTACCGAAATAAAAACCTCGCCCTATGACGAAGGCGACACAAACGCCGTTCTGAATAAAGGCGACAGCTTAATAAGGGTTGCAAGAGATTTTCAGGTGACTGACGGCGTCAGTTGGGACAGAGTTCTTCTCAATAGCGGCAGAACGGGCTACGTCCGGACGGATTATATCTCCGTAAGTGAAAGCGCGGAAAAGCTTGAGCTAAAAAAAGACTCGGTAAAAGCAGGCGTCAACGAAACAATAGATATAAAGCCGTACATAAAGGGTTACACCAAAGAAATACGCTTCTTTTCCTCAAATCAAGCCGTTTTATCCGTAACGAAGGACGGAAAGGCAACCTGTCTTAAAAAGGGAAGCGCATTTATCGGCATATATACCGAAAGCAAAACTGCGGTTTTTAATATTGAGGTATTAAGCGAGCCAACGGCGGTCACATTAAACGAAAAGTACACCGAAATAAAAAAGACGGACACCTTTGACCTTAATTCATACTGCGTCGGAGGATATTCGTTAAGGCGTCAATTCGGCATTTCCGACGAAAGCATTGCAACGGTAAATTCAAGCGGCGTTGTCACGCCGAAGAAAAACGGAACCGTTACCGTCTGCGTAAGAACCTATAACGGAAAGAAAGCATACTGTAAAATAAAAATATGTGACCACCCGGTAAAAGTAGCAATAGTAAATGAAAACAACACCGTCCAGAAGGGCTCGGACAATCACCGCGTAAATATCAGGCTTACAAACGGCTCTTACGTTAAAAAGGTATATTATTCCGTCAGCAATAAAAAGATAGCCACCGTTGACGAAAACGGATATGTCACGGGAAAACGGACGGGCAAAACGGTTCTTACGGTAAAAACAGACAGCGGAGTGTACTCAAGCGTTACGCTTTATGTGACGGATGATTCACTGTTTCTTAACCGAAACGCTACGCAGGTTTCTCTCGATTACAAAAACGTAACGAAAATAAAATACGGCTACTCCTATCACGGAAGAAATCTTGAGGCTTTTATTATAACGAATGCGGACAGCGGAACATATAAAAAGACGCTGTTTATGGATTTTGCCATTCACGGCTTTGAGGACGAATATTTTCGCGACGGTCAGGTACTTGTCAAAGAGGGAAACGCTCTTGTTGAATATTTTGCAAAGCATTCCGACCTACTCGGCGATTACAGACTTGTTATTGTCCCCTGCGCTAATCCAGACGGCACTCACGCAGGAAGAAATAATCTTCGCGCCAGCAAAACCGCGTTCGGAAGATGCACCGCAAACCACGTTGATATGAACCGCGATTTCGGCGCCTTCAGGGCGAAAGAAACGGTTGCCTTAAAAAATATTATTGTAAAAAGCAAACCGACGGTTTACCTGAATTTCCACGGCTGGTACAACGAGGCGATAGGCTCAAAGGACCTTTGCAAGCTTATTAAAAATAAGCTCGGTCTCAAGGAGGTTGATAATCATTACGGCGCTTCCTCCGGTTACGCTATCGGTTGGGTACACTATAATCTCGGCATTCCCGTTGCGCTTGTTGAGTATCCCTCCTCCTCGGAGGTTTACACAGACAAGGATATAAAAATGATTTTAGCTATTACAAAAACATACTAAAAACAAAACAAAATGATTATCCCGGAATCGTTTTACCGACTCCGGGATTTTTTTGTTAATTCACTGTTCAGTTTTCGTAATAATCGTATTGTGCATTGATATCTCTGCAATACTCCATATTACCGTTATAGAAACGTTTTACGCCCGAATCGACCTTGAAGGTTTCATCTCCGTCTTTACACATTAAGGTTCCCTCATAGTCATCGATGTCAAAATCGGTAATATAAACATATTTGCCGTCGTAAATTCCGAAGGAATTCGGCGAGAAATAGATGTCGTCGCCTATCTTTTCCTTTTCGCCGTCCTTGAACTTATATACCGTGCTGCCATACGTCTTCTTGTCGTAATCCGTGGAATAATAAATTGCGCCGTCACCGTCGGTTTCAACCATTAAGTCGTAAACGTCATCTATCTTTTCCTTGTCGGAAAGATAAACAGTGCAGGTATAATCGTCCTCGTCATACGAATCGTAATAATTCGGCTCGCCGCCAATCATCATAAAGCCGTTGCAATCCTCGGCAACAAGCGTAGCCTCCGCAAAGGTACTGCCGATTTTAAGAGTGTAGAAATCGTATATTTCTTTCTTTGATTTCTTCGCCTTTGTAAACAGATAGTACTCGCCTGCTTTTGAATCAACATAAACTGCCGAAATATCATCATCCGTTTCAAGCTCGGTGTTACTTCCGTTACTTGTTACAAAGTCCTTATATTCAGCCTGTTTTACGAACGAATCGTAAATATCGTCATAATAGTTTACGTCATCAATAGCGATTTTCTTCATATCGGCTACAGCCGTTGAAATAACTCTTGCCCTGTACGCAGTATTAAGTCCGTTCAGGTCGGAAATATAGTAAAAATTATCCGCATTTTCAAAAACCTTATTCGACTCCGTGCCGTCATAATAGTAAACATCATAGCAGGATGTGATTATTCTCTCGGACAAGGACTCCCTGAGCTCATTTCTGTATTCAGCCTGGTCATAATTCTTCCAAGCTTTTTGGTAATTCTCCTGTGCCTTATCCCTGGCAGCGTAGTAAGCGTCGTAGTCAAATACTTCCTCGTATTCTTCCCAATAGTCGTTATAAACCTCTTTGTAGTACTTTTCGGAGTCAACCTCAAAATCCTCCCACTTGGGTTCAACAAGCTTCTTATCGGACTCGGCGTACTTGTCGTCAACCATATCATAATAGGTTATTTCATCTGTGTTGACCGTATAATAAACGCCTTTTTCGGTTACATAAAAGTAATTGATTTTTTCATCCGAAATCTTCTGCTTATCTTCTCCGGGTTTAAGGGAATACAGTTTGTCGTTATCCGTATAGAAGATTTCAGAACAGTCAGACTTACAGTTAAAGTCTTTACAGGATTTTATTAAAATATCATACTCGGGATGTTCGTCTGTAAAATCAATAATGCCTACCTCATAATAGCTCTTGTCATAATCGTCCTCATCGGAATAATAATGGGAACAAATAGCTTTTGAGGAATCGGTATCAAGATAGCGAATATAAACATCCGAAGCAACCTTCTCAAATTCTCCCTTTGGTTCGCCGTAGTAAATCTTATCATTTTTAAGATAAATGATTTTATTCAGATTCTCATCAAGCGTATATGTCGAAGAAACATTTTTTGCTATAAGAGTGCCCTCATCCTTTTCATTGAAGATTTCCTTGTAATAAAGGTCGTATTCATAATCGTAATCGCTTTCACTTGATTTTGAATTTCTCTCTGAATAAAGGATATGCTTTGAGTCCTTTGAAATAATGAATAAATCCGCAAAACTATCCGTAATATGGACGGGCTCCTCTTTTTCATTAAGTGTTTTGCATACATAAAGGTCCTCTCCCGAAACATAGACAAACGGCGCTTCCGTTTTCTTTTCGGGAAGATTTGTAATAACAAAATAAGCGCCAACGCCGAGAATGGCAACAAGAATAACGGCGAGCACAGCTATAAGAGCCTTCTTACCGCCCTTCTTCTTTGTCTTAACATTCACCGGATTCTGCTGGAAATTATCCTGATAATAATTCTGAACCATCGGCTCCGAATTTACGTTAATCGGCATTGGATTTACATTAACCGGTACAGGATTTACGTTAACGGGAACAGGACTTGCATTTATCGGTTCGGGTTCATTCGGCACAAATGCAGGTGAAGGCTTATCGGTAAGCACTACAGTCTCTTCAAAATCCATTCCGAAAAGCTCATCCATCTCACCGTTCTGCACAGGTTCAACCTTCGCGCCGCATGAGAAGCAGAAATTTGTTCCCTCCGGTAATTGAGTTCCGCAATTATGACAAACCATTTTCATTCCTCCGTAAAAATTCAATTTACCTTAAAATTATACAACAACCGACAATTTTTGTAAATAGAAATTATATTTACTAAACGGCACGCAAATAAAAAAGATTAAAAAAATAGAAAATTATACTTGATAAATTGAAAAAGATGTGTTATATTATCTCTTGCTGAAACGCAAAGAATATTTAGAGGCATAGTGTAACGGTAACACTCCGGACTCTGACTCCGTCATTCAAGGTTCGAATCCTTGTGCCTCTGTAAAAGAGAAAAACACACCGCAAGGTGTGTTTTTTCTTTTACACGAAAGTATCAAATAAGGATTCGAACCGAAGGATTTGAGCGTTAAAAAAACAGTCCTGTGGACTGTTTTTAGCGAAAATGTGCGAAGGTGTAAGCCGAGCACGCAAAGAATTGTGCAAGCAATTCTTTGTCGAATCCTTGTGCCTCTGTAAGAATAAGATTGCTATCTTGACAAAGATAGCAACCCTTTTTATAATACTTTTGATAAGTCATACGGATGCGGTATGATGAAATCAACGTAATCAGCGGGGGACTATGGATGCGCCAGCTAAGCGCAAACCCAGGCCCCTCGGCTGATTTTTTATATTACGAAATCTAACGATAACCCTTTTTTGTTAGAATAGCAATCTTTTTTCTTTTATACAGAATTATAATAAAGGAATCGAACCGAAGGATTTGAGCGTTAAGAAAACAGTCCGGTGGACTGTTTTTAGCGAAAATGTGCGAAGGCGTAAGCCGAGCACGCAAAGAATTGTGTAAACAATTCTTTGTCGAATCCTTATGCCTGAGTAAAAGAGAAAAACACTCTGCCTTTCCGCAAAGGACATTCCTTTTGATTTCAATTCCGGTATTTCATTTTCATATTGACTTATATTTCCCTAATTTCTTGGCGTTAAAAATCCTCCTTGATGTTAATTCAACATCAAAGGGGTTCTTTTTCTATTGTCCCGTTTTTTACTTTTTAAGTAATGACCTATATTTTCTGTTTTGGATAAACTTGGTTATCGGATAGGATAATGTTCCGCCGAGGACGCCGACTATCCACACGAATTTCCAACTGATTAAAAAGCCGAACAGCAATATTAACGCCGTCACAATACTCCAGTAAAGAATTTGTATTTTCCCATTCTTTTTATTTAATTCTTTTAACGGGTCAACACCACTTGACGGGTGAGGAGCGCTCTCTATAAACTCGGCTGCGCCAGTAGCGCCCGGGCAGGAACGGAAATCCTCACTGCAAGCTTTTGCGGCTTTTGAATATTCGGGATTATTTAAAATCTCATTAACGCAAGCGCGGATGCCGTCAACCGAATCATCCGACAATAACACGCCTGCTTTAATATCGGTCACTCTTTTTGCAACCGCTTTCTGTTCGCTTGTCTGCGGATACAAAACCAAGGGAGTAGCCATATACAGACTTTCGGATACGCTGTTCATTCCGCAATGGGTTATAAAAGCGTCCGCCCTTGAAAGTACATCAAGCTGATTTACATAAGGAAAGACCTGAATGTTTTCGGGCAAAGTACCCAGTTTATCAATATTCATTGAATTTCCGCAGGAAATGATGACATCGACATTCTCATTTTTAAGCGCGTTAATACACTTTGCGTAAAAATCGGGTCTGTCATTTATAACGGTTCCCATTGAAATATATACAAGCGGACGTTCTTTTGTTTTATTTGGTAAAGCGGAAGAAAAAACAGACGGACCGACAAAGGCGTACCTGTCCGAAAAGCTTTCGGAAAAAGGTTGAAAACGCTTTGAGGTATAGACAACGGAATCCGTGTTATTGTCGCTTTGAATAAGTGACAAAGCGTTTTTTATATGATAACCGTACGGCTCAAGCGTTTTGAGCTCCTTTGAAATCTTCGGCAGTCCGAAAATCATATCCGCAAGCTCTTTTGAGCTGTTTTTCATATACTGCGAGGACATCTGATTAAATGCAAATGTGCTTGTAGAGACAACCATCGGAACATTGTGTTTCAGGGCGTTGAGCTTGCCCCAGAAGCAAACTGAATCGGTATAGATAACGTCGGGACGAAATGTATTAAACTCCCCGTCAAGAAAGCTGTCCATACTAAGAGTAATACGGATATCCTGAATTGTCATTTCGGTTGTGGAAACATTCTTCAAGCCCTCTTCCTCCTGCTCGGTAAGCTCGGGAAGAAATGAATCGCAGGAAACGAACGAAGCGCCGGTGGCTTTAATTTTATCCTCAAACTCGTTGAACGAATAAAACCTGACCTCGTTTCCCCTTTTGACAAGCTCTGCGGCAACGGGAAGCATAGGATTAGTATGACCGTGAGCAGGAATACAGAAAACCGCTATTCTCTTCATTCGTTCTCGCCGTCCTTTTCCTCAAATGCCTTGGCGAACAATTCGGCAAATGCCCCTTTAGGAGGAATAGCAATTCCTCTTTGCTCATCGCCTAAAAGAAGCAGAGTATCTCCAGGCTTAATATTAAAAATCTCGCGCGCCTGTTTAGGGATTACGATCTGACCCTTCTCGCCTACGGTGGCAGTCCATGCATATTTCCCCTTCGGCGCTTTTGTTTCTTTCATTGTTTTCACCTCAAAAGTATGATTTGTATAACAAATTATACTATTGAGGTAACTTTTTGTCAATAGATATTCGGCAGAACGCCTGCGCACCCCGTTATCTTTTTTCCGATTAAATCCCTTTCTTTGCGTCTTCAAAAATACCGCTCAATATTACAGCTGAATGCTTTTTCGTATTGCCCAAAAAGAAAATCTATTGTATAATTTAAGTATATTCTTCAGGGAGATGATTTGATGAAGGCAAAAAGGCTGACTACTGCCCTATTCATTGTATTTCTGCTTTTAATACAGATTTGTGTTTTACCGGTTTCTGCAGCGGACACAAAGGGTTTGACCCTGCCGTCGGGAGTTTCGGGTGAAAAAATCCGGGAAACGCTTGACTCTTTCCTTGATGAGCACAAGGATAACCACGCAGCAGTTGCCGTTTCTGTTTTCAGAGGCGAAAACGACATATATTCACGCTGTTTCGGTTTCATTGACAAGGACTCCTCTGTACCGCTTGATGAAAGTTGCGTCCTCGAATGGGGCAGCACGAGCAAGCTGCTTATATGGATAAGCGCAATGCAATTATACGAGCAGGGCAAGCTTAATTTGACATCTGATATAAAAGAGTATCTTCCCGACGGATTTCTTAAGAACCTTAGATTTGACAAAGAAATTACCATGCTTAACCTGATGAATCATAATGCAGGCTTTCAGGAGACTGATTTTATACTTGAGGTCACGGATGAAAAGGACATCATTCCTCTTGGCGAATATCTATCAAAATACCAACCCGTTCAGGTGTTTGAGCCCGGCACGGTTTCGGCTTACAGCAATTGGGGCGCTGCGCTCGCCGGGTACATAGTTGAATGTATATCCGGTATGCCGTATTATGAATATGTGCAAAAATTCATCTTCGAGCCGCTCTCAATGACTCACAGCGCTTTGGCGCCTGACCTTAATGATAATTCGTATGTTAAAGGAAGAAGAAACGATTTCGTATCATACACTCCCGACGGAGAATTGTGGGAGGAAGAAACAAAGGTATATATTCTCCCATATCCTGCCGGAATGTGCGTTTCAACTCCGGGTGATTTTGTAACATTTGCAAAGGCGTTACTGAACAAAGACGGCAGATTACTGAAGAAAGAAACCTTTGACGAATTATACACTCCGAGTTCACTCTACACCGATACCGATAAGGCGCGCCTTGACCACGGTTTTCTTGTTGATTATGACTTTGCGGTAACGGTTGTCGGTCATGACGGAAACACTGCAGGCGGCAGCAGCAGAATTATTCTTGACCTTGAAAACGGTATCGGTATGACCGTGCTTACTAATCAGCTTGGCGGCTCGCTTTACAGAACAAAAATGGCAGAGTTGGTTTTCGGTACAGCCGATTATCATATTGATGTTGACGGTTACTACATTCCGGCAAGGGGTGTGTTCAGCGGAAGGCAGAAGTTTTTCAACAATTTTCTTCTTATAAACCATTGTCATATTACAAAGGAAATGACCGATGGGATGTACTTCAACGTCGCTTCCGATCACCTTGAATTTTCCTCAACCGACTACATAACTCCTCAAGTGAATTACAGGTTGCGTGACGCAATTACTATTGCGTGGTTTGCGCTGTCAGGATTTGCGTTATTATTATTTCTGATAAGAATTATTGTCGCAATTATTCTATGCATTAAAAAGAAAGAGCAAAGCAGGTTAAATCTGATTTGCGCTCTTTTCGGTCTGCTGACAGGACTTTCTCTTTTGACGCTTACAGCCGTAATTTCCAAAGCAGTAATGCTGATATATATAATACTGATGTGCATATTTGCAGTTGCGTTTGCGGTATATCTCGTTGTAAAAAGGAATGAGAACCGACAGACGAGGTTTCAAAAGTTAAGTTATTATCTCGGCTGGGTGCTTATACCTTGCCTGGTAACGGCAATAATAAATCTGATTATTTGGGAGTTTGTTTAACAGCTTTCACGAAAAGCAACAGGCAGGGATTTCTCCCTGCCTGTTGTTTTTGATATTCGATTATTAAATGTGGCAACCCTTAATTGCAGTTTCGCTTGATAAAAGCATACAGAACGCCAAAGAAACCAGCACAAACGGCATTATTATAAATGTCGTGGACGTTGCAATATAACCGAAAACGAGCTGAACGCCGAAGCCTATGGCGTATGCGCCGAACATATGAAAACCGATAATGTCAGCCGAATACTTCTTTCCGAAGCGTTCGGGGACGGAATGAAGTGTTGACGGGAAAATCGGTCCGAAGCCGATACCGATAAGCAAAAGTCCGAAAATCGATATTTTTCCGAGAGGTATAAGCAAAATCAAAATTCCGAGAATACAGGTGCACGTTCCGATACGAATTAGCATATTGTCCTTCAGCTTCATTGCAAGGAAGCCCGAAATAAACCGCCCGAGCATTATTCCGCCGAAATAAAGCGAAACCATTTTTGACGCGTCGCTGGGCGAAAGAGCAAAGATATGCACAAGATAACTCGCTCCCCATGTGCCTATGAGAAACTCCATTGAGCAGTAAAACGCAAGAGACAGAATACTCGGCACAACGCCTTTTCCCTTTAAAATCTCAAGGGCGCTCTTTTCTTTTTCTTCGCTTTCCGCTTGCTCGTTGACGGGTAGCTTCTCCGCCTTTTTCCAAAGTGAAAAGGTACAGATAACTATAATTAGAATTGCCGCCTGTATAGCGCCGATAGCCCTGTAACCGAAGCGCCACGAGCTGCCCTCTTTAAGAAAATGCGACATAATGATAGGACTCAGCGTTACTCCGACTCCCCAGAAACAGTGAAGCCAATTCATGTGTTGCGCCTTATAGTGAAGGGAAATAAAATTATTCAGTCCCGTGTCAATTGCGCCTGCGCCGTATCCGAGAATTACTGCAAATATAATCATAACGACTATATTCGGAGCAAAGCTCATACCGAAAAGCCCGAGGACTGTCAGCATAATTGAAAAGAGCGTAACCCTGCCCGTGCCGAACTTTCTCAAAAGCTTTCCTGCAACAACGCTCACTCCGCTTGTGCTTATGCCGACAATAATGCTGTAAACCGAGGCAAAGCTTTCCGCAATTCCGAGTTCCTTATGCAAAACGGGCCATGCAACGCCGAAAACCGAATCCGGCAAACCCAAAGAAATAAAAACTATGTAAATAACAACTAATAACATTATCATAAAATTTACCTACTGATTACTTGCGCATTTCAGGCTTTATCCTTTGATTTTTCTTTGAAAACAAAAAGCTTTGCAAAAATATAATTTAAAATCAAAACGATAATTCCCATACCGATTTTTGAGTAAATGCCATCCGTATGAAAAAACTCTGCCCGAAGCTTTAAATTATCGGCTAAAGAATAAAACGGCGAATCAAAATGTATTTTTTCAAGTAACGGCACTCCGAATATTTCAAGAATGCCGGAAATAATCCTTGACGAGAAAAAGGTTGTAAACTCTTTTGCAAACGCCTTTTTCTCAAAGGTGTAAGACCGGAACACCCACAGCTTATTTACGAAAAATGATATAACCGTAGCAAGTAACCAGCTCAAAAGGTTAGAGACAAACACGCTCCAATGACACTTATCCACAAACAGAGCATACGAGCCCCAGCTTATTGTTGTTATTACCACCGTACACGACAGATACCGAAGTATTTCCACTAATCTCTCTTTTTTCATTTTATCACCGTAAGCTTCAATTTGCAAAATTCATTTTACCATAAAATCCACAAAAAGTACAGCCGCAGAAGCTGCCTGCGGCTGAATTATTATGCTTTATTGAATTTATCCTTACCCTGTTTACAGCGAGGACATTTCCAGTCGTCGGGTAAATCCTCAAAGGCTACGCCGTCGTGCTCCGCCGGGTCATAAACATATCCGCAAATGGAGCAAACATATTTACCGGTTGCCTCCTGCTTTGAAAAATCAGCCTTGGCAAGAACCGTCAGTACGGGATTATCCAAATCCATTACACGCTTTGCTTCAAGGTTTTCATAGCCCTGCGGCGTATGCGTACCGCAATAAACTGTCGGATGATTTCGTACAAATTCACGCACACGGTCGAGCGTTTCTCTTGCAGCGGCAATATCGTCAAAAACTACGGACAGCTTGTTTTCATAAAGAGCCTCGTCAACATAGGTGATATCGCCGTGGAGCATATAGAAAAGTCCGTCGTTTTCAACTATAACAATGCTGTTACCGTTAGTATGACCTTTTGCCTTAATAAAGTATATACCGTCCTGAATTTTCTGACAGGCAGGGAAATTATAATACGCGCCGTCAGTAAATTTTACGGGAACAATATTATCAATGCCCTGTAATTCGTCCGCAGAGGTCTCGTCCTCATTGACATAAATCTTTGCGTTCGGGAAGGAGCGAAGCTCGCCCGAATGGTCGCCGTGCTTATGAGTGAGGAGAATTTTTGTTACCTGCTCGGGCTTGTAGCCGAGGTTTGCAAACGCTTTCATATAGCTTGAAATATCTTTTCCGGTATAAAGAAGGCTGTTTTCGTCAACCACCTCTTCGGGTGTTCCTGCAGGCAAGCCCGTATCAACAAGAATAACCTCGCTTCCCGTGTCTATCAGATAGTTCTGCAGGCTGCCGCGATAGCGGATATTTTTATCAAACTTTTCGGCGCCCTCTTCTCCGCCGAAAACAAACGGCTGTGAATAAAATCCGTCTTTTCTGAATTTTACTGCTTTGATAATCATATTGTTACCTCCTGATTTAACGCTTTTATTATCTTAACAATAATATTCCGTTTAGTCAAATATTTCTTCCTAAAATCCCCCGCAACAAAGGCTGTGGGGGATGGCTTTAATTATTTCTTTTCCATACCTGCAAGCGCTCGTTTAAGCAAATCCCTTACCCGTTATTTTATCAACAGCTCTTTTCTCCGCAAGCTCGCGGAAAGATTCTGCCAGTATTTCTTTAGCCGTTTTTCTTTTCATAATTTACCTCTGCGAACCGGAATTTGTCAGCCGTTTATTATGTCAGGGAAATTGCCTTTCAAAAAATGTCTGTAATCCGGGTGATCAACGGCATTATCATATTCTTCCCTAACCGTCTTTATAATCCATTCCTTCATTTTGGAAGTCATTTCGTTATAACGCAGTATCGTAATGAGGCCGTCTTTTTCAGCCTGCAAAATTGCCTCCAAAGCATCAGGAACGAACTCTGCAGATTTGATCTTAACGGGAATACTGCTTGTGGCTGCATCGGGAATCTGAACATCAAAATCAGCTTCGACTATATTTTCTGCACAGTAAATATATCCCGAAACACCTTTATATGTTTTTTCCAATGCATTTGGATAATACTCTTCAAGTTGTAGCAACCCGCTCTTATTAAATCCGTATGCGCCCCACTTTTGCCATTTTCCGCTATATTCAAAACCTGTTTCTCTACAATATTTCTCAATAGCGTTGCTTAAATAGACAAGAACATTTTCTCTTTTCTTTGAGAAGTAGATTAAAGGAACTCCGTGATTTGAGATTCTCGGTTCCAGCTGTTCTATATTGCCTGTTGATGATGCATGATAATACATTTATTAACCTCACAAACCTCGATTTGTTGAGTTTATTTTACCACACCTAAAACAAAAAGTACAGCCGCAGTGTTTTCTGCGGCTGTGGATTTGTTATTCATTATAAAAGGTAATGCTGACATCGCCGTTTCCGAGCAGCTCTGTCAAATCCTCCTGCGACAGGCTTTTAATGCTGCCGAGCTTTGTGTAGCTCCATGAATTTGAGCCGTAAAAGATGACGATTTGGTTGCCTTGATATAATACAATATCGCCTGCCTGCGAAGTCATCTGAACATCGTTTCTCGGAAGACTACTGCCAATAGAGCCGACCTGCTCAAAACCTCCGTACATTGACATATCGATAGTTACAGGCTCACTTTTTGCCAACTGTTTCAGGGCTTCGACGCTTTCGTTTTCTTCCCATTCGACATCAATTTCCTGCCCTTCTATTTTCAGCGTTAACTGTGTCATTTCTCTTTCCTCTGTCGTTTCGGTTTGCTCCGCTGTAACGGTCTGCGTAGCGGTGGCAACGGGGTTTTCCTGTTTTGCGCTGCAAGCCGTCAAGCATAAAAGAAAAAGCAAAAGAGAAGCTATAAAAACCTTTCTCATTTCATATTAACCTCAAAGAAGTTTTGAAGTTTATCAAATGGAATAGCGTTATAATTTCCGCCGTCGTAAATGTCGGTATGTGATGCGTCTTCAATAACAAGAAGCTCTTTGTTGTCGGCATACTTGCTGCCCTTAATCATATTTTCATAAGCGTCCTTGCCGAAGTAGAAGGAGTGAGCCTTGTCGCCGTGCAGAATCATAACGGCTGAACGGATTTCGTTTGAATATTTGAGTATAGGCTGATTCATAAAGGACTCACAGCCGATAATATTCCAACCGCCGTTGGAATTGAGTGAACGGGAATGATAACCTCTGTCCGTTTTGTAATAATCGTGATAGTCCTTTACAAAGAACGGCATATCGTCCGTCACTGTTTCAACAACACCTCCGCCGAGGGTGTATTCGCCTGCGGCATAATCCTTTATGCGCTGTGCGCACATTGCAGCTTTCTTATTGTATCTTGCTTCCTCACTATCCTCACTGTCAAAATAACCGTTGGCATTGACTCTTGTCATATCGTACATTGTTGCGGCAACCGTTGCCTTAATTCTTGTGTCGAGAGCAGCCGCATTTATTGCCATACCGCCCCAACCGCAAATGCCGATAATGCCGATTTTATCCGCGTCAACTCTTTCGTTAAGCGAAAGGAAATCAACTGCCGCCATAAAATCCTCTGTGTTTATATCGGGCGACGCCATATATCTGGGCGTGCCGCCGCTTTCACCGGTAAAGGACGGATCAAAGGCTATTGTGAGGAAGCCTCTTTCCGCCATATTCTGGGCATAAAGGCCGGAGCATTGCTCTTTAACTGCGCCGAAGGGACCGCTGACCGCTATTGCAGGGAGCTTGCCCTCTTTTCCTTTTGGTACATACATATCGGCAGCAAGAGTAATACCGTAACGGTTGACAAAGGTTACCTTGCTGTGTTCAACCTTATCACTTTTTGGGAAGGTTTTATCCCACTCTTTCACAAGCTTTAATTCTTCGGTTTTTAACATAACGCTTACCTCCAATAGTATTCTTAATTATATTTTACTGCCTTTTTCTTTTATGTAAACCTGTATGTTCTAATAAACTTATCAAGCTCGGCGCCCTCTTTTGCGTAATTCAAAAGTATTTCGGCGCACGCGTGGCTGTCGCTTCCGGCGTGGTGATGGTCAAGCGAAATTCCGTAGTAATCGCAAAGGTCATTAAGCCGATGGCGCATATTCGGCAGATGCCGTCTTCCGACCTGCACGGTGCAAAGATAGTGCGCGTACGGCTTCCAGTCAATTTCATACGCCTTTAAGCAGCTTTTGAGAACGCTCATATCAAACGGCGCATTATGCGCTGTTAAAATACCCCTGTTCATAAGAGGTTCGATTTTTTGCCAAAGGTCTTTAAAGTTCGGCGCGTCAATAACCGATTCCTCGCTGATACCCGTAAGCATAGTATTAAAAAAGTCGAACGGCGCTTCGGGATTAACAAGCGAGTAAAACTCATCGGTAATTATTCCGTTTTCCACAACGGTAATTCCGATAGCGCTCATTCTGTTGTTTTCTCTGTTCGGCGTTTCCACGTCAAATACTACATAATTATACATATACTAACTATATCACATATTTTTGCTTTTCGCAATTTAAAGAGAAGAAATACGCTTTTTCTTATCCCAAGCCGAGCTCTTTAAGCTCAATTGAAACGCTGTCCTCACATGAGCGCATTGCAAGAATTGTTTTTTCAAAAAGAGCGTCAAGCTCCCAACCGAGCATTTGCGCGCCTGCTTCAATTACATCCCTTGAACACCCTGCCGCAAATTTTCGGTCTTTATACTTCTTTTTAAGGCTTTTTATCTCTAAATCCTTTGTGCTTTTTGAAGGACGCATTTTTATTACCGCGCCGATAAGTCCCGTCAATTCATCCGTTGCATAAAGCACCTTTTCCATTTCATGCTCCGGCTTGACATCAACTGTAAGGTTATATCCGTGAGAGCATACGCCGTGTATAACCTCGTCGCTGACTCCTGCTTGGGACAAAAGCTCGGGAGCCTTTATGCAGTGTTCGTCCGGAAACTCTTCAAAATCAACATCGTGCAATAAGCCGACAATGCCCCAGTATTCCCTGTCTTCCGCATAGCCAAGGCTTTCTGCAAACCATTTCATTACTCCTTCAACCGTAAGTCCGTGATAAATGTGATACGGTTCCTTATTGTATTTTAAAAGAAGCTCCAATGCTTTTTGACGTGATATATTACTGTTCATATTTTCTCCTTTATATTTGAAATTGCCTTTTCAAGCGTTGCCTTTGGACAGGCGACATTCATCCTCATAAAGCCGCTTCCGCCCTCGCCGAAGATAAAACCGTTATTCATCCAAATTCCGCATTCTTCCAAAAAGAATTTCTCCAACTGCTTATCATCGAATCCCAGCTCACGGCAGTCAAGCCAGACGAGATATGTACCCTCGGGATTTACGGGTTTGATTTTTGTTCCTTTAAAGCTTTCCAGAACAAAATCTATATTTTTTCTAAGGTACAATATTGCTTCGTCAAGCCACGCTTCACCGTATTTATACGCCGACTTAAAAGAATTAAAGGACATTATTCCCATTCCGCCTAAACACTCCGTTCGAAGCTCCTGTTCGACGGTATTTCTCAACTCTTCATTGGGAATTATCAGGTTCGCACCCTGAATTCCGGCAAGATTAAAGGTCTTTGTAACGGACGTAAGCGCTATTGTATTTTCCTGAATTTCATCAGAAAGAAAAGCCGTAGGGAAATGCCTTTTGTAAACCAGGTCGGAATGAATTTCATCGGAAATCATTTTGACATTATATTTAAGACAGATTCTCGCGACCTCAATTATTTCTTCTCTGTCCCACACCCTGCCGACGGGATTGTGGGGAGAACAGAAAAGCATCAGCTTTACGTCATTTTCGGTTATCTTTTTTTCAAGGTCATTATAATCAATGAAGTATCTGCCGTTAATGTTTTTTAACTCACTTACCGTCAGTTTCCTTTTGTTGTTGACTATGACGTTTGCAAAGGGAAAATACACGGGCTGTAAGATAAGGACGGCATCATTTTCTTTTGTCAGCGAACGTAAAGCTGCCGATATTCCCGACATAACACCCTCACAGGGCGTTATCCATTCCCTTTTAATATTAAAGCCAAAACGCTTTTTGTTCCATTCAATAAGCAAATCAAAATATTCTTCGTCAATATCCGTATAGCCGAATATTCCCGACTTTGCAGTTTCGCAGAGTGAATTTATTATTTCCGGAGCGGTCCTGAAATCCATATCGGCAACCCACATCGGAATAAGTCTTTTGTCGGGATAACGCGGATGCGCCATATATTTTACGGAATTCGTACCTCTTCTGTCATAAACTGTGTCAAAATCATATCTCATAAGTCAAGCCCTTTACTGATAGCAAATTACCTACTTAACAAGTAGGTTGTTCTGTTGTTTAGTAATATACCACTGCAATTAAAAAAAGTCAACGATAGACGCCAAAATAAATTTTACTGCTTGGTGTTTCTTTAAAAAGCATTAAAAACAGGTAAAAGCCCTATTCCATATTCTGATTAAAGCCAAGCAGGCAGGGATATTTCACTTCCCTGCCTGTTTTATTATTCATTTTTAAAACGCCCATTTTCCCTTGCGGAAAATCGGTACGGTTTTTCCGTCACGGGTTACGGCGTCAATGTCAAGTCCGTCGTAGCCTATCATAAAGTCAACGTGAATCATTGAGTCGTTAATACCCTTTTCCCGACACTCCTCAAGAGTATACTTTTCAAAATCCTTTATCGTATCCGCAAAACCCATACCGAGCGCAAGGTGACAGGCGGCGTTTTCGTCAAACAGCGTTTCGTAGAAAAGCAGTCCGCTTTCGGAAATCGGTGAATTTACAGGAACGAGAGCGCATTCGCCGAGGTAAGAAGCTCCCTCATCCATCGAAATCATCTGTTTGAGAAGCCCCTCATTCTTTTCGGCGTGAACCTCAACAGCCTTGCCGTTTTCAAAGCGGACGGAGAAATTTTCAATTAACTGTCCCTGATATGAAAGCGGCTTTGTTGCGTAAACAATACCCTCTGCAACACCCCTCTTGGGAGAAATAAAGCATTCCTCGGTCGGAATATTCGGATTAAAGAAAATGCCCTTAAGAGACGTATCTCCGCCGCCCTTGAATTCGGCGTCCTCTATCATTCCGACAGTAAAATCGGTACCGTTGTCGCCCTTATAAACGAGCTTGTCAATGCCAAGACCGTTAAGATATGCACATCGGTCGTGCAGGTCCTTATTATGAGCCTCCCACGCGGCAATGGGGTCTTCGTCAACGCGCGAGGTAAAGAGAATTGCCTCCCACAGCTTTTCCATAGCCCTTCCCTTCGGAAGCTCCGGGAACAGCTTTTTTGCCCATTTTTCTCCGGGAACGGCGGCAATGCACCACTGGTATTTATTTTCCATTTTATCACGGTAAGGCTTAACTATCGGATAGCGTTTCTGCATAGCCTTCGCCATTTTTTCCTGATTTATGCCCTTTAATCCGTCAGGGTCCTCGGACACAAGGTAAATGCGGCACGGGAGAACGTCAACATAGTGCTGGAAACGCTCCTGTTCCCACTTTTCAACCTTGCCGAGAGTTGTAATATTACGGTAGCGGTAGTGAATTTTCGTAAGCGGCTGATAATCCCAGTCGACAATAACCTTTCCTGCGCCTGCCCTATAGCACTCCTCAACAAGTATTTTTACAAACTCGGGCTGGTCAAGGTCGCACTGAATAATGACCTCCTGCTTTTTCTGAATATTAACGCCGACCCGTGCGATAAGACGCGCATATTTTCTTAAAACTGTTTTTTTCATAATGTCCTCCTATACAGTTCTTTGAATTTGAAATACATTTAATATTCTATCATAAAAAGAAACCAAAGGCAACGGGGCTTTACTCGTCATACACCTTTGTTCCGACTTTTAAAACACAAAAACCCTCTCTTTTAAGGGCGAAACTGATAAAGAGATTCAAGCCGTAAAAGAAAGGGTAAATTTTATTTTGTATGCTTTTAGTTATTCTTCAAATTTTTCACGGTTTATCCAGAGCCCGAGCGCAGGATTGGGAATAAAATAAATCTCTTCGCCGTCAACCTCGTTAAAACCGTACTGAAGCTTATGCGGATTATATTTTTTTGCCGTTTCGTCATAGTCAGCCGCATTAAAGCCGACTGCCGTAATTTCTTCTTTGGTTATATTCTTAACGGCATAAGTAATTGTAAATCTTCCGTCGGACGAGCCGTGAATAAGATGCGCCGCCGCACCCATATTTTCGCGCAAATCGGCGTTTTCGGGCTTTCTGAACTGTTCAAGAGTGTGCAGACGTCCTTTATAACCGTATTTTCTAATCAGCTCGTCAACCTTATCATCCTCGCCGAAACGCTCAACGCCGGGGGCAAGGATAATAAGCTCTCCTCCGTCCGCCATAGCCATTCTTGTACGGTAGACCGCCTTATTGCCGAGCCATGTGCTCTGAAATTCATCGGGGTCAAGATACACTACGCATTTTTTCAAGCCGCTCTCAACAAAGTCGATATTTTTCTGTTGAGCTAATTTTACGGCGTTTGTCAGGCATTCTCTGCCCTCTCCGATAAACAGTCCGTGCATACGCGTCTTCCCTTCGGGAGCGGTCGTAACCGTAAGGACAAACATAATCGGTCTGCCTTTGAGAAAATGCTCCATACCGTAGTCAAACATCTTACGGACTGGAGTGTGGTCCTTACCCATCATACGCTCCATTCCGTAAACCGCGCCGACCATATGGGATTTATTTATCATTTCACTGCCGCCGACTCCGACAAAGAGATTTTTTGAATGATTTGCCATTCCGATAACCTCATGCGGCACAACCTGACCAGGAGAGATTATAAGGTCATAGCTTTCGTCCATTACCAGTCGGTTGACCTCGGCAGCAACAGGCTCGTCCCAAAGTCCTTCGGTAATTTCGGAAAGATAGCTTGCAGGAATTTCACCGAGCTTTACAACGTCCGTGCGCCATCTGTGGACAAGCATCCGCTCATAAGGAACATCCCCGAACATAGAGTTCCATTGAGGCTCGGTCATCGGAACATGGGTCCCTAAAGCAGGAAGAATATCGACCTGAACTCCCCTTTCGGTAAGAGCGTGGTAATAAACATTCGTAATAAAGCCTGCGCCCGAATGAAAACGGGTGAAATCAGGCGGAAGAATTAGAACCTTTTTTAAAGAGCGCCCTTCAAGAGAGGAAAGAAGCGCTTTTGTTATTTCTTCTCGTGTTAAGCCTGTATCCGTTTCGGAAACAAGAAAGATATCTTTCATTTTTTTCTCTCCCAAAGAAAATGTTTTAATGCGTGCGCAACTCCGCTGTTGTCGCACCCGTCGGTGATATAATCCGCCGACCCTTTAACCTCACTGTCGGAATTACCCATTGCGACGCCGATTCCGGCTGACTTAAGCATTGTTATATCGTTCGTATCGTCGCCGAACGCCATGGTGCTTTCCATAGGTATCTTGAGATATTCAGCCAGCTTTTCGAGCGCGTAGCCTTTGGTGGCTTGACGGCTGTTGATTTCAATATTATTTACAATTGAGGTCGTAAAGACGAGGTCGGGAAATTCTTCGGGCAGCTTTTTTAGCATTTCCGAACGCAGCTCCATATCCCGAAAGAACACCTGAATCTTCTGGACGCCCTCGGAGCGTTCTTTAAGGTACGCCTTAAGCTCGGGTACGGGAGTGCGAAGGTTGAGTATCATTTCAAGAGAGTGGTTATTTGCGGCATATTTGTTCGCTTTATCGTAAAGTGACTGCGTCATCCAGCCCCAACCGTTCTGATAGCAGTCGTAAATCACGTCAAGAGCGTCAAGCCGCTCCATAACGGAAACAGCCTGTTCACAGGGTATTTCGGAACCGCAAACGGTTTTATCTTCTAAAACATCGTACACCTGGGCGCCATTGACGGAAATAACGTAATGAACATAGGGAAGCTCCCTTATAACAGACGGCATTCCCCTATAGAAGCGGCCTGTGGCAGGGACGATTTCAACACCCTCTTCTGCCGCTTTTAAGAGCGAAGCGCTGTTCTCTTCGGACAGTTGTTTGTCGGAATTAAGCAATGTACCGTCAAGGTCCAGGGCAATAAGTCTGATATTATGCATTGTACTGTGAAGCCGCTGTGTCGCCGCCGTGACCCGTCCAGTTTGTGTGGAAGAACTGACCTCTCGGAGCGTCGGTTCTTTCATAGGTATGAGCGCCGAAATAGTCGCGCTGCGCCTGAAGAAGATTTGCAGGCAAACGCTCGGTAGTATATCCGTCAAAATAGCTCAAAGCAGATGTCATTGCAGGAGCAGGAACGCCGTACTGCAAGGCGGCAGAGGCAACCTTGCGCCATGAGGGAACAAGCTTTTCAATTGTATCCTTGAAATACGGGTCAAGAATCAGGTTTTTAAGCTCGGGGTTTTTGTCATACGCTTCCTTGATTTTGCCGAGAAAAACAGAACGGATAATGCAGCCGCCGCGCCACATAAGCGCTATTCCGCCGTAGTTAAGGTTCCAGCCGTAGTGTTCAGCCGCAGTGCGCATAAGCGTATAGCCCTGGGCATAGGAAATAATTTTGGAAGCAAAAAGCGCCTGTCTTATCGCTTCAACCATTTCTTTCTTATCGCCCTCAAATGCAGGAATCTTTCTGTCAAAGACCTTGCTTGCTTCGACGCGTTCTTCCTTCATTGCCGAAAGACATCTTGCAAATACCGCTTCACCGATAAGCGTAAGCGGAACACCCTCGTCGAGCGCCGCTATGCCCGTCCATTTTCCGGTACCCTTCTGTCCGGCAGTGTCAAGGATTTTTTCAGCCAGAGGCGAGCCGTCCTCATCCTTAAAAGCAAGAATATCACGGGAAATTTCTATAAGATAACTGTCAAGCTCGGTTTCGTTCCACTGCTTGAAGGTTTCATACATTTCCTCATAGCTCATACCCAAAAGGTCGCGCATAAGCTGATACGCTTCGCAAATAAGCTGCATATCGCCGTACTCGATTCCGTTATGAACCATCTTAACGAAATGGCCTGCGCCGTTTTCGCCTACCCAGTCACAGCAGGGTTCGCCGTTATCAACCTTTGCGCAGATAGCCTGCAGAATCGGTTTAACGTACTGCCAAGCCTCGGGAGAGCCGCCGGGCATCATACTCGGGCCGTTGAGCGCACCCTCTTCGCCGCCGGATACGCCCGTACCGATATAGAGCTTTCCCTTTGATTCAACATATTCCGTTCTGCGGATAGTGTCGGGGAAATGAGAGTTACCGCCGTCAATTATTATGTCGCCGTCCTCGAGAAGAGGAAGAAGCTGATCAATAAGCGTATCTACCGCGGAGCCTGCCTTAACCATCATAAAGACCTTGCGCGGCTTCTCAAGATTAGCTACAAGCTCTTCAAGGCTGTGGCAACCGATAATATTTTTTCCGCTTGCGCGGCCGTTTATAAAGTTGTCAACCTTGGAAACAGTGCGGTTATAGACCGCAACCGTGAAGCCCTTTGACTCCATATTCATAACAAGGTTTTCGCCCATAACGGCGAGTCCGATTAAACCGATATCTGCTTTTTTCATTTTAATTTTCTCCTTTATCTTTGTACGCGGGCGTTGCCCTTATATATATCCCAGACCTGCTTTTCATCCGCAGGTTCAGCGTAGTCATTAAGACTGCTTGCCGCAAGCACACCGCTTGCCCAGCCGAATTGCAGCCATTTGTCGGGCGTCCACTCCTTGAGAACGCCGTAAAGAAGACCGCCCGAAAATCCGTCGCCGCCGCCGATACGGTCCATTACCTGAATCGGTCTTGGCTCCTCAACATACCAATTTCCGTCCGCCCAGAGAATCGCGCCCCAGAGGTGCTCGTTGGCGGAAACAACCTGTCGCAGAGTGGTTGCATAGGCTCTTGCCTGGGGATATTTCTCTCTTACCTTATCTATCATAGCCTGGAAACGCTCAATTTTGGAGCCTAATTCCTTTCCGCCTGCCTCCGGACCGCTGAAACCAAGACACAGCTGGAAATCCTCCTCATTGCCGACAAGAATATCGGCTATAGACGCAATTTCGTGGAAAGCGGCACGAAGCTCTTCCTCGCGGCCTTTCCAGAAGGTTGCGCGATAGTTGAGGTCAAAGCTTACCAACGCGCCGTATTTCTTTGCAACCCTCGCAACCTCAAGACAGCACTCCGTAGTCTCCTTACTCATTGCGGCAATAAGACCCGAAAGGTGAAGAATTCCGACACCCTCCTGTCCGAAAATACGCTCAAGGTCAAAATCGTCTGCCGACAGTGTTCTGCCTATTTCGCCTGCGCGGTCATTCCATACTCTCGGCGCTCTTAAGCCAAAGCCCGAATCGGCAATATTAAACTGATGTCTGTATCCCCACGGACCGCCCTGCGGAACCTCTTTACCCTCAAAGCGAATATTGCGCGCACGAAGCTGGCGTTTAATGAAATCCGCCATCGGAGAGCCTTCAACAAATTTTGTAAGAACAAGGCATTCGTTACCGAGGCTGGACGCCACATTTAAGACGTTGCTTTCAGCCGAGGTCGCCTGTAAGTAAAACAAATTGCTGTTCTGTACCGCCATGCGGTCCTGCGGAGTAATCCGAAGTCCCATACTGGTAACTGTAGCAATTGCGTATTTTTTCATAATAAACACTCCTTTGCAGAACGGTTATTTTAATAAAAGATATCAAATTATTTTATCATATTGATATACGAAAATCAAGAATTACACTCCCGTTTAACAATTCAAATCTTTTTTATAATCCTTTATTTTCTTGAATACCTCTGGCGTTTGATAATATAGACAACCGCTTTTGTTCCTCTTAAAATATATTTACCGAGATTTCCCTTGATTCCGCTCATTAACGGCGAGCGGATTTTTGCATTTTCAAGCTTGTTTTCAACTCTGTGAACAGTCACGTTTTCATTTTCAAACGGAGAAAGAATACCGTCGCTGCCCGTTGCGTACGCGCCGTCGGAAAAAGCAAGAAGGTCCGACAGTGTTTTTTCATCCGGCATTTTGTTTTCAAACGGTAAAAGACAAAGGACGGCTGTTTCACGGCTTCCGTTGTAAGACGGAGCAAGGCTCTTTCCCTGCGGTGCAATAAGAGTATATGTAAGCGGTATTCTGTCGCCAGAACGGTTATTGTGATGGCGCTGTTTGCCGAAATACGTACCGAACGGATTCATCACAACCGAACCGTTTTCAAAAAGTCTCATCGGGCAGTACGCCATTGACGAAAGCACATTTCTGGCATTGCCTATGAGAAGTCCCTTGCTGCCGTCGGTAAGACCTATCATACCTGCGGAAAGCTGATTGTTAAATGAATCCAGAGCGCTGTTTTTCTCGTCCGCTTCTTTGTAAGAAGCAACTCTGAATGAAGAAATATCGCCTTCGAAATTGCGCTTGATTACGGAAACCTCGCCCTGATTTTCAAATGTAATACCAAAGGGTACCGCTTCCTGCCATTTCATATCGGTATATCTGCCGAGTGTGGAATTCTCGGTTGAAATCGCATCTCTTTCGGCTGTATAAGGGTAACTGACATCGGTTATTACGAAAATACCGTCTGTTGTTTCCGAAGTGAAAAATTTATAACTGAACGTGCCTTGTTCAATTTCTTCGGGAAGATTTATTCTGCCTTTCATTTCAATACATTTTCCGCCCTTTATACAGACAGAGTAAACGTTTTCAACAGTAAAGCCAATTAAATCATTATCATAAGTCAGATATGAACCGATAACACCGATAACCTTATCATCATAAACAATTTCGGCACCGCCGTCCGAGAAAACCATTTTCGATTTTCCGCTTTCAAGCACCCTGTCGTCGGAGGCGCTTTCCCATTCACTTTCGACAGCGGTTATTTCGTATTTGTCCTTGATTTCTGAAAACTTTAACATTACAAAAACGCTTTTGTCATTCATATGAATGACAGTCTGCTTTAAGAGTCCGTCAGCAATAATTTTTATATCGCTTTTTGTGTTACAAGAAAGCTGAACGCATTGAAGGGCAGTTCCCGTTGTATTGTGAACAACGAGTTTCCCGTTTTTATCCGCTGAGGCTTTAAGCAATTTTTCGGCAAGCGTGTTTGCGGCAGCCTCGCGCTGAATATTAAGCACAGGAGTTGCAAGACCGAAATGAGTTGTCGAAAGCAATTTGACTCTGTTCATAAAATCCTCATTATCGGCAACAGCCTTACGCGCCGTCCTGCTGCGTTCAATTGCTGTCCAGATTTTTCTGTTATACGGCTTTTCCGACCACGAGGCATAACCCGTAAAATTTCCGTCCGCCGTATCCTGGGTAAACTCAAGAGTTCCTACTGGTGAATGCGTTTTAAGGTATCCGCCCGGAGTATCAAATACAACATAATCAAGATCGGCAACCTCGCGGACAAGCCCGTTAATGCCGTCGGTATTCGCAAGTCGGTTTTTAATAATCGGAAGATTCAGACTTTCCCAGAATATAGCGTCGGCATCCATATTGATAAATATAAACAGGTCGTTTTTAATTTCACCTGAAATCTGTTTTTTCCGTAAATCCTTTACCAGCGCGCGAAGACAGCCTGCGTCGCATATATCCGCGTTTGAATAAGTCGGAATAACCGTCAGCGCCTCCCCTTTATACATAAAGGTCAAAGGATTATACGCCTTTTCGTCGTCAAGAGGCTTGGCGAGAGTTCTGAAAGCATCAAACGGGACGCACGAATAGTAAAGACAAAGCGCCTTTACGCCGAGCTTGTTATATGTATGCACCTGCGAGGGAGTGAACATAACCTCCTGAGGACGGACAATTTTTTCGCATTTACCGAAAATATCCTCAAGCCCCGACCCCTGTTCATTGGTAACGGCAAGGTTAATTGAAGCGGTCAGCTCGTCCTCCTGCATAGCGGAAAGAGCGCCGTTTGAATAACCCATTATTATGTTTTCATCGCCGTTTTCATTAACTCTTCGCTTCATTCCTTCAATAATATCGGGAGCGTACTCGGGCAGTATCTGCTCAAGTGAAAAGAAGTTTTCGCTGTCCCAGGTTCCTTTGACGGGTATCCCCTCTTCATTGAGCTTATCAAGCGTAGAGATAATCTTTCGGATAATTCTTAAATCCGAGCCAAAGCCCTGTTCGTCATTAGTGTCTCCGCGATAGGAATGATAGCAATTGACGTGAAACCCGTAAGCGATGTGAATGTTATATTCCATAATAAACTCCTAAAAAATATTACCTATTTATTATGACCTTTAACTACAATATTTGTCAACCCAAATCGTCAAATTGTATAAGGATTTCAAAGGTGAAAAAAGAGAAAATAAATACAGTGATTAAATCATTCGGAAAAGAACATAAATGTCAGACATTCTTTTTCAATACTCTAACAGGGTACTCTTTTACAAAAACTGCACTTTTTCGCGTTTTCTCTTGACATTCATTCTTCGGTTATGATATTTTTAATTTTGAGGTGTGGGGAAATGAAGAAAAATACGGACGAGTTGATGTTTGCTCTTAAAAATGAAACAGAATCAATAGAAGGTTATCTTGAAAACAATAAAGACGAGCTCATTAAAATAGACATCCGTAAAATGTGGGACGGTTTTATCAGCAAATCCGGCTTATCAAAAGTCGATATTATTGAACGTTCAAGTTGCGGATACAACTATTTTTACTGCATAATCAACGGAGATAAAACCCCGTCAAGAGATAAGATAATTGAACTGAGTATTGCTATGAATTTATCGGTTGACGACTGTCAGACGGCGCTCAAATACTGCGGCAAAGCTCCGCTTTATCCGAGAGTTAAACGCGACAGCATTATCATATACGGATTAAATGAACACCAACCCATAAGCGAGATAAACAAAGCCCTGAAAAACAATGGCGAAAAGACTTTAAAAATCGGAAGTGAGAAAAATGGTTAAGTGCCCGAAGTGCTCAAAAGAATTGCCTGACGGCACAGCATTCTGCCTTAACTGCTTTTCTCCGTTGAGAAGTGTCGCCGCAGCAACTCCGCAAAGCACAAAAAATAATAGACTTTTAGGCATTTTAAAAAGCAGACAGATGAAGATTACTCTCTCCTGTCTGCTTATTGCCGCCCTTTTCAGCGCAGGAGCGGTTATTTTAAAGAAAAATTTGCACAAACCCGAGACAGTTGCCGCCCAAAGCACCTCCTTTGTAACCGTTACAAATTCGAACGGTGAAATAGTAACAAACAGGAACGGAGAAGCGGCTACTCAAGCGGTTGCCGAGGTTACAGACGAAAACGGCGAAGCGGTTACAAACGAGGACGGCTCAAAGGTCTACAGAGCGGTTGTTCCCGTAACAAATGCAAGCGGAGAAAGCGTTACCAATAAAAGCGGAGAACAGATTTTTGAGGTTGTAACCACTCAAAGCCCCTCAAAAACAAACGGTTCAACAGAGCCAACAAGTAAAAACGGCTTATTTGGTTGGCTGTTCGACAACCAAAAAACAACAACAAATCAAACTGACTCTGCAACCTCTGAAACAGAAAGAAATACCGAAGACAGCACGACTGTTTTGACAACGCTGTCAACCACTAATGAAACATCAACTGCTTCAACTACCGCAACGGCACAACCATCGACAAGCTCTACAACAGAACCTACTACACAATCGACGACAACTTCAACCACTTTAGAAAAGGATTCCGGCGATTATACTTACAGAGAATTAAACGGCAAGATATTTATAGTCTCTTACAACGGGAAAGCAACTGAACACGACATTATAGTTCCTGCATATATAGACGGAAAAGAGGTTACATATATCGGTGCAGGCGCTTTTAAAAAGAATATGAATATCTTCTCTATCACTTTTGAAAGTGCCGCTTCCGGTAGCGGTAGAAAGTTGATTTTTCAGGAAGGCGAAGTATTCTATTTATCTAATCTTCGAAAAATTAAGCTCGCTGACGAAACATCAAATTGTACATTAAATGCCAGCGGTACAGCAGTGAACAATAATACTGATACAAGCAGCTTATCCGTGTTTTCAGAGATTTTTGGCTCTTCGGTAAATCTTCATGAGATAACCATTGATGTAACTCGCAATATTTCAGACAGTGACGGTTACCTAGCAGTAATAAATAATTGCATATATTATAACAACTGCTTTGTTATGTGTCCGCCAAATTATCAAAAATACTTCTACCAGTTTAAAAATGGAACGACAGGTATCGCGGATTATGCGTTCAATCGCTGTCCGTTATTATCCAGGATTTATTTACCTTCGAGTATAAAAAATGTAAGTTATAAAGCTTTCTCTAACGCGAAAGGGTTAAAGACGATTGAAGTTGATTCCGGCAATCCTTATTTTTCTGCGTATAACGGAGTGTTGATGTCAAAAACTCAAAATAATATGATTTGTTATCCAAAAGCCAAAACAGATACAGAATTTGTTTTTCCTGACGATTACGCTTCGTATACCTTTGATTTACAAGCTTTTTGCGCAAACCCGTATTTGACAACTCTGACATTACCTAAATGCAAAGTAATAAATACTGCTAATACAACTGATTACAAACCAACTAAACTGGTAACTGTCAGACTTTCAAAAAGTGATCCAAATTTAAGCGGCAACAAAGATATTCTTTCAAAATACTACAGTGTCGAAACATATTAAAACATCGCCTGTACCTTTTCGGTGCAGGCGATGTTTTTGTATAACGAATACGATGTGAAAGTCCGTTATTTAAAGAAATTAACCGGATAAAAATACCTCCTAATATGTTAATCCGTCAAATATGGTTTTACTTTATTACGCTAATGTGTTATAATTAAATTTAACCTAAACAAAACTATTTCTTTTAAAGAAAGAGTGCATTACAATGACAGAAAAAGAGTTCTTTAAAGAAAATAAAAATGTTGCTGTCGCCTTTTCGGGCGGAGTGGATTCGTCGGTGCTTTTGCTTCTTGCAAAGCGTTATTGCGAAAACGTCAAGGCGTATTTTGTCAAAAGCAGCTTTCAGCCTGAATTTGAATATGAGGACGCATTAGCTGTCACAAGACTTCTTGACGTTGAAACAGAAGTGATAAGAGTTGACGTGCTTTCGGATAAGGATATAGTTAAAAATCCCGACATACGGTGTTACTACTGCAAAAAACGCATTTTTGAAGCCATCTGCAAAGCCGCCGAAAAGGACGGATTTAATACTGTTCTCGAGGGTACAAATGCTTCGGACGATATTTCGGACAGACCCGGTTTTGCCGCTCTTAAGGAAATGGGAATTCTTTCTCCGCTTCGCGAATTCGGATACACAAAAAAACAAATCCGCACTATTGCAAGGGAAAACCGTTTGCCCGTTGCCGATAAGCCGTCCTACGCCTGCCTTGCCACAAGGATACCTACGGGCATCGTTATTACAAAAGAGATTCTTGAAAAGACGGAAAAAGCAGAGGGCTGTCTGCGCAATATAGGTTTTAAGAATTTCCGCTTGAGATACCTTGACGGCGCTGCTAAACTCGAGCTCGGGGAAAAAGAATTTGAGCTTCTTTATAAAAACAGAGAAAGAGTTACCACAATATTGTCCCCGTACTATGAAAACGTGTATATTGATTTAAGGGAGAGAGCCGATGAATAAGGACGAACTAAGGCAAATGCTCAAAAAGGTTTCAAGCGGCGAAATGTCCGTTGACGAAGCCGTAAACAGAATAAAGCTTTCAACCTTTGACGAAATGGATTTTGCCAAAATAGATACTCACAGAGGTGTCCGTCAGGGCGAAAACGAGGTTATTTACGGAGAGGGCAAAACCGCAGAGCAAATAATAAAAATAACAAGCCATATTCTCAAAAACTCCGCTGAAAGCGTACTTATCACCCGACTTTCGGAGGAGAAGGCAAAAGAGGTTTCAAAAGAAATTCCGCTTTTCTATGATAAAACCTCAAAAATCGGAATTGCAGGAAAAAGAAACGAAAACAAGGAAATCGGTAATATCGTAATCGCCACAGGCGGAACGAGCGATATACCCGTCGCCGAGGAAGCGGCGCTTACCGCCGAGTACTACGGAAACAAGGTCACGCGGCTTTATGACGTAGGCGTTTCGGGAATTCACAGGCTTCTTGAAAACGCCGACGTACTTATTGACGCAAAGGTTGTCATCGCCATAGCTGGAATGGAGGGCGCGCTTGCAAGCGTGGTCGGCGGTATGGTTGACTGTCCCGTTATCGCCGTTCCTACAAGCGTAGGCTACGGGTCTAATTTTGAGGGACTCTCCGCGCTTTTGTCAATGCTTAATTCCTGCGCAAGCGGAGTGAGCGTAGTCAATATTGACAACGGCTTCGGAGCAGGCTATATTGCGAGTATGATTAACAAAATGTAGGTGGAAACATGAATCTGTATCTTGAATGTAATATGGGCGCTGCTGGCGATATGCTCGCCTCGGCTCTTGTCGGTTTGTTTGACGAGAGACAAAAGGTTATTGAAGAGCTCAACAGTCTGTCACTCCCCCACACTGAAATTTTATTTGAAGAAAAGGAACAAAACGGCATTACGGGCGTGCATCTTAACGTCGTTATAAACGGCGAAACGGAAACACCCGAGACTCATCACGCTCATCATCACCATCACTCCCACAGAGGGCTAAAAGAGGTTTTTGAAATAATCGACACTCTTTCGGTCAGTCAGAAGGTCAGGGATGATGTTAAGGAAATATATGCCATTATTGCAAAAGCAGAGGCGAAGGTTCACAATACAGAAGTAGGAGAAGCACATTTTCACGAGCTTGGCATGCTTGACGCAATAGCCGATATTACAATATGCTCATACCTTTTTGAAAAGCTGAATGTTGAGAGAATTATCTGTTCTCCGATTAACGTCGGAAACGGTACGGTACATTGCGCTCACGGCGTTTTGCCTGTCCCCGCCCCTGCAACTGCCGAAATACTTGTCGGTGTTCCGTTTTATAAAAGCGAAACAATGACGGAGCTTTGCACACCTACGGGTGCGGCAATTGTTAAATACTTTTCAGACGGTTTTTCCTCTTCGCCCGAATTTACATCCGTTAAGAAAATCGGTATCGGCGCAGGCACAAAAAATCTTGAGCAGGCAAATATTTTAAGAGCGTTTTTATCCGAAGAAAGCACTGTTACGGAGCTTTCCTGCAATATCGACGATATGACGGGCGAGGAAGCGGCGTTCGCCGCCGAAAAAATGATGAAAGAGGGCGCGCGCGACTGTTTCATAACTCCGATTATTATGAAAAAAGGCAGACCTGCTTTTCTTTTCACCGTCATTTGTGACAGCGAACAGGCGGACAAATTCGCTTCCCTAATTTTTCTTCACACGTCAACCATCGGTTTAAGAAAATACACCCCGAGCCGTTACACGCTTCAAAGAGAAATCAGAGAGGAAAGCGGCGTTCGCATCAAGCGTTCAGAGGGCTATTCGGCGCAAAAGGAAAAAGTTGAATTTGAGGATATAAAAAAACTTGCCGAGGAAAGGGATATTTCCGTTTTTCAGGCAAGAAAAATACTTGAAAACAAATAAAAATAAGAGGTGATATTATGTCAGACTATTTCGGCAAAGACACTCCGAAGCTCGGCTTCGGTCTTATGAGACTTCCGAAAAAGGGAGTAAAAATCGATATTGAGCAGACAAAAAAGATGGTCGATATGTTTATTGACGCAGGCTTTACATACTTTGACACGGCTTACGTTTATATCGGAAGCGAAAGCGCAACAAAAAAGGCTCTTGTAGAGCGATATGACCGTGAAGCTTACACTCTTGCGGATAAAATCAACGCCAGCGTTGCTCCGACGGAAAAGTTTGCAAAAAAAGAGTTTTTCACAAGTCTTGAAAGAACGGGAGCAGGTTATTTTGACTACTATCTGCTTCATGCGTTTATGGAAAACAACTACGAAAAATACGACAAGTTCCACCTCTGGGATTTTGTAAAGGAGCAGAAGGCAAAGGGACTTATAAAGCATTACGGCTTCTCGTTTCACGGCGGTCCGAAGCTGCTCGACAAGCTTCTTACTGAGCACCCCGACGTTGAATTTGTCCAGCTTCAGCTAAACTACGCGGACTGGGAAAATTCAAAAATTACCTCAAGAGCAAATTACGAGGTAGCGCGAAATCACGGAAAAGCCATTACCGTAATGGAGCCGGTAAAGGGCGGCGCTCTTGCAAAGCCGGACAGCAAAATTCAGGAGCTGTTCTCCGCCTATTCACCCGATATGTCCGCCGCGTCCTGGGCGATACGCTTTGCCGCCTCGCTTGACGGAATTCTCACTGTACTTTCGGGTATGTCTAATATCGAACAGATGCAGGATAATCTCTCATATATGAAGGATTTCAAACCGCTTAACGAGGAAGAGCAGAAAATCATTCAGCAAGCGCAACGCATACTCGGTCAGTCCTCAACCGTCCCCTGCACCGCCTGTCACTACTGCACGGAAGGATGTCCTATGCAAATACCGATTCCCGACGTTTTTTCGGCGCTTAATCTTCAGCTGGGCAACGGTCAGCTTGACGAGGCGAAAAAAGCGTATAAGCTGATTTCCGAAGCAGGTCACAAGGCTTCCGACTGTATTGAATGCGGCCAGTGCGAGGGCGCCTGCCCACAGCACATTTCAATTATTGAATGCTTAAAAAAGGCTTCGGAAATTCTTGAAAATAACTGATATTTAGTGATTTGTCAAACTAAGTGCAACACTTATTAAGCTCAAAGTCCCATAAATCTT
>ERZ842401.437-NODE-437-length-60410-cov-5.121548_pt1 | contig 60410 bp, 59 predicted proteins | sample MGYA00521270_ERZ842401 | MGnify/ENA primary metagenome ERZ842401 (study PRJEB31892, sample SAMEA3878208) | bioreactor metagenome | biome: Moose rumen | place: Sweden | collected 2011-10 | study: EMG produced TPA metagenomics assembly of the PRJEB12797 data set...
TTCAAGGAAAACTTATGTACGGAATCAAAAATCACACAAAATTTATGATTGAGCCCTTTTTTTTACAAAAAAATAGAAAAATCAAGCAGAAAAACAAAAAATATGATATAATAAAAATGTTTGGAGGTTGATTTGAACTATTCATTTTCTGGGCATGTGTTTAAAAGAATGGCTGAGAGAGGCTTTTCTCCCGAAACTATAAAATCTGTCATAGAAAATGGAAGAGTAATAAAAGATTATCCTGACGATACGCCATATCCTAGCAGATTAATTTTAGGCTTTGATGGGGAACGTCCTGTTCATGTTGTTTCAGCTTATAATGCAGAAAATGACACTGAATATGTAATTACTGTATATGAACCAACTGTTCAAAAATGGTCTAATAACTTTACGGAAAGGAGATAAAAATGAAATGTCCTATTTGTAGATTCGGCGAAATGAAAGATGGTTTTACCCAAGTAGTTTTAACAAGAGGTAATTCAACCGTTATTTTCCGTAATGTTCCGGCTCAAATTTGCGATGACTGCGGTGAGTATTATCTCGATGAAGAAACAGCAAAAGATATCTATAGCCGTGCAGAGTATTGCTTCACTTCAGGACAGGAAGTTGCAATTATTGAATATAAGCAACTAATTCCTGCATAAAACATAAATCACCTAACACATATAAGGCCCCAGCTTGTCAATAAGAATCCTCAAAAAATAATCACTTAAGGCTGTCTTTTTCAGGCAGTTCTGAGACTACATGTCCTGCTTAGTCTTTCCAGACACCGTTAATGTCAAAGTACATGCCGTTGGGAACAAAGGCTGGATGGCTCCTGTCTTTTTGCGAAAGGACTGGAAGTGAAGCGTTTGGCCACTGGACTCCTATTGTGGGGTCGTTCCACATTATGCCGCCCTCGTCTTCTGGGTGATAGAAGTCCGTGCACTTGTATGCAAACACTGCGCTGTCGGTAAGAACTTGAAATCCGTGGGCAAATCCTTGGGGAATGTAAAACTGATTCTGTTTTTCTGCGTCAAGGATTATTCCGTGCCATTTTCCGAATGTGGGGGAGCCGTTCCGTAAGTCAACCGCAACATCAAATACTTTTCCGCTTACTGCTCGCACAAGTTTTCCCTGGGGAAAGTGCTTTTGAAAATGCAGTCCCCTAAGAACATTCTTTGCAGAGGAAGACTGATTGTCCTGCACGAATATCATGGTAAGTCCTGCTGCCTCAAAATCCTTTTGGCTGTAGACTTCAAAAAAATATCCCCGTTGGTCTCCGAACACTTTGGGCAAAACTTCGTACAGTCCCTCTATGGGGCACTTCTTGAATTCAAACGCCATGACTAATTCCTTCCTGCAATAAATTTTAAATAGTCGCCATAAGTCGTCTTGTATCCTGCTGCAAGTTTAAGAAGGTTTTCCTTTGAAAGCCATCCGTTTGCAAAGGCGATTTCTTCTATGCAGCTTACATACATGCCCTGCCTCTTTTGGATTGTAGCAATAAAGTTTGATGCTTCTAGAAGTCCATCGTAAGTGCCAGTGTCAAGCCATGCCATTCCTCGGCCTAAAAGTTCTACGCTCAGTTTTTTTTGCCTAAGATAGGTGTTGTTTACTTCGGTTATTTCTATTTCGCCCCGTGGGGAAGGTTTGATTTCTTTTGCAATCTGAACTACCGAATTGTCGTAAAAGTAAAGTCCTGGAACAGCATAGTTTGATTTTGGCACCGAAGGTTTTTCTTCTATGCCTAGAACCTTTCCCTCTGAGTTAAATTCAACTACTCCGTAAGCGGTGGGATCTTTTACATAGTAGCCGAATATAACCGCTCCTCCTTCTGTTTCTGTCTTTGAAGCTGCCCGTTTTAGTGTTGCGGTAAAGGACTGTCCGTAAAAAATGTTGTCTCCCAAAACAAGGGCCACACTGTCGCTACCAATAAATTTTTTGCCTACAATGAATGCGTCTGCAAGTCCACGGGGGCTTTCCTGTACGGCATAGTTAAAGCGCATTCCCAGCCAAGAGCCGTCACTAAAAAGTTCCTTAAAGAGGGAGATGTCTCTTGGTGTGGAAATAATGAGCACTTCGCGGATTCCTGCTAGCATAAGGACGCTAAGGGGATAGTAAATCATGGGCTTGTCATAAAGCGGAAGAATCTGTTTTGAAACAGCTTTTGTTATGGGGTAGAGGCGTGTTCCTGAGCCTCCTGCTAGAATGATTCCTTTCATGCCCTAGATTATACCACAAAAGAAGTCTGTAGACAACAAATAAAAAAGCTCCCCTTTTTAGGAGAGCCTTTATAGTGGCGAGTGGGATCGAACCACTGACATACGGAATATGAGTCCGTTGTTCTACCGACTGGACTACGCCACCACGATGGTCTTAATATATCAGAAAGATTTTTTTGTGTCAATAGTTTTCTTTTTAGCGTAACTGGCTGCCGGGAATTATTGCCTTTGCCTCTAAGAGAAGTTCCTGCATTTGGGAGTCGGTGTAGGGTGGAATGCTATTGTAGCTTTCGTTAAGGCAGAGCCTGTTTTGAAACTGTGCAAAATACCACTGGGCATCTTTTGGTAGCATGCTTGCCATGATTTTAATTTCTTCTTTTTGCACCAAGGGAGGAACCAGTACTGTGCGCCATTCCCTTTTGTTTGGTGGAAATTTTTTTAGGACTTCAATACTCTGCAAGAGAAGGTTTTTAAAATTTTCAGCCTTAGAGGTATTCCCATTTTGGAGCAGGGCATATTTTTCTGGAGAAGTCTTTATGTCCATTGCAATGTAGTCGGGACAGGTTTGGGAATCTGCACAAAGTTCTTCAAGTTTATTTGGAAGAAGACCGTTTGTGTCAAGCTTAACTTTTAGTCCAAGGCTTTTTGCTTTTTTTATGAGGGGAACAAGGTTTTTGTTTAGGAGAGGTTCACCGCCTGATACTGCAAGGCCCGTAAGTACATTTTTTCTCTTTTCTAGATGAAGAAAAATGTCTTCAAGGGTAACTGCGTTTGCCTCTTCCTTAAGGGCATCTTCTTCTACAAGGGGACGGTTGTAGCAGTAGGGGCAGCGCAACTGGCAGCCTTTTAGAAAAACTGTCGCCGCAACCCTGCCGGGAAAGTCAACAAGACTTGTCTTTACTAGAATCCCGACGGGGTCACCTAAAGTTTGGCTAGGCAAGGACTGCTTCTTTTTTTAGAATGGCGTTAAGTTCTTCAACACAGTGAGCCCGTCCTATTTCCTTTCCGTAAGCATTGCGGAAAATTGCTGTAGGAGTAGAGAAAACCCCCTGAGAAGCTGCTTTTTCAAGTCCTGACTCTGTGTCTACATCAACATAGGACCCCTTCATGTCTACACCAGAAAGATACTGCTTTACAGGCGGACAGTTGGGGCATACTTCCCTAAAGTAAAGTTCGTATGATGCAGGGATCTGATCTTCTTCGTCAAAAAGATTTGCTTCGTGACTGACTTCTGCCTGCTGGGGTGCAGTCTGCACTTTTTCTAGAGGTGCTGAACTTTCTTCTGCAAAGGATTCCTTTCTGCTTTCTTCTATACTGAACAGTTTGCGCATTTCGTATTCATCACGCTTTCCCTTGTTCCAGTTTTTAACGGCTCGGTAATAGCCTACGATTCTTGCGTAAACTTCTGTTTCTGTTCCGTGAACTGATTCAAGTTCCGCCTTTGTGCGTTCAATGTCCGCTTCAATCTGCTCAAGGGTTCTTTCTCCCGTGTGCTCGTTCTGTTCCATAATCAACTTTTCCTCCCGATTATTCCCATTTATGAATTCTGCATGTTTGCAATGTAGTCAGCTTTTTCCTGTTCCAGTTTGCGAAGCCTTTCCCTAAGGGCTGCTTCCTTTTCTGCCTTGCACTTGGGACATTCAAACTGCTGTCCGTTAAGGTATCCGTGAATCTTGCACACTGAATATGTGGGACTGATTGTTACATAGGGCACCCTGTAGTTATTCATTATGGTGCGTACCAGATCTCGGCATGCTCTCCAGTCTTTTATCTGCTCTCCCATAAAGGTGTGGAATACTGTTCCTCCTGTGTAGCGGGTTTGCAAGGCTTCCTGATGATCAAGGGCTTCAAAAATGTCGGCCGTGTAGTCAACAGGTAACTGGGTGCTGTTTGTGTAGAAGGGGTCTTCCTTTCCGCTGGTAATTATTCCAGGAAAATTCTTTACATCGTGGCGAGCAAGGCGGTAACTGGTGCTTTCTGCAGGAGTGGCCTCCAGGTTAAAGAGTTCGCCCGTCTTTTCCTGATAGTCCTGCATACGGCTCCTCATGTGGTCAAGAACCTTGCATGCAAAGTCCTTGCCTTCTGCAGTGGAAATATCCTTTCCCAAAAAGTTAAGACAGCATTCGTTCATTCCGCACAGACCGATTGTATTAAAGTGATTCTTTAAAGTCTTAAGGTAGCGCTTGGTGTAGGGGAAGAGTCCTCCGTCCAGAAGTCGCTGTATTACCTTCCTCTTTATGCAGAGGCTTTCTTTTGCAAGATCCATAAGGTAGTCCAGCCGTGCAAAGAATTCTTTTTCGTCCTTTGCAAGAAATCCAATTTGGGGTAGGTTGATTGTTACCACTCCAAGACTTCCTGTAAATTCGTCGCTTCCAAAAAGTCCTCCACCGCGTTTTCTAAGTTCCCTCTTGTCAAGGCGAAGACGGCAACACATGCTACGCACATCACTGGGGTCAAGGTCTGAGTTTACAAAATTCTGGAAGTAGGGCGTTCCGTATTGGCTTGTCATTTGGAAAAGCAGTTTTGCATTTTCGCTATCCCAGTCAAAGTTCTTGGTGATGTTGTATGTGGGAATTGGGTAACCGAATCCTCTTCCTGCGGCATCGCCTTCAAGCATGAGCTTTATGAACTGCCTGTTTATCATATCCATTTCTTTCTGACAGTCACCGTAGGTAAAATCCATTTCTTTACCGCCAACAATGGCCTTCTGGTTTTTAAGGTCATCGGGGCATACCCAGTCAAGAGTGATGTTTGTAAAGGGTGCCTGACTTCCCCAGCGGCTAGGAGTGTTCACTCCGTAGATGTAGCTTTGTATGCACTGGCGCACTTGTTCTTCGTTAAGATTGTCTACCTTTACAAATGGTGCAAGATATGTGTCAAATGAACTGAATGCCTGAGCGCCCGCCCATTCGTTCTGCATTATGCCCAAAAAGTTTACAATCTGATTTACCAGAGTGGAAAGGTGTGTGGCAGGCAGAGATGTGATTTTGTCTGGTACTCCGCCAAGGCCTTCCTTAATAAGTTGACGCAGGCTCCATCCGGCACAGTAGCCGCTGAACATGGAAAGGTCGTGTATGTGGAATGCACAGGTCTGATGGGCTTCTGCAATCTCTGGAGTATAGATGTTCTTAAGCCAGTAGTTTGCAGTAATTGTTCCAGAGTTGTGCAGAATCAGTCCGCCTAAAGAAAAGTTTACATTTGCATTTTCGTTTACGCGCCAGTCGCTTTGGCTAAGGTAGCCGTCCATTGTCTGGGAAATGTCCAGCATGAGTTTTTTTGCATCCCTCATTGCCGAGTGTCGTTCCCTGTAAAGAATGTAGGCCTTTGCAACTTCAACTTCCTTGCTTTCTATGAGGACAGTTTCTACAGTATCCTGAATTTCTTCTATTGCGGGAATTGAGTGGGCTCTTTGTCCTGCAAGAAGAAGACGCAGCCTCTCTTCAACCAGATCTGTAAGGGCTTCTGCCTTGTCGGGATCTGAGCGTTTTGAAACAGCTTCTATTGCCTTTGAAATGGCAGACTCTATTTTTTTTCTGTCGTAGCGCTCAATTTCGCCTGACCTTTTTACTACTTTTGAAAGTACCCCTTCCGTTTCCTTTTCTGATGAAGTTCCCAAAAAACTTTTCCATTCTGGGAATACTGTCTGCTCACTCACTTTTTGCCCCTCCCACTGTATTAACTTCGGTTATAAATTCTTCTATGCTGTTAAAGTGCTTGTATACGCTTGCAAATCTGATGTAGGCAACCTTGTCAACCTGATTAAGGCGCAGGAGGGCAAGTTCCCCAAGTTCGCTAGTTGCAATTTCTCTTGCAAGCTTTCCCTTAAGGTATGCTTCGTCTTCTATTTCTGTAACAATTTGATCAACCATGCTTGTGGAGACTGGCCTTTTTTCCAGAGCCCGTTCAATTCCCTTGGCAAGTTTGTCCCTGTCAAAGGGCTGCCTGCGACCGTCTCTTTTTACCACCATAAAGGGCTTTTCTTCTATGCGCTCGTAACTGGTAAAACGGAATCCGCAAGAAAGGCATTCCCGACGCCTTCTTATGCTTTCGCCGTTGGCCATGGTTCGAGATTCTATAACTTTGTCGTCTGCTTTACCGCAATTAGGGCATCGCATGAAGCACCTCTTGGGATTTACACTTTTTACGATTCTTTGTTAAATAAAATTGCTGCCAAAACATTAAAAGATTTCAGCATTACTTAAGAAAAGTCGTATATCCACCCATCTATATAATACCCCACCATGGACGACTTTGCAAGTTTAAAAAGACGGGAATTTGCAAAAAAATTCAAAAAAATCCCTAGGTTGAATAAATTTTCACAATGCTATACTCTTTTTTACATGAAAAAGGCAATTTTACCAGTAACTTTTCTTGTTGTTTTTATAGTGTTTACAGTTCTTGTAAAGACTCTTGATGTGTCTGCTATAGGACCTTTGGGCTCTGCTGTGGGATTTTCTACACTGAATGCATGGGCAAGGGATGCCTTGGGGCAGAACGGATTCTGTTACAGTCTTACCCAGATTTTGGGAGGACTGGCTCTCCTTACTGCATTTGTAGAGGCCCTTATGGGTTGCATTCAACTTGTAAAAAGGAAGAGCCTTCTTAAGGTGGATCGCAGGCTGATTGTTCTGGGACTTGTCTACATAGCCATGATTGTTCTTTACTTTGCCTTTGAAAAATTTCCTGTAAACTTTAGGCCAGTTCTTGAAGAAGGGCTTCTTGCGCCATCCTATCCTTCTTCCCACACTATGGTAATACTTACAGTCTTTGGTTCAACTTTTTTCTTTGCAGGAATTTTAAAAAACTACACGGTACGAACAATCGTAAAGACGCTCTGCATTATCTTTGTAATTGCAGCAACTGCAGGCCGACTCTTAAGCGGAGTTCATTGGCTTACCGACATTTTAGGCGGAGTTCTTGTTTCTGCATTTCTTGTAAGTTCCTATGTAGCGGCAGGAGAAAGGTAGAACTTTTTCTTTAGCGTTAAGACCTGTTTTCCATGGCAAGGGCTTTTGTGTAGGCCTCGTGCATGCTTACGCGGAAAAGTACTGGAACCAGAATGCGGATTCTTCGCGTGTTGCTTTTTCCGCTACGGGCTTTCCATGCTGAAGAAATTCTTTTCCAGAAGGATGCAAGTCTGGGAAGAAAAATCATGGTAAGGGAAAGATTGTCTGCAAAGGGCGTTTCCTCTTTTTTTGTAAGGGCATGTTCAATGCTTCTGAATCCTTGGGCAAACTGGGAACTTGTGGTTGTTCTGTAAAAAACTGATGAAACCTCCAGTGACAGGGCCAAGTGGGAAAGGGTTGCAATGTACTGGCTGTTGGGAATGTAGACTGGTGTGTTTTTTTCGATAACATTAAGCAAAACAGACACTGAGTAAAAAAAGAAACAATAGGCAAGAGCCGGACTTATGTCTGTAAGAATTTCCTTTGGACTAAACTTAAGTACAAGAAAAGAAAAAAGAATTAGGGCGACCCAAGCAATTAGGGCTGGAAGGGGAGGCACCCAGAATGCCCCAAGGGCAAGAAGAATCATGAGCAGAACTTTTGCCACTGGATGAATCTTATGCATGAAAGTGTTTCCTGCCCGGTAAGAAAAGAAAGTTCCAGAGTTTTCCTCTTTGATTTTTTTCCCGTTTATGACTGCCATATTAGATCCTCAAGGCTTTTGTAGGAAGACAGGGGATTTTTTATTCCCCAGGATTCAAGGGGTTGTGCTAGGGCGTCAAGGGGGCTTCCGTCAAAAACAATTTTTCCCTTGTGCAGTACCACAAACTGATTTGCCATGCCCAGACATTTTTCTATTTCGTGGGTAAGGAGCAGGACTGTCTTTTTGTTCTGATGCAGTTCCTGAATTAGCGCGTTTAAATCGCATACTCCAGGGTAATCTAGGTTTGCATAGGGTTCGTCAAAGATGATAATGTCTTTTTTCATGGCAAGAATAGATGCCACTGCAAGCCGCCGTTTTTCTCCTCCCGAAAGGAAGTGTGCCGGCCAGTCAGCCTTTGCGCTTAGTCCTGTTTCTGCAAGAGCCTTTTCTACAATCAGCGGAATTTCTTTTTTGCCAACTTTCTGATTTCGTGGACCTACAGCAATGTCGTCTCTGGGAGTGTCACCTAAAATTTGGGATGCTGCATCCTGAAATATGAGTCCAGGTTTGGAAGTTGTAAAGCATGTTCCGTCCGAGGCTTTTTGCAGTCCTGCAATAATACTCATAAGGACGCTCTTTCCGCTTCCATTGGCTCCTCCTATTACCGTAAGACTTCCTTCCTCAATGGAAAGGGAAACATCGTCCAGTGCGATAACAGGAGGCTGGCCCTGAATGAGAGAAGAAAAAACTTTGTAGAGCTTTTTAACTTCTATTACTTTCATTCTCTTTTGATTTCTTTAGTTCTTCAATAAGTTCCGCCTCTTCTTCCTCATCTGCTGGATACAGGAATCGTGCGGCAACGGGACGAAGTACTGCTGCAAGGGGAATTGAAACAATCCACTTTAAGAGGTCGCCTGCAATGTAGGGAGTGAATGTAAGTGCAAGTGCCTTCTGGAATGTTACTGGAGAACCCTTCTTTGCCATCTGGAACATGAACCAGGGAATTCCTGGAACATAAACAATAAGGAAACCCAAAAATGAAGCCACAGCAATTTTTATCCACATGGAAACTTTAAATTTCTTTTCCTGAATGTGGGGTTTGCCTACAATGAGTCCCGCTACAAGGGCGCCAAAGAAGTAGCCCCATATGTATCCGCCAGTGGGTCCGAATAGAACTCCGAATCCACCTCTTACGCCTGAGAAAACAGGAATTCCTATTCCGCCCAAAATGATGAACAGTCCTACTGCTCCTGCACCCTGGATTCCTCCCAGAATGAGTCCAGCCAGAATTGCAAAGAGATTCTGAACGGCAATGGGTACTGTTGTTCCAGGTATGGGTATAGAGACCACGCATCCTATGCAAATGAGTGCGGCAAAAAGTGCGGTAAATGCACTGCGCACGGCTGTAAGTTGAGTCTTTTTTGTCATTTCTCTTAACCTCCTTTGAAAAGACAAGAAAAGCTTTAACTCTCCAAATACTTTTTGTTATCTATTTTTTTTTGCCTGTGTTGATTTTCCTGCTGAAGGCTTCTTTCTTTTTGCAGGAGATGTCTTCTTAGCAGAAGAAGCAGTCTGTTTGCTGGCGGTCGCTTTCTTAGCAGAAGTCGCGCCCTGTTTGCTAACGGTCGCTTTCTTAGCAGAAGTCGCGCCCTGTTTGCTAACGGTTGCATTCTTAGCAGAAGAAGCAGTCTGTTTGCTAACGGTCGCTTTCTTATCAGAAGTCGCGCTCTGTTTGCTGGCGGTCGCTTTTTTAGCAGAAGAAGATGCCTGTTTGCTAACGGTTGTCTTCTTAGCAGAAGAAGCAGTCTGTTTGCTAACGGTCGCTTTCTTAGCAGAAGTCGCGCTCTGTTTGCTGACGGTCACTTTCTTAGCAGAAGTCGCGGTCTGTTTGCTAATGGGGGCATCTTCATCATCAGTGTGAGCGTCATCCGCAGAAAGTTCCCTTGCCATAAGTGCCTGCCTTACGGTAAGAACAACTTCGCTGCATTCGGGGTAGACCCTCTTTACAAAGAGGACTATAACTACGGCGCAGAGGAAGACCATTAGGGCGTACATGAACCAGTCTCCCCATTCAGAATAGACTGTCCTTGTCCTTTTGTAAACTGGTACTTCGCAGGAAAGGGCGGCGCTTTCAAAGAGGGGAAGGTCTGCAATTATTTTTCCGGCGGGATTTACTACAACAGAGTATCCGCTGTTTGCGCACCTTACAAGTGTTGTCCTGTATTCTATGGCCCTGTAGCTTGCTGCAATAAAGTGCTGGTATTCCGAAGAAGCTGTTCCTGACCACTGGTCGTTTGTAATGTTCATGAACACTTCGCTTCCGTTTCTGTACAGTTGGGAACAGACATCGTTAAATGCGTCTTCGAAGCAGATGGGTACCGAAAAAGTTACATAAGAGTCGGGATTGGGTTCCTCGTTTTCTATAAAGCGCCATCTTTCAATGGGGTCAGAAAGTCCGTTTGAATCAAGTTCTACTGTAAGAGAGTTTTCCCTTCCGTATTCAAGGGGTGTTGAAATGTAGGCATTGGAACTTACAGGCACCTTAAAAAGCACAAACTGATTCCCCGGTGTCCACCATCCTGAATGAACTACATTTGTCATAAAATTCTGCATAAGGGAACTGTTCTGATAAGGAATGCCTTCTGCAAATGGAACAAGATGAATCTTTGAATAGAAGCCTGAGAAATTTCCCCCTGCATCAAAAAAGAGGGCGGCATTGGTGAAGTGTCCCTTGCTTCGGTTTACATCGGCAGTTCCTCCAATTATAAAAGGAACACCCATTCTGTTTATAAAAGGCACAAGACCTTCCATGTCTCCGTTTCCGCTCTGGTATACATTCATGTAATCGGGATAGGGAAACTGTAGTATTCCCTCGCTCCACAAAACAAGGTCTGGCTCAAGGCCACTTCCCCTCATTCTGTGGATTTCCCCTTCGGTAAGGTCCATGCAGGTAAGCACATTTTCTCTTTCGCTTGTCTGCCAAGTGTCGGCGTTGTGTTGGACTATTACAGTGTTTATGGTTTTTTCAACTGTTCGGGGTAGGGCATACTCAAATACTCCGTATGCAAAGGAAAGCAGAAAGAGTACCGCTGTTCCCACTGCCGCAGCCCTGTAGCCACTGATCTGCATGGAAGACTGCATTGTTCTTGCCCTAAGCATAAGGTTTATACCTTCGCCCATAAGAGCAGACACAAGGCAGAAGAGAAAAGAAATTCCCCATACTCCCGTAACAGCTGCCGTCTGTGCAATTATCCTCCAGTTGTAAGCCGCCATGGAAAGAGTTCCCCAGGGATAGCCTAAAAAGTCTGAGGATTTTGCCCATTCCCAAAAAAGATAGATGGCCGTAAACCATAAAATTCTTAGCAGGGGCAAAAGTGGATGTTTTCCTCCGTCTTCTTCCAGTTGTATTTTTGGGGTTAGGTAAAGAGGCAGAATGCATGCCAGAGAGCCACATAGACCAGCCTCAACTGCGGTTCCAAGAGCGCTTGCCCCCAGAGTAAGGAAGGCGTAGTCGTGGAAGTTGTAAAGCCACCAGCTTGAGCAGAGGTGCACGGTAATGGCCTGAACAAACCAAATCCAGAAACTTTCCCCTGCGGATTTTGCAGAAAAAGTCGCCCTATATAGGGGTATGAGCGAAAAAAGAGCCAAAAAAGGGGTTCCAAAGGGCATAATTTCGTTTGAAATGGAAAATGCCAGCATAAATCCCGAAAAGATTGCACAAAAAACTTGTAAAATAATGCGAATCATTGTATTATTATTCTATATATTTATATTAAAAATTGCAAGATTGGGGAAGGGATTTTATGGATGCGCTAGTTACTGCCCATAAACAGGAATATGGAGAGGCGCCTGATGTAATGGCTCAGGCTCCGGGAAGATTTCATCTTATTGGCGAGCACACATGGTTCTTTAAAGACAAGACGCTTTCTATGGCCGTGGATCTGCCTGTGTATATTGCACTGTCTGCGCGGAGTGATTCAAACCTTAGGTTTTACTTTGTGCAGCTTAACGAAAGGAAGCGTGCAAACATTCCGTCTTTAAAGCTCAAAAAGGAAGACAAGTGGGCAAACGCTCTAAAGGCCATTGTATACGGATTTACAAGCGGTGGTTTTGACTGCGGTGGCATGAATGTAACAGTCTATTCCGAAATTCTTCCCTCTGCGGGATTCGGCATTACTACTGCAATAAAGGTTGCCATGGCTTGGGCTGTAAGAGACCTAATGCGCTTCAAGTGCAATGAGCAGCAGATGCTTCAGGTCCTTGAGCGTGCCAATCGGCTTTTCCTTCAGACTGAAAACTACAAGGCCGACAACTTTACGGCAATCTATTCAAAGAGAAATTCTCTGGTGCTTACCGACCATGCAAAAAATACATGCGAAGTAATTCCCTTTCCCTTTAAGGGGCGCACTATCATGCTTACAGACGCAAGGGTTCCCCGTATAGTAACATGGAACGAAGTTACCCTTCAGCAGCCAGAAAATGTCCTCCTTCTAGGAGAACTTAAGGAAAGACGGTCAAACATTTATGGTGGCTGGCATTACGAAGAAAACAAGGGCGACGTAAACGAAGTTCTTTCTGTGGTAAACGAAGACACAAGACGGCGGCTTATCTGCGTAATGAACGAACACAAGTGTATTCTTGATGCCGAAAGTGCACTGCGTAAAAATGACTTTTCTGCCTTTGCAAGGTCTGTCATTGCAAGCCACAAGAGCATGCGAGACTTGTACGACATTTCTTGTCCAGAAATAGACTGGATTCTAAAGAGGGTACAGGAACTGGACGAAAGCCCTGACGATTTGCGAAATCCTGTAAACTGCGGACGCATTACAGGCAAGGGCTTTGGTCGCTGCGTGTACACCATCCTCAGAAATTCCGATGTGGGAAAATTTAGGGAAAAACTTGCTGACTACGAGCGCATCTTTGGATTTACTCCTGCAAGTTACGAAGTAAAGCCTTCTGCGGGGGTAAAACTGCTGTGACTGTACTCCTGACAAATGACGACGGCTTTGATTCCGAAGGTATTAAGACACTTAAGGAAGTTTTTTCTACCAGACACGAAGTTTGGATTATGGCTCCTGTAAAAAATCATTCGGGGGCTTCATGCTGCTTGTCAATAACCAACAGGATTGAAGTATTCAAAAAAGGAAAAAACGAATATGCCCTTTTGGGAACTCCCGTGGACTGCGTGCTAAATGCCCTTACCAGTAATGTCTTTCCCCATCGACCTGATGTGGTGCTATCAGGAATAAACAGCGACAGCAATTTGGGAACTGATGTTCTTTATTCGGGAACATGCGGAGCCGCAAGACAGGCTTCTTCTTTTGGAGTTCCTGGAATTGCCTTGAGCATAAGAAATGACTACAGCGGAAAAACAAGCCAGAACTATGCTTCTCTTGCAAATTTTGCTTTGGAAAACCTTGACCGTCTTGTTTCTTTGTGTCAGGAAAAATATCCTCCAGAAGAGGGCGGACACTACAAATACTATCTGAACATAAACGCTCCCGTTACTGGACCTTACAGGGGAGTCCGCTTTGCCACCTTGTCAAAAAGGCATTATGGCGATACAGTAAGGGTGCTGAATGAATCTGACGAAAGACTTTTTATAGATGCCCGATATGTTGGGGAACAGGTAAAATCTTTAGGCGACGGAACTGAAGACAGTGCGGCGGTAGACAATGGAATGATTGCAATCTCCATGCTCTATACGGAACCGCAGTGCTACTATGGGGGTGGGACATGGCAGGACAGAACGCATTAAGCGAAGGAATTTCCTTGTACAACAGCGGAAAGTATTCCGCATCTCTTTCATTTTTCTTATCTCTTCCCGAAGACAACAGTGTGGATGACATTGAACTGGCCTACTACATAGGGCTGTGCTATTCAAAACTAAAAAGATATGATGATGCCCTTTTGTATCTTGAACAGGTTGTAACTGCCTCAGGAGAAATAAAGCAGAACGAAAAACAGGCTGAACGACTTTTGCAGTGCCGCTATCTTCTTGCCGTAATCTACTGCCTTAGCGGAAGAAAAAAACTTGCAGAATTTGAGCTGGGAAAACTTCTCGAAACAGGATATAAACCTTCTTCTGTATATGCCTCTTTGGCATACATTGCATGGGAGCAGGGTAACAGCGAGCAGAGTCTTTCCTACTATGCAAAGGCCCTTTCTGAAGACTCAGAAAATCCCACCGCCCTTAATGGAATGGGCTATGTGCTTGCGGAACAGGAAAAGGACCTTACCCAGGCTCTGGGCTATTGCAAAAAGGCTTTGGACAAGGAGCCAGAAAGTGCCGCCTGCTTGGACAGCCTTGGATGGGTGTATTTTAAGATGGGTCTTTATTCCGAGTCCAGAAAGTACCTTGAAAAAGCCCTGCAGCGTGACGCTTCCAACCACACCATTGCCGAACATTTGAGCCTTGCTCAGAGGGTAGAAGAATGAAAAAGTTTTTGCTTTGCCTTGCTCTTGTTTTTTTTGCCGCACCGCTTTCACTTTATGCCCAGATAAATCTTGAAGATACCGCTCGTGATGAGTCTTCCCAAATAAGAACTGCCCAGTCCGGTTTTGCAGAGGAAGAATTTAGACGGGGAGTGGAATCCTATTACAGAGGTTCATTTATGGATAGCATCCTTTCTTTCGAGAGGGCGCTTTCATATCTTCCAGGAGAAAATCTGATTCTTGAATGGTTGGGTAAGGCATATTACCGAGCCGGACTTGAGGGAACGGCTTTGCAGCAGTGGCAGTTTGCTTCTGATGCAGGCTATGGTGGACTTCTCCTTCAGAATAAAATAGAAATCGTAAGCGAACGGCGTGCAACGGGAACTACATACGGAGCTTCTCAACGCTACACCGAATCAGGTTCCTTTCCCCATGTAAACGGAAAGACCCTCATATACAGTCAGCCCATTTCTGTTCTTCCAAATGATGACGGTTCAATATGGGTAGTGGCATACGGTTCAAATGAACTTTTGCGCTTTAATGTAAACGGTCAGGTTATACGCCGGTCCCGTGGTCCTGTAAACGGATTAGACAGACCTATGGACATAATCCGTATGAACAACGGCAACCTTCTGCTTACGGAATTTATGGGTGACAGGCTCTGCCTTCTTGACGAAGACGGATTTTTCATAAAGACAATAGGAACAAAGGGCCGGGGTGAGGGTGAATTTATTGGTCCTCAGTATCTTGCCCTTGACAGCTATTCAAATATTTATGTTACCGATTTTGGAAACGCGAGAGTTGTAGTTCTTGATCCAGAAGGAAATCCCCTTTTGCATTTTGGCGAGGCTATAGGCGACTTCCCCGGATTTAAGTCTCCCACTGGAATTGCGGTTGTTGACGACAGAGTTTTTGTTGCAGACAGTGTTCGTGGTGCCGTCTACGAATTTGACAGGGCGGGCAACTACATAGGCTTCCTTGTTCCTGAAAAAACTTTTTCTCGTCCCGAATGCATGAAGGTGTGGGGGCAGTACATAATCCTTACCGACAGAAACCGAGTGGTAACAATTGATTCCCTTACGGGTGCTGTTTACGAAAATGCAAAAACTGGTAACGGAATAACTCAGGTAACAAGTGCTGTTCCCGACAAAAACGGAAACATAATCGTAACGGACTTTAAGGCCAACGAAATTTACATTATGTCAAATGTTTCAGAAGTTGCAGGTGGATACTTCGTTCAGATTGAGCGCGTAATTGCAGACAACTTTCCCACGGTAATTCTTGAAGTCAGGGTTGAAAATCGCCACCGTCAGCAGATTGTGGGTCTTTCCGACACCAACTTTCTTGTAACCGAAAACAAGCGTTTTGTTTCAGAGTTTAAACTCCTTGGAGCGGCAGACAACAATGACTATGCCGACATAACCATAATTGTTGACCGCAACACGAACATGGCTTCCTATACCGAACAGCTACAGACTGCAGTTAGGGAAATAGCCGCCAGCATGAATCCTGAGGCAAAACTTCAAATAATCGCCTCTGGAGACATTCCAGTAAAGGTGTACGAGGGGTCCCCTTCAAAGGCAGAATCCTTTACTCAGTCTTTCCTTAGTTCCGTGAACTACACTAGCGACCCTTCACTGGATCTTGCAATACGCCTTGCGGCAAACGAAACAATCAACGGTGAAAAAAAGAGAGGCATTATTTATATAACCGCCGGTGCCATAGGTCAGAATGCATTTTCTTCTTACGGACTTTCAGATCTTACCGCCTACCTGAACAACAATGCCATATCATTCAGCACTGTGCTTCTTGCTCAGGGTGCGGAATCTGATTCTACCGCATACATAACTCGCAACACCAGCGGTCAGAGTTACTATGTCTACAGACCAGAAGGACTTTCTGCCGTAGTGGAAGACATTACCTCACTGCCGTCGGGACTTTACCAAATGCAGTATGTTTCGGCTCTTCCCAAAGAATACGGACTTCGCTATTTGCCAGTGGAAGTTGAAGCTTATCTTTTAAATAAGAGCGGCCGTGACGAAACAGGATACTTTGCTCCCCTAGACTAGAAACTGACAGTCTTTACTTTTTTGTAAGAAGTCTCGCCTTGCGCACTGAAAATTCCGGGTGTTTTTTCTGCATGGAAAAAATTGCGTCCTCTACCTTGGCCTTTTTGGTGCTCCCGTCAGAAAAAAGTTCTCCTTGTACTGGAGTGTTTCTGCTTTCCACATGTTCCACTGCAACACCTAAAAGCCTTATGCCTCTTCCGTCTTCATATTTCTTTTTAAACAGGCTACAACATTCCTCAAAAAGCTGGTCTGCTGTACGCACAGGAGTTTCCCTTGTGTGCTGAACCGAAACAGTGGTAAAGTCATCGTACCTTATTTTTAGTGCCACAGTCCGGCTCCTTACATTTTCTTCATGCATGCGCCACAATACCGTTTCTGACAGTTCCATAAGGGCAGTTTCTATGGCATAAATGTCGGTCATATCTTCGTCGTATGTAGTTTCGCTACTTATGGAATGATTTTTTGCATCTTCTCCAAAGGTCATTCTCTTGTTTCCGCGAAGGGCCTCGTATATGAAAGTTCCCATGCTGTCGCCGAACATTGCCCTTAGTGTTGAACTACTTTGGGAATAAAGTTCTCTTGTTGTGGTAAAGCCTACGCTCCTAATTCTTTCAAGACTTTTTGTTCCCAGTCCCCACACCTTGTCAAGGGGAAGGGAAAGCATAAAGTCTTCTTCCTTTCCAAAAGGAACTACAGTAAGACCAAAAGGCTTTTTGTATCCTGAGGCAATTTTTGCAACATACATTGTTGAAGCAAGACCTATGCTTACCGTAAGTCCCGTTTCTTCAAGAACTCGTTCTTGTATTTTTTTTGCAGTGTCTTCTGCTTTTCCAAACAGGCGCTCCGTTCCAGTCATGTCAAGAAATGCTTCGTCTATAGACATTTGTCTTACATCGGGGGAATACTCCTTGAAGATGCTCATCACTTCGCCAGACTTTTCCTGATAGCGCTTCATGTTTCCTCTTAGAAAAACTGCATTAGGGCAAAGTTCCACAGCCTTTGTAAGGGGCATGGCAGAATGTACTCCATATTTTCTGGCCTCGTAGGATGCAGTGGAAACAACGCACCTTTTGTCTCCTGGAAGACCTCCGATAATTACAGGCTTACCCCTGTACTGGGGATTGTCCAGCTGCTCAACGGAAGCAAAAAAAGCATCAAGGTCTATGTGAAAGAAAACGCTCTGCATCAAGTTCCGTCCGCTTTTGTTGTAATTGTTTTTGAAACTTTTTTTAGTTCTGTGTCTGAAACATAAATGTAGGCGTCAACAGTAATTTCGTTTTGAGTTTCTTCATCTGCCGAATAAAGAATTTCCAAAGTCCCCGAAGGCCAGTCTGGCAGTCGGAATTGGGCTCTGTTTGAATCGTCCAGAATGTATTCGTAGTCGCTTTCGTAAAGGGGAATCCCCTGGCTAGAAGTAAGAGAAATTTCGTAGCGGTAAATGGTAAGAGAAGAAGATACAATTATGTGCCTTGCCGACAGTGAGCGGAATGAACTTTCTTCGTAGGAAACTGTGATTGATTGAGATTCCTCTTCTGCCTGAGTAATTTTTGTCTGAACCTGCTGTGCTGGAGTTTGCTTTTTTGCCTCCATAATTAGTATGGGCGTAAGGATTATGAGGCAACAGCATACGGTGGAAATGCCCGAAGTAAGGATAATCTGCCTTACGGAAGTTTTTATGTTTTTTTCTTCCGAGACCAACACCTTAAGGGAAATTACAATCCTGCACCAGGCTGAAAGGGCCAAAAAAAGCACACAGGCAAAGAGAAGATTTACCCCAAAAGAAGTTTTTGCAACAAGTATAAGGCCTTCTCTGTCAGCGTTAAAAGCAAGGCGCAGAAGGTAGGGAACAAAGGGGGACACGGTAAGGAGTGCCGCCAGTATAAGGGGTGCCGGTTTTTTTAACTTGCGGCAGAAAAGAGACACTGCATAGGCAAGGGCAAAGGCAAACACAAGGCTTATGTCTACAAAACTGAACAATATAAGACAGAATGCAGACATAACTACAGACTCGTAGCCCAAGACTCTAAAGGAAATTTTAAAGCGTTTTTTAATCTGTATGCTAAGCAGAATTTGCATGACAAAAAGGGTAAGTGAAACCTTTATTATAAAAAGTGCAATGGGATTTTTAAGGGGAGAAAAAATCAGTTGAAAAAATTCCAGAAGTAGGGCTGTAAGAAAAACTGTTGCAGGCAACATGTACCAGGTTCGGCCAAAGTCTTTTTGCATTGCCCGGTTTGAACTGGAAGATGCAAAGTTTGAAAAGGCCAAGGTAAGGAGCATTGCGGCAACAACTGCCATGTGTCCAAAGACAAAAAGAATTTCGTTAATCCAAAGAACAAGGTCTCCTGCCTTTATGGAGGCGTAGTGCATGTCCCACTGACTGCTCCTTAGGTGCTGTATGGAAAGTGCCGCATTTGCAAGAAAGTGGGCGTTAAGTGCTGTAGGACTACCCCTTATTTCTATTGAAGGAACATCTTCTTTTAGAAAGAGGAAAAGCCGTTCATCTCCGTCCAAAATGCCTAGCCGGTAAAGGAGCATAAGGTTACCCGGAAAGCTAAGGTTCAGTCCGGATTTTTGTGAGGCCTCCACCAAAGCCTGACTTAACCAGAGGGGAGAAACTGTCCCGCCTGCTCCTGGAACAGCACTTAATCCACTGTCAGGTTCAAAAACTATGGCACAAACAGAATCTTCGTCCTCCACATTCATGGTGTAGACTTCTGTTCCTCCTATGCTTGTGTCTCCCCTAAGAATTGAAAAATCAGATTCATCCGCAGAAAGCAAAACCAGCACTTGGTCTTCAAGTTCTGTATTTTTAAGTTCCTGTAAAAATTGGGCTATAAAGTCTTCGTTTGAAAAGGCAAAGTCTTGGGTAAATGCAAAAATTGTAGATTTTATTTCCTTTTCCTCTGTTGAAACAGGGGGTATTGTGACGATAATATTCTGAGGGAATGTTTCTTCAGCCGTGCTTACAAGGGCCTGCATTGTACACGAGTATCCGGCATCCGTAAGTTTTCTGTATATTGATTCCGTCTGGGAGATTCCGTCTGCAAAAAGCGGAAGGGCTGCAAGGCAGAAGAGAAAGCTAGATAGTGCCGAACGAAAACACCTCATGTTCTTATTGTAAAGAATTGGTGTTTACAATGCAAGAGATTTGTACTATACTTGTGGAATAGGAGTATGACTGAAAGTTATGGGTTCTGAAAAAAAATTTACACTGGATTTGCCTCTTAAAGTTATCCTTACAGAGGAGGGCTCTTCTCATTTTATCAGTCACAAAAAAAAGCTCCTGCGCTTCCGTCTTGCCGACAACATTGAAGAATACGGAATTGCCTTGGAACACTTTTCTCCTACATCTTTGCAGAACATGATTCTAGTGGATTATGTTTCCAAAATAGAAATTTCCATGTCAGAATTTGTTTCGCGCCGTCAGGAAATAATGGACCTTTCCAAGCTGATTGTTTTTTCAATTCTTTACAAACAGTTTGACCGCCAGATTTTTGACGCCCTTATTCAGTGCGACTGTGTACGCCGCCACAACAGAACCAACCCAGGCCAGCTTATAGACGAACGCACAAAAATGTCTGACAAGCAACTTCGTCAAGCTCTTTCTACAAAGAATGGAACAATTCAGGCCGCTAGACAGACAATCCTTGACCCTGTATGGAAGGGCATAATGGCAAATCGGGACTACACTCCAGAAGAGCGCAATATCTACCTTCTTATGACAGAAAAATACCTTAACCGCCTTAGCCTTATGAACTGGTACATCATAACAAAGTTTTACAAGACAGACGGCTTTAACCAGATTCTTAGCGAAATCCGCCAGCGCCTTGCAGAGTATATGGACAAGTCAAAAGTTGCGGAATATATTTCGGTAATGGTTATGGAACTTGCCCTTAACTGCGAAAATACAAACATGAAGAAGGAAGCGCGCCATCTGTATCAGGGTATAGAAAATTCTGACACTCTTATATATGACCCCGAAATCCGTTCAAAAATAGTTCAGGAACTTAAGCGCAAGCATGAGTTTGTATTCCTTTCATGGAAACTGGGCGGCGGTTCTACAGCAATTGGAACTCAAGGCAGGTTGCAGATTACCCTTTACAACAAGGATGACGACTTTCAGGAAGCTAAGGAAAACATAGAAAACAAAATGTCTGCCGACCTTAACAAGAAGTCCCTTATAGACTTCTATCGACAAATGCCAGAAGGTGAGGAAGGCACTGACTTGGGACTTTACTATCTGTCTTATCTGGATGATGCCTGTAAAAAGGTTAATGTAAAATTTGACTCTCTTGTAAACCAGTTTAGTTCAAGTGACCTTACGGTTATTACGCTCACATTCAACTTCTAGGAGTATATGGCTTACATCTGCAAAAAACATGCATTAAAATTACCCTCTTTTGCTTCTGTTCTTGCTGTGACCCTGTGTCTTTTTTCCTGTTCTGCCCAGGTAAATTCCATACAGTCTGTTTCCGCCTCCGTCATATTTGACTACTCAGATTTAAATTCTCCACCCTCTGTATCTCTTTCTGTTTTTGCCCAGCCTGCATACGACGCACAAAGGGTTGCAAGCGTAAGCATTGCCAGCATTGAAACTGGATGGGAATGGAAGTCTGACAGACCTGTGGTTCTACCTTCAAAAAGAGATAACGGTTGGGCTGGCTTTCTTAACTGTGTGCCTGAATCTGGTAAGGAACTTCCCCAGGGCTCCTACATGTTTTTTTGCACTGATTTAGCATTTGACTCTTCTGATACAGCTTTTTCTGTTTCCTATCCAAGGGAACTCCTTACGCTTAACCAAAAGGATGCCGTTGACTTTGTTACTTCAAGGGGCGGCTTTGTCTACAACACCGCACTTTACGATTCCGACGGAACCCTGCTTTATTACGGTGAACAGGATGCCGACCGCAACCGTTACCCCACGGCAAGAAGCAAAAGAACTTTTCTTGTTTCTCAGGGGCTAAACATAATTTGCATGCTTTCAAAAGAAAAAATATAGAGGAGAAATTTGTGCCTGAACATTCAACAGAACAGTTAGAAACTACATCAGAACCACCTTCCGATTCAAACAGTACCATTCCGTCATCGTTTATGCGGCCCATAAAGACTTATGTGCTTCGCGCGGGACGCATGACGGAAAACGAAAAGCGAAACTATTCAGAATTAAATCAGGTTTGGTGCATTCCCTTTGAGCATAGGACGCTCAACTTTACAGAAATCTTTTCAAATACAAATCCAGTCATTATGGAAATAGGTTTTGGCATGGGGCAGGCTACTGCAGAAATTGCATCTGCAAATTCCGACATGAACTACCTTGGTCTTGAAGTTCATGTTCCAGGCGTTGGGAAATTGCTTGGTGAAATAAAAAGAAGACAGCTTAAGAATGTTTATATCATAGAGCATGACGCTCTTGAAGTTTTGGAGACAATGATTCCCGACAATTCTTTGGAAGGACTTCACATATTTTTTCCTGACCCTTGGCCAAAGAAAAAGCATCACAAGAGACGACTTCTTCAGCGTCCCCATACTGACCTTTTGGCACAAAAACTTACTCCCGGTGGTTACCTTTATTTTGCCACTGACTGGGAAGAGTATGCCCAGTTTGCACTGGAAGAACTTTCGGCAACGGAAGGTCTGCACAACCGCTACCAAACCTTTGCAGAAAAACAGGAATGGCGCCCTCGCACAAAATTTGAGCAGAAGGGCATTGATGCAGGAAGAGATATTTACGAACTTTTCTTTGTAAAAGACGAAGAGGACTAGAAACCTATGGACTTGTTTACCAGCGCCCGCGTAGAAGAACTGGAAAAACTTATTACGGGCTATCAGAATTCCTACTACAACGGAGAGGCGGAAATTTCTGATGCGGAATTTGACGCTCTTTGGGATGAATTAAAAAAACTTGATCCGGAAAACGCAATACTGCACAGGGTTGGCGCAGACAACGGTTCCTTTGCAAAGGCCACCCATGTAATGCCCATGGGAAGTCAGGAAAAGGCTGCTAATCCAGAAGAATTTCTTGCATGGGCAAAAAAGCATTCCTACTCAGAGTATCTTGTGGAATATAAACTTGACGGCGCAAGTCTTGAACTTCAGTACGAAAACGGAAACCTTGTTCAGGCAGTTACCCGTGGTGACGGAACTACTGGAGATGTGATTACTGAAAATGCAAGAAAAATGCAGGGAGTAATGCCCTCTCTTTTTGACGGAGTAAGGCCTGTCTCCTTTACCGGTGGAATCCGTGGAGAAGTAATAATGCTCCATCAGGTACACGACACCCTCTTTAGTGACAAGGCAAACTGCCGCAATGCCGCTAACGGACTCATGAAGCGTAAGGACGGAGAGGGAAGCGAACATCTTAATGTAATTGTCTATGATGTGTGGTCTACAACTGGAAGCCAGCCGTTTAAGGACGAGGAAGAAAAACTTTCTTGGCTTAAAAAGTGCGGCTTTACCACAGTTCCTTTGCACATTGCCCACACTGCCGATGAAGTAATTGCCTTCCGTGAAAAGGTAATGCAGGAAAGAAAAAATCTTGCCTACGACATAGACGGACTTGTAATAAAGGAGCGTGAGGTAAATCATGATGATGCCCTTCGCGCTCGTCCCGACAGACAGATTGCATTTAAGTTTCCTCTTGATCAGGCAGAAAGCATTCTTCGTTCCGTAGAGTGGAGCCAGTCAGGGGCAACCTATACTCCCGTTGCCATATTTGATCCCGTGCCTCTTAACGGAACCACAGTAAAAAGGGCCTCTCTTTCCAATCCCAACAACATACGGGGGCTTGGTGTAAAAATAGGAAGCAGGGTAACTGTAGTAAAGGGCGGAGAAATAATTCCAAAAATAATTCGTGCCCAGACTGAAGGTTTACAGAATCTTTCTGAAGTTAACTTTCCAAAAACATGCGCCACCTGCGGAAGTGCTCTTTGCGATGAGGGTACAAGGCTTTACTGTCCCAACAAGGACTGTCCTGAGCGAGTACTGCATCAGCTTTTGAAATGGGTTTCCGTTGTAGACATAAGGGGCTTGGGAGACACCCTTGTGCGTTCTCTCTTTGCAGACGGAATTTTAAAATCCATAACGGACATTTATTTTCTTACAACCGAAACTTTAACTCCTTACTTTCTTACGCAAAAAAGCAGGGAGCAGGATAAAAAATCTTTGGGTGCAACAAAGGTATTCCAGAGCATTCAGTCAAAGCGAAAAATCAGTCTTGTAAAATTTATTGCGGGCTTTGACATAGAGGGGGTGGGCGAAACTGTTGTGGAACTTCTTGTTGACGCAAAGTATGACACCCTGCAAAAACTTCTTAATGTTACCGTAGAAGAAGTTTCTTCAATCTACAGATTTGCAGAAATAAGCGCAAAAACTTTTGTAAACGGAATTAAAGAAAATCGCAGCGAGATGGAAGCCCTTGTAAAAAGCGGAATTATAGAAATAGAAGAGGGGGGTACAAAAGAAGAGGGAGTCCTCTTTGGAAAATCATTTTGCTTTACTGGAGAACTTGTTACCATGAAGCGAAGCCAGGCTCAGGAACTTGTAAAGAAAAACGGTGGAACTGTAAAGTCTTCTGTGGTAAAGGATTTGTCCTATCTTGTAACAAACGACACTTCCAGTGGTTCCTCAAAAAATGTAAAGGCGGCCTCTCTTGGTATTCCTGTAATTTCTGAAAAGGAGTTTCTTGCTCTTCTTCCATGAAAAAGAAAGTTTTTGTCGCAGCAGTTTTTGTCTTTCTCTTTTGCGTTATGCTTCCAGTGCTTCTTGTTGCCGTAAGCAGAAAAAATGCAGACAGGGCGGCTTCGAGGGTTCAGCCTCTTCCTCAGTACGACATGGTTCATGTCCTTTTGTACGGATATGACAGGGACACTGTAAGCGGACGGATAACCCTTTATTCCGAAGATGGAAATGTTGTTTCCACCATAGAGCGATCCTGGAATGCTGATTCTGTAATGATTTCTTTTGCGGAGTTTTCCTACGGATCGAAAGTTTTTGTATTTCCCTACAGCGTTTCCCGGTCAGGCAGCGGCAAGGCTTTTTCTGGAATCTATCTTCCAAACTACTATCTGTCGGCAAACAAATGCCATCTAGTTTCTTCTAAAAAGGCTGAGGAGATACAGAAGGAATACGCACGCATTGCACATTTTGCCACATCGCGCTTTTTTTCCAAGTTCTCCTCTTCCCGTAGTATTCAAACTGTAAATCTGTCGCTCTGCCAGCCGGGTATTGAATATGAAATTCAGTTTACCCAGCAGGGCAAGGCTTTAGTTTTTCCTGTTGCAGGAGACTATTTGTCCTGAGCGGCAAAAGTAAAGTCTGTAGTAAAGAAGTCAGGACTTACTGCTTCTCCGTTAAGCCTCATTTCCCAGTGCAGGTGGGGACCTGTTGCAAGACCTGTCATTCCGCTAAGACCTATAAGGTCGCCTTCGTTTACCATGTCACCTTCCTTAACCTTAAGTTCGTCCATGTGGTAGTAGAGACTGTAAAGTCCGGGAAGATGCTCTATGACAACGCTCCATCCTGTAGACACGCGAGATTCAGCAAGAACAACCTTACCCTTTGCACAGGCCCTTACATCTGAGCCCTTGGGAATTCCATAGTCAATTCCGTAGTGCAGGGAAGTGGAAGACTTTCCGTTGGTATACTGATACACCCTTCTGTCTGCAAAGAATGATGTGCGTCTTGTGGCTGTTGTGGGTGGAGTATAGGATTCAGTCTGATATACGCCAGCCGTGTTAATCGTGTAGAGAATTTCGTTAAGACGGTCAATCTGGGTCATGCGGGTTGTGGAAGTGTCTGTTTTGATTGAGGTGTTTCTTGCGTCAAGTTCTATGGTCTCGCTAACAAAATCTTTGTGCACCAGAGAAAATGGCAGATCAAGTTCGTACTGCTTTTTTCCGTACAGATTGTATTTTGCAGTTAGCTTAAAGTCTGTTCCTTCTGTCCACCATGAAGAAAGGGGAATGCCTGCAAGCAGTGTAAGGCTATTCTTTGACTTTGCATCTTCTATTACATAAAAGTCTGCATAGCGCAAAACCTTTCCGTCAAGGGAAAGTTCAAGTCTTCCTGTGGTTGACGAAAACTCTTCCTTGGAAACCTTGTTTTTCTTTCCTTGCTGGCTAAACTTCATCCTTACAAAAACGGCATCTCCGGGTGCGGCTGTATCGTTGTAAAAAATAGTGATTGAATAGTCGGCCTCGTTTACAGCGGCTTCCTTTGCAAATGCAAAAAACGGAAGACACAGAAAAATACCAAGTAGAATTGTTTTTATTTGCTTCATTTGTATACTCCTTCCTTAGTTATCGGAAGAATTTTCTGATTTCCTTATGTCTGTTATAATCATTTGGGGAGCCTTCATTCCGTTGTAGATGTTGTATTCTGCATGAAAGAGAATGTCCACCCTGTCTCCAACTTCAATTTGGGAATGCAGAATGTCGGCCTTGTTCCAGTAGAGGGCGGGCCACTTGCAGTCCTTTCCCTGAATTTCCAACTTTAGGTGTAGCTTTTCGCCCCTTCCAAACACGCTTGCATTCATTACCTTTATGTTTTTGGTCATAAAAAGTACAGGAGGATTGTCTTCTCCTGTTGGTTCAAAGAAGTGTGCTGTTTCCACAAGGGAGGGTGTAAGGTAGTTCTGGGGAACTTCTGCGTCAACATCGTATTGGTCGGCATGAGAGTCTGACAGTTCTATTACGGCAGAAACTTCCTTAAGCTTCTGTTCAAATTCTTCAAGGCGAGATCGGTTAAAGCTAAATCCTGCTGCACAGACATGTCCTCCGTGGTTAAGGAATATGTCTCCCATCATGTCAAGAAGTCTTGTTGCATCGCATCCCCTGCAGCTTCTCATGGAACCGATTGCAATGTCGCCTACAAAAGTTACGACAAGACTGGGGATGTTGTAGGTTCCCATTAGCCTTCCTGCAAGAAGTCCGCATACGCCTCTGTTAATCCGTTCGTCAATTACCACACACAGTTTGCTGTTGTAAAGAGAAACTGAATTCTGCGCCTGAATTTGAGCGTAAGTCCATGCATCAAGGGAAAGTTGTTTTCGTTCTGCGTTAAGGCTTACGATTTCCCTTGCAACCTGTTCGCGGCGTGCTTGATCTTTTGTAAGAAAAAGTTCCGCCGCAAGTTCCGCATTTCCAAGACGACCTGCCGCATTAAGGTTTGAAACCACAACCCAGCTTAAGTCTGTAGAAGTTAGTTCCTTACCAAGAAGTTTAAGTTCCGAAAGAAGTTCCTTTAGTCCCGGACGGACATGGTCTATGCCCCTGTTTAGGGAGGCCAGTCCCTGCTTTACAAAAATGCGGTTTTCGTCCTTCATAGGCATTATGTCTGCAAGGGCGGCAAGGGAAACAAGCTGCATGTCGTATTCTTCGTCCTTTGCCATTCCGGGGAATGCCGACTTTAGCCTCTGCTGAATGTATGTGACGAATATGTTGTAGAATCCGCCTATTTCTGTTGCGGGATGATTTCCGTATCTTGCAAAGCGAGACATGTCTTTTACAGAAAGAAGAGAGGCTTCTGCAACCTTGGGAATTATTTTTGCAACCTCGGGCCTTATGTCAAATATGTTAAATTCCACCGATTTTTGCCCGAATGTTTCTGCAAGAAGTTTGCCTACAGTCTGAGCGTCCCACACAAAAATGCTCTGTCCCTGAAGAAATGCTGGTAGCCTTGTCTGGGTAATGCCTACCGTACCAGGCACGACAGTTTCGTCCAATCGGTCAACGGGAACAAGGTTTCTTAACTTAAGGCATTCTATGGTGTAGGCTTCGTTTACAGGATGCACATTTAAAAGCGTTATGTCCTGCTTGTACCATTCGCTTTGGCTGAACCTTAGGGCGCTTACCAACTTGTAGACAACTGCACATCCCGAAATATCTTTAAAAGGGTAGCCTGAATCTTCCAGTTTGGGGTCTACAATTATTGCTGGCTCTGGAAGTTTTTGCGGCGGATTGTGGTGGTCTATGACTATTACATCGCAGCCCTTTTCTGAAGCGTATGCAATTTCTTCTATGTTTGAAATTCCGCAGTCCACAGTTATGATTAGGGAACCGTATGCGGCGGTAAAGTCGTCAACTGCGGCCTTGCTTAGACCGTAGGTGTCGTCACCGTGGGGCAGTCTAAAAGAAACATCCATGCCCATTGTAGAAAGACAGTCGTACAAAACCGTGGTGGCGGTTATTCCGTCAACATCCCTGTCTCCAAAGATAAGAACTTTTTCATTTTCTTCTCTTGCGTCTAGAATCCTGTCTACAGCATCTTCCATTGCGCTAAATGAAAAGGGGTAGTGCTGGTACCTTAAGTCGCTTTCCATAAAGTAGAGAATGTCTCGTCCTTCTACAATGTTACGCCTTACCATTATACTTGCGGTTAGAGCGTCAACTCCGTATTTTTTTTGCAGCTCTTCAATTTCTGACTTAGTAATGTTTTTTTTATTCCAGACTGCCACTATTTTATTTCCTTTACGATGAGTGAATCCAATGTTTGGTCTGCACAGAGGAAAAGGTCTTCCTTAATGCTAACGGCATGAAGAAGTTCCTGAACTCCGTTTTCAAGAGAGTTTTCGTCTTTTGCAAACACTTCCATGATTACATCGCCCTTGCTTGTTTTTTGCCCCTGCGTACCGTGGAAAATTATTCCTGCATCAGGACAAACTGAATCTGATGATTTTGTTCGTCCTACTCCCAGCGTTATGCATGACAGTCCCACTCCGTAGGCGTCTATGTCCAAATATCCGTCTTCTAAAGCAGCAACTTCTTTTCTAAAGGGGGAGCGTCTCTTTTCTAACTGGGACATGAATTTTTCAGGATTGCCACCCTGGTCCCTTATGTTTTCAAGGAATTTTTCCAAAGCCTTACCAGAAGAAACAGAAGCCCTGCAGAGTTCAATCCCTTCCTCAACTGTATTTGCCTTGCCTCCTAGCATGAGCATTCTGCTGCCCAGTTCGTAAGTTAGGCGCATTACATCAAGAGGACCTTTACCCTGAAGACATTCCACAGTTTCTTCCATTTCGAGGAAGTTTCCTGTTTTTCTTCCAAGGGGGGCTTCCATTTTTGTAAGGAGGGCAAGAGCTTTCTTACCCATTGCCTGAGAAGTCTTTACAAGAAAAGTGGCAAGTTCTTCTGCATCTTCCTGACTTTTCATAAAAGCACCCCGTCCGCACTTTACATCAAAAACAAGGGCATCGCTTCCTTCTGCAACTTTTTTTGACAGTATGCTACTTGTAATAAGGGGAACACTTTCTACCGTTCCTGTTACATCCCTAAGGGCATACATTTTCTTGTCTGCCGGTGCAATGGAGTCAGTTTGTCCTGTCATGGCGTAACCGGTTTTTGCAATGAGTTCTGCAAATGTTTTGGGGTCAAGGCGAACATTGTAGCCGTCTACGCTTTCTAGTTTGTCCAAAGTGCCGCCTGTGTGTCCTAGACCCCTTCCGCTCATCATGGGGATTTGGACTCCGCAGGATGCAACTATGGGGGCTAGAGGTAAGCTTATTTTGTCGCCCACTCCTCCTGTGGAATGCTTGTCTACAAAGGGCCCCTTTAGACCGCCAATGCTACTTTCGTACAGGTTTATTACATCTCCCGAATGGAGCATGCAGTTGGTAAGGTATCCGGTTTCTTCAAAGGTCATGCCGTTGCAGAACACAGCCATCAAAAAACTTGACATTTGATAGTCTGGTATTTCGCCCTTTACATAGCCGTCCACAATAAAGGAAATTTCTTCTCTTGTAAGGGGAAGACCTTTTGCCTTTTTGCTTCCCCGTTTTTTAATGATTATATCTGTTGCTCTCATAACTTCCACCCATTAATATATAAGCATTGTAGCAGAAATTGCAACAAAACGCTAGCATGTATTCAGAATCTGTGGTATTGTTTATAAAAAGGAGGCTGGAAAATGGCACAGAAGGAATACAGCATAGAGTCCGGCAGGGAAGTGCGCATTGCCATAAGCGGAAAGTCTGGATGCGGAAATACCACTGTAAGTACTCTGCTTTCTCAAAAACTGGGCGTTACCCTGATTAATTTTACATTTAGGCAGTTGGCGGCGGAAAAAGGTCTTACCCTTGCCCAAGTTATAGAAAATGCAAAAACTGATGACTCCTACGACATAACGGTAGACACAAGGCAGGTGGAACTTGCCAGAAAGGAAAGTTGCGTCTTGGGAAGCCGTCTTGCAGTGTGGATGCTTAAGGAGGCGGACTTAAAGGTTTACCTCTTTGCCAGTGACGAAACCAGAGCCTCAAGAATCCTTAACCGAGAGGGTGGAGACATAGACGAAATAAAACGCTTTACCGCCATGAGAGACAGTGAGGATTCCAAAAGGTATAAGAAACTTTATGACATAGATAACAATGACTACAGTTTTGTAGACATGGTCATAGATACTTCTCTTTACAAGCCAGAGCAGATTGTGGACCTGATATTGGAAAAACTTTTTGAAAAAGGACTTGTGGTGCGCCTTTAGTTATTCCGTAGCAGACTGTTTTCGAACTTTTTTTTTGCGAGTTTTCGGCATTGCCGAAAACTCGCAGAGTAGCAGATGTTAAACAAAAAGTTTAATACTTGTTGTTCGCATATCCTATCCAGCCTTCGTTTTCTATGAGGGCTTTTTCAAATCCTTCCAGTTTGAAGGGGTAGCTCTTGGAAAGGCTTCCTGCAATCAGTTTTACCTTCCATGTGCCGTCTTCCTTTTCTTCAATTTTGCACTGGGTGTCCTTGTCTGCAAAAGTGCGGAACATGTCGTCAATGTCTTTGCGGCTCATTTCTAGTGCCAAAAGTCCACAGTTGTACATGTTCTGGCGGAAAATGCGTGCAAAGTTTGTGGCAATTACGCAGTAGATTCCGTTTACCTCAAGGGCCCAGGGGGCGTGTTCACGGCTAGAACCGCAACCAAAGTTTTCGCGGGTAATGATTACCCTTTTTCCCGGAACATCTGTTTTGGGATTGAATCCGTCCAGCTTAAGGTCTTCCAGCAGATAGGGCTGAAGTGCCTGCTTTGTGTTTTCAGTCAGGTATTTTGCAGGAATGATTTCGTCCGTGTTGATGTCGGAACGATCCAGGAATAATACATCTCCGCCAAATTGTTTCATAGTTTCCTCACTTTATGTAACCTTTAGGAAAAAAATCCAAAGGTTGTGTTTATATCAATCTAACTATCATAAAGATAGCACAGTTTCTGCAAAAAGGCAAAACAAAAATTACAGCTTTAACACAAGACCTATGCCGTACTGATTCTGCACAGGATCAATTAGGGGTATAAGGCTGACATTTTTCTTTTCCTGCAACAAAAGGGCCTCGCTAAGGTTACGGTTATAGCGCACTGACCGGATTATGGCGCATATAAGGCTTCCTATCCGCGCCGCAAGAACAATGCTCTGTCCGTAAATGAGTCCAGTGTCTATATACTGGGTAATCAGCCAGTTTGTAAGGAAGGCACCTACCGAAAATCCCTTTGTAAGCCATAAGAGATTGATTGGAAAAAGTGCGTCAACAAACCAGCCGCCAAGAAAGAGAATTGGAGTTGCCCAAGAAATTAGCATTCCCAGTCCAAAGATAGAAGCAGAACTTCCTCCGTCGGCAGGTTGCAGATGGGTGGCTAGGGTAATTCCGCTTACGATTACTCCTGCAAGTTCTGTTCCTAGCCATATTCCTCCCCACATGAAGTCGCTTTGTAAAAAATTAAGAAGTCCGCCTCCCACGGAAAAGCCCAGTATGTCAAACAAAAAGCCTGCGTCTCCGCTTAAGTCCATCTTTAGTTTTTCGTAGGTAGACTTTCTCCATGTAAGGGGAACCTGTTGGGCAAGAAACTGAATTTCTTTCTTTTCAGCAAGGAGGGTCTTCATTCTGAAGGGGGAAAAAAATCCTGTTCTTCCCAGCAGAACTTTTACATCATCTTGAAAACGGATTTCTTCCTGTTTTGCCGTGTGAACATTTCCAACATCACTAGCGTCGTATGGGGAGACTAAAACATCGTACTGACCGCCAGACTTTTCCTGTGCAGTGGTAATGCAGGGAATATACAGCGCCACAAGGACAAGGGCTGCAAGAAAATGGGGTTTGCCTGGTGCCAACATAAAAGCCTCCTTAAAGAGGGGGTTATCCCTTGAAGTTTTCAGAGTTGACTATTGTTCCAGCGATGGCTGTTGCTGCTGCTGTGGCAGGACTCATAAGGTGAACCATTCCGCCTTTACCCATGCGTCCGTTAAAGTTGCGGTTTGTGGTGCTTGCGCATACTTCTCCTTCCGCAAGAACTCCGTTTGACATACCAAGACAGGCTCCGCAGGTTGGGTTTGTAACGCAGAATCCGGCGTCCATAAAAATGCCAATAAGGCCTTCGTCCAAAGCGTCCTTGTAAACTTTGGGAGTGGCAGGAGAAACAATACCCCTTACTCCTTTTGCAACATGCTTTCCCTTTAGAATTTGTGCGGCAACGCGAAGGTCTGAAAGTCGTCCGTTTGTACAACTTCCAATGTAAACCTGATTAACTTTTGTTCCCTTCATTTCGGAAACTTTTTTAATCTGGTCAGGCTTGTAGTTTATGGTGCATACTGGTTCAAGTTTAGAAAGATCGTATTCTAGAACCTTTTCGTATGTGGCATCAGGGTCATCAATCCACTTTGAATATTCCTTAAGTGCGTCTTCCTTAGTTTTGAATTCGTCCTTAATGAAGGGCCACAGGTATTCTACTGTAACCATGTCTGGGAAGCAGATTCCGCTTGTGGCACCAGCTTCTACAGCCATGTTGCACAGGGTCATGCGTTCCTCCATGCTCATTGCATCAACTACAGGACCTGTAAATTCTGTTACGCAGTTTGTGGCTCCGTTTACACCAATCTGCCCGATAAGGTAGAGAATTACATCCTTTGCATAGACTCCCTGAGGAAGCTTTCCTTTGAGTACGAATTTGATTGCCTTGGGCTCGCGGAAGGAGCAGACTCCCTTAAGGATTCCTACTTCAAGGTCTGTGGTTCCTACACCCGCTGCAAAAGCACCAAAAGCACCGTGGGTACATGTGTGGCTGTCACCCATGATTACGGTAAATCCCGGACGCACAAAACCTTTTTCTGGGAAAATTGCGTGGCACACACCGTTTGCTCCAATGTCAAAGAAATCTTGTATGTCGTTTCGGTTTGCCCAGTCCCGAAGGATTTTTTCCTGCATGGCGCATTTTGAATCCTTTGCAGGAGTTACATGGTCAATTACCGCCTTAATTTTTGTTGGGTCAAAAACTCTGTCCATGCCTCGATCAACCAAATCGTTTATGGCAATGGGGGTTGTAATTTCGTGGCAAAAAACCCTATCCAGTTTGAGTATGTTGGTTCCTTCAAAAGGAGTGTCTACAAGATGTGATTCAAAAATCTTCTGAGCTATTGTCTTACCCATAATAATCCTCTTCTATTTTGTTACTGTTAAAAAGTATATTGACAAATTTTTGTTTTGTCTAGGGAAGCCAGAATTCCCTTAGGAAACTACATTCTGGGGACTTCCCGAAATCCAACACTTAAGGTTTTGAATTACCACTTCAAGAAGCCTCTGCCTTGTTTCTACCGCTGCCCATGCTATGTGGGGAGTAATCATTATTTTTTCCCTTGGAGCGGTAAGCAGGGGACAGTCTTTTTCCATTGGTTCCCTTGCAACAACATCCGTGGCGTAAAAAGAAATTGTTCCCTGTTTAAGGGCTTCTGCCATGTCTGCTTCGTTTACAAAGGCCCCTCTTGCCGTGTTTATGAGCCATGCTGTCTTTTTCATTTTTGCAAGGCTGTCACTGTTGATGATTTCCTTGGTCTCTTTTGTAAGGGGGGCGTGGAGGGTAAGTATGTCGCTTTCCCTAAGCAAGGTGTTAAAGTCTACGGGATTGGGAATGTCTGGCTTTTGAGTCCTCGTGCAAACAATGACCTTCATTCCGTAAGCCTGAGCAATCTGTGCAACCCTGCGGCCAATGTTTCCGTATCCGAAAATGCCCAAAGTCTTTCCTTCTAGTTCTGTAAGGGGAGTCTTCCAGTAGCAGAAGTCTCTGGCCTTTATCCAGTCTCCATCCAGTACGCTGTCGGAATGTTCCTTTGCTCTACAAGCTATTTCAGAAATAAAGGCGAATGTAAGTTGGGCAACCGCTCCTGTAGAATATGCAGGAACATTTGTTACCGTTACTCCGTGCCTTTTGCATGCTTCTATGTCTATTACATTGTATCCTGTTGCCTGGACTCCTATGTACTTTAGGGTGGGGCAGGCGGAAAGAATTTCTTCTGTTATGTTGATTTTATTAAGGAGAATTGCCTCGCTTTTTCCTATGCGATCAATTACTTCCTGGGGGTTTGATCGAGGATATACAGTAAGGCTTCCAAAATCTTTTAGAGGTTCCCAAGAAAGGTCTCCAGGGTTAAGGGCGTTTCCGTCTAGTATTGTTATCTTCATGGCTTAGCCCACAACCATTACGCCTGTTGAGGAAATGGCATCGTTTATGGCGTCTTCAGAAGCTCCTTCAAAATCTACGCAAACCTGACATTTTGCGGCGCTGGAAACAACCGAAGTTACCCCTGCAACGGCTTTGACAGCGGCGTCTACTTTTGCGGCTGTTGCGTCATCATCCATGCCGGCGACATAAATTTTCTTTTGCATAACAAGGGCTCCTTAAAGTCAATTTTTAATGGATTTATTATAGCCCTTATCCTGTTTTTTTTCAAGCAAAAACGGACTTATTTTTGTAAAATGTTCATGAAGTAAACTTAAAATGTACTGAACCCTGTCTTAAATTATTAGTCCTGACGCGACATCCCTGTCGCTCCAAGTTGACCACAGTAACAATGATTTTACATCCTGTAAAACCATTGTTTCGAGATTTTTTTTTCAAAAATCTCGGCGAGTTTTATGCTTAGTCCTGACGCGACATCCCTGTCGCTCCAAGTTGACCGCAAGCGGCGTTGACATTAGAGCCTCTCTTCATTCTTAGGGTGGTGGGGATGTTGGCGGATTCTAGTTTGTGTAGGAAGGCGTAGCATTCGGATTTTGATGGAGTTGTAAAGGGGAGTGACTTTACTGGGTTCCATGGGATTAGGTTTACATGAACATCCAATCCTTTTGCAAAGTCTATAAGGGCTTGTGCGCTTTTTTCGTCGGTGTTTATTCCGCTCATAAGAGCAGCTTCCAAAGTTACCCTCTTTTGTGTCTTTTGTGAAAAATATGCTATGGCTTTTTTTAGTTCGCTTAGGGGATTCCCTACTGCAACTGGCATAAGGGATTTTCTAAGTTCTTCGTTGGCCGTGGTAAGGGAAACTGCAAGACGCACAGAAGGCCCCTTGTCTGCTAGTTCGTATATGCCCTTTACAATTCCACATGTGCTTAGAGTAATGCGCCTTGGGCTTAGGGCTCTTCCTGCAGGATCTGTAAGTATGGCAATAGCTTTTCTTATGGCGTCAAGATTTTGTAGTGGTTCTCCCATTCCCATAAAGACAATGTTGTCTAGGCGACCTGCTCTTTCTTCAAGAAAAAGAAACTCCTCGACAATTTCTGAAGCTGTCAAGTTTCGTGCAAGTCCCAAAGTTCCTGTCTGACAGAAGGCGCACTTCATGGCGCATCCAGCCTGACAGCTTACACAGGCGGTCTTTCTTTCTTCCCTGTCTGTAAGCAGAACCGTTTCTACGGCGCAGGAATCTTCAAGGGTAACCTGAAGCTTTATGGTTCCGTCTTCGTCCCTAAATTCTTTTGAAACCCTGCTTGAACGGAGTACCGCTTTTTCTTCAAGAAGGGCAAGGCTTCCCTTGTCAAGGTTTTTCATTTGGTCAAAAGAAGTTACCCCCTTGGAAATCCAAAGGTAAACCTGCTTTGCCCTAAAGGAGGGGGTAAGCCCAAGTGTGTCGCAAAGTTCCTGAGGCGTAAGGGCGGCAATGGGAATTTTTGTACTCATGCTAGAGGGGCTTGTTGTTCTGAATCTTGTCAAGCATTTCGTTTATTGCCTGACTTCTCAAACCCTGACGCTGGAAAGCCTGAAGAGACTCAATAGCTTTTTGCTTCTGACCCAACTTGATGTAGCAGTCGGCAAGGGCCACATAAAGACGGTAGTTTTTAGGATCGTCCCGTATAAGCCTTGAAAGCCTTTCTGCAGCCTCGGTGTAGTTTCCTTCTCCCTTGCAAATCAGGGCAAGACCCAATGCAGCATAGGTGTCAAAGTCTATGTCCATTGCACGGTTGTAGTATTCTGCGGCAGTCTTGTAGTCTCCTGTGTTGCGGTAGGCGTCTCCTGCACGGGTAAGAATAACTTTGTTGTTTGGATCAAGTTCCAGAATACGGTTCCAGTATTCAATGGAGCAGTGCTGCTGGTTCATTCCGCGGTAGCAGTCTGCCAGTCCAAAGAGGGCGTAGAAATTCTTAGGATCCATTTCCAAAGCCCGTTCAAAGTAGGGAAGTCCCTTTTCAAATGTCTTTAACTTTCTGTGGCAGTTGCCCAAAGATGTAAGCACGCGGATGTCTACATCATCAGGGTTAAGCTCGTACATCTTAAGCCAGTAGTAAAGGGCGTCCTTGTATTCCTTAAAGTCGTAGTGAAGGTGTCCCAGTCCAATTAAGGCATAGGCGTTGTTTTCTTCCATGTCAAGAACCTTAAGGTAAAGCTGCTTTGACTTTTTAAAGTCCCTAATTTTTCTGTAGGCGTCGGCAACTCGTGTAAGGACTGTAATGTTTCTGTCATCATGTACCAGGTACTGTTCCCAAATGTCTATGGCCTTGCTGTACTGGTTAAGGGCCTTGTAGCAGTCTGCCAGTCCAAATAGGGCATAGTTGTTGCCAGGGTGACAGGCCAAGCACTTTGAATAGAATTCAATTGCCTCGTTGAATTTTCCCTTTTTGCGCTCACTGTCGCCAAGTCCGACCAGAGCGTAGTTGTTGTTTTCCTCAAGGGCAAGAATCTGATTAAAGGCATCCTTTGCCTCGTTGATTTTGTTTTCCTTTAGCAACGAATAGCCTTTTTTTGAAAGCTCGCTGATTTCGTTTGAAACGGAATCTTCCGCCTTTTCGGGTGATAGAAATTCCGTCTCTGCAGGAGAGAAGATTTCATCCTCAAGGTTTTCCATTGTTTCAGACATTTTTACCTCACTATTTTGTCTAGTCTTTATCTGCCAGCATGACAGAAACCATTTCCGCCATTTTTTCTATTAGCGGAAGAGATTTTCGCTTGTTATGAGCCAGAAGGTACAGTTTAAGCGCCTTCATGTATTCATTTTTTTTTGCGTAGGCGTCACCTACTCGGGTAAGTCCATCGGAATAGCCTGTGGTAACAAAAATTCGTTCCGCAAGTTCTATTTTTCCTTCGTTAAAAAGTGCGTTTGCCTTACGGTTTAAAGCAACCTTCTGCTGGTCATTTAAACTGGAAACCGGCTGATCAGTTACTTTTATAAAGCCAACTGTCTGCTGCTGGGAATCGATTTTATTTTTTAAATCCTCATCCATACACTTTTTCCCTTATATGTTATCATTTTGAGCCGATTTGTCAAGGTTTATTTCAGAATTATCAGAAAATTTAAAAAAATCTACGATTGAACGCCCGTATGTGCGCCTGTCTACCCTGTGTAAGGCCCCTATGTCGTCTTCCAAAAGGTCTTCCCTTGGATAGTGCACTAGCAGAGTTCCGCCTTTCTTTAAGAGAGACCTTTCTCCTACGGTTTTAATAAGTTCTCGCCTGTATTTGTAAGGAAAGGGTGGGTCCATGAAGATAAAGTCAAACTGCCTCTGGCACCTTTTAAGATAAAGTTCCACCGCCATAAAGTGACAGTCAATTTTTATGCCCAGTTCCTCTTCTGTTATGGCAACATTTTTAAAAATGATTTTTGCCTTTGCCCTGTCCATTTCGCACAGGGAAACATCTGTAGCTCCGTGGCTTACGGCTTCTATTGCAATTGTTCCCGAGCCGCTAAACAAGTCTAGAAAGGACGCTCCGTCAAGAGAGGAACCCAGTATGGAAAAAACGGATTCCCTCATTTTATCCATTGCAGGACGGATTGCCATTTTGCCAGCAGGAAAGTCTATTATTCGTCCTTTTAAGAGTCCTCCCGTTATGCGCATTTAGTATCCCACGCCTTCGTTAAGAGTCCAGTAAACATCGTCATGGGGAAGCCTTCTGTTCTGCTTTGCATAGTCAAAGGCTGTATTTCCGTCTGCGTCCCTTGCCTGTGTTCTTGCGCCTTCGTCCAAAAGCATTTTAAGGACTGCCGTGGAGTCGCAGTATTCGGCGGCATACATAAGGGGAGTGCGCCCCTTCCAAACTCTGTTGACTGAAATTCCCATGTCAAGGAAAATCTGAATCTTTGTCTGCTTGATATGGTCACTTCCTGCCGTGCTTGTTATAGTCATGACAAATGCCTTAAACACTTCTTCTTCCGAAGCGGACCGTCCTTCAAGGAGGAGTGAAAGTATCCCCGGATTCTGAGAGTAGTCTGCCGCAATAAGGAGGGGAGTGGCGTTGTACTTGTTCCTTATTCTGATGTGGGCACCAGCCTTAATTAGGGTTTCTACTATGCTTAGGGAATTCTGATACCGTACTGCATACATGAGTGCCGACCATCCGTCTTGATCTCTTGTGTTTACATCTGCACCGTTGTCAATAAGGTTCTGAACATCCCAGTCGTTTCCTGCCTTGGCCGCCTTCATAAGGAGGGTTACTCCGTTTTCATCCGCCTGATTGGGACTGTCTATTTTTACAGTCTGAGTTTTTACACTTTCTTCTGGCTGTGCAGGCTGGGCTGTTACTGCATAGTCGTAAAGGTAGGGCGAAGGTTCCTTTGGTTCTGCCTTAACTTCTGGCATTGGCTCTGGTTCGCTTACTTCCTCTTCTTTAGTGGAATCTTCTCCTTCAGGTTCTGCCTCTTCTGCCGTGGATTGCTCTTCTTCCCTTGCTTCTGGTTCCGCTTCTGTAGTAACTGATACAAGGACTTCTTCTTCGGGCAGGACTGGTGCAGGCTCTGGCTCTACATTTCCTTCAGGGGCTACTTCTTCAGGCTCTTCTGTAGAAGGTTCTACTGAAGAAGAGTCTTCTGGTTCAGATTCTAGTTCTGGTTGGGGCATAGAGTCAGAGTCAGTGTCTGCTTCTTCAGTTACTTCTGGACTCTCTTCTTCCCTAGAATTCTCTTCATCAGAAATGGAAACTGAGGAAACGCTTTCGTCTTCACCGCCAAAGGAGGGAACATAGGTTGTGGTTGCAGTGCCTCCCACGCTGGTGCCTGATTTTTTTTCTCCTGAAGAGGTGGAAGTTTTTTCAGTCTGGCTTTGTGCTGTTTCCGTCTGTGTTGTCTTTTGTGTTGATGCCGTCTTTGCGTCAGGGTCTTTGGCATATGCTGTCAGTGCTTCGTATATTGCTGGATTAGAGTTCTGCTTTGCATAGTAGAAGGAGTTGTGTCCAGATGAGTCTTTTGCAGTAACGCGGCCACTTCTTCCCACACCGAAAACTGTTCCGTAAGAGACAATGGCGTCTATTACTGCCGGGTCGGAGGAATACTGGGCTGCGAACATAAGGGGGGTCCTCTTGTCCTTTGCCTTGTCAGTGGGGCTGCAGTCGGCTTTAAGAAGTATGTTTACGATTTCTAGAGAACGGTCTGCTTTTAGTACCAGCATGAGGAAGGTTTCTCTGTTGTCGCCAAAAACCTGTCCCTTAAGGTTTGCGTTCCTTTTTAAGGCTGTAGAAATTTCTCCCGAGCTTCCGTTTGCGGCAAGGGCAAAATAGTCTGTGGTATCTTTTGCAAACAGCGGAATGGCAAGCATTACCGCAAGAACAGTCAGTAAAAATCGTTTTGTGCGCATGGATAAATTATAAAATCAGATTGACAATCAGTCAATAGATAGGTGGGAAAGTCTTGACTAAAAGGTGTCAATCTGATACCCTATTGTGACCCCTTGGAATTGCGCACGCAGTTCCCATTTTGACCATAAGGAGACATACAATGAGAAAGTATGAACTTATGACTATCTATCCTCTTGAGGATGATAAGTACAAGGCAGGCATAGAGACATTGCGCACTGACCTTGCAAAATTCGGCACCGAAATCGAAAAGGAAGAACCCTTTGGTGATCGCGAACTTACCTACCCAGTAAAGAAGCAGAGACGCGGACGCTTTGTTCTTCTTCACATCAAGGCAAATCCAGCAAAAATTGCAGAAATGGACGCTCAGTTCAAGTTCAATGAGAATTTGCTCAAGTACCTCTTTGTACTCAAAGACGAAAAAGACGCATAATTTTTAACGGTTTTATATTTCCGGAGGATTTATGGCAAGCAATGATTTAAACAGTGTCGCTATCGTAGGTAGACTTACAAGAGATGCGGAAGTCCGTTACTCCCAGTCGGGAAGTGCGGTTGCATCCCTTAGCATCGCCGTAAACCACAGCCGCAAGGACGGTGATCAGTGGATAAGCGAGGTTGACTACTTTGATGTTTCGCTGTTTGGCAAGCAGGCCGAAGCATTGCGTTCCTACCTTACCAAGGGAAAGCAAATCGCCGTTCAAGGAGCATTAAGGCAGGACCGTTGGGAAAAGGACGGTCAGAAGTTCAGCAAGGTAAAAATCAACGCCAGCAATATAGAACTGCTTGGTGGCCGCTCGGACAATGGGGGCTCTCCCGGAGCATATGGCTCTATGGGAGGACAGGAGCGACAGGCATTTGCACCTCGTCAGAACTACGATGCACCTCCACCAGATGGTGATTCATTTGGCGCAGACGGCGGAGAATTCCCCGAAGATATACCATTCTAACAATTTAATTAGGAGAAACTATTATGGCAGACGAGAATATGGAAAAGGCAGAAATGAGCCAGGCTGAAATCAACGAGCAGCCCCTTCAGGATCAGGGTCGTGAAGACGAAGCCCGCACAAGAAGAGGAAAGGGAAAAGCATTCTTCCACAAGAAGGAGTGCCGCTTCTGCTCTAACAAGGCAAAAATCGACTACAAGGATGGAGATGGACTCCGCCGCTTTACAACAGAGCGCGGTAAGATTCTTCCCCGCCGCATTACAGGTACATGCGCAAAGCATCAGAAGGAACTTGCCCGTGCCATCAAACGCGCAAGGGCAATCTGCCTTCTTCCTTATGTAGCAGACTAAGTTAGACAAAAAAAATGGGCTGGCGATCCAACTCCTGGTGACGCTGGCCTTAAAGAATAAGAGGAGCTTGAAATGAAAGTTATTCTTAACGAAGATGTAAAGCATCTTGGAGAAATGGGCGACGTAAAGAACGTTGCAAATGGCTATGCCCGTAACTATCTGTTCCCGCATATGTATGCCGTGCCTTACAATCCTGAAACAGTTGCTTACTTTGAAGGTAAAAAGGCAGAAATCGAAGCACGCAAGGAAAAGAAAAGAGCAGACAGCCGCACCCTTAAGGAAAAGCTGGAAGCACTTACTGTTGAGCTTGTTATGCCAGCAGGAAGCAACGGAAAACTCTATGGTGCCGTTACAAATCAGACTGTTGCAGACTTCTATGCAAAGAACGGTTACGAAGTTGAACGCAAGCGCATTGAGGTTCCCGGCTCAACAATTAAGCAGGTTGGAAACTATGCAATTAAGGTTCACCTGTACGAGGCAACACTGGCAGAAGCAAAACTGGTCGTAAAGGCTCAGGAAGAAGCTTCTACAGAAAAGGCCGCTCCCAAGGCAAAGAAAGAAGCCTCTGAAGAAAAGGCAGAAAAGTCCGAGTAATCGGAATCCGCCTAAAAGAAAAATTCCCTCTTTGAGCAGGTTAAATCTTACTCAAAGGGGGTTTCCTGTTTTAAAGAAACATGCTGTGCAAAAACTGTTGTTTTTTTGTGCAATAGCGGTGGAGAATTCCTTATGGAACTTAAAGACAAAATCCCGCCCCACAATCTTGAGGCGGAACAGGCTACCCTTGGAGCAATAATGCTTGACTGGTCGGCAATAGACCGAGTGGGCAGCCTTCTGCATTCCGACAGCTTCTACAGCCATCAGAATCAGGTTATTTACGATGCCATGCTTTCCCTTGCCAACGCTCGCAACATTCACGGAGATGTCCTTACAATTATAGAGGAACTTACCAGGACCGGCAAATTGGAAGAGGCTGGCGGTGCTTCCTATATTTCTTCCCTTACTGATGTGGTTCCCACTGCGGCAAATGTGGAGCATTATGTTAGCATAGTAAAGGACAATGCATCCCGTCGTAGCTTAATAAAACTTTCTTCCGAAGTTAAGGCCATGAGTTTTGACCAGTCCCACGAATGCAGGGAAATTCTTGAAGAAGTGGAGCAGAAAATCTTTCGGCTTACGGATCAGGATCAGACTACCGAAACAAAAAAAATGCAGGATGTCATAACCGACACCATAAAAATAATTGATGACCGCTACAAGAAAAAGGGTGACTATACGGGAATACCTTCTGGCTTTGACGACTTGGACAACATGACCAGCGGTTTCCAAAACGGAGAAATGATAATTGTTGGTGCCCGCCCGTCTATGGGTAAGACGGCTCTTGCACTTTCCATGATGCAGAATATAGCAATCAGAAAGGAAATTCCCTGCGGATTTTTTAGCCTTGAAATGTCGGCTGTTCAAATAGGTCAGCGTCTTCTTTCTCAGGTTTCTGGGGTCCATGCAAACAAACTTAGGAACGGACTTATTAAACAGAGTGACTTTCAAAGTTTGCAGGTTGCGGCAGGACAGTGCTATAATGCGCCCCTTTACATTTGCGACACGCCCAACATGAGCCTAATTGATGTTCGTGCTCAGGCAAGAAGAATGAAGACCAACAACGATGTAAAAATTATCTTCATAGACTATATTGGCCTTATCGGTTCTGAACACGAGGATGCCCCTGTATACGAGCAGCAGGCGGCAATTTCAAAGTCCCTTAAGAGCCTTGCCCGAGAGCTTAACATACCTATCGTGGTGCTATGTCAGGTAAGCCGTGATGCGGAAGGCAACGAGCCAACCCTTGCAAACCTTCGCGGTTCTGGTTCAATAGAGCAGGACGCCGACATGGTCATGTTCATTCACGGAGAACGCCGCCCCAAGGGAGAAGACGAAAACCCCATAAGGGACAGAAAACTGATTGTTGCAAAACAGCGTAACGGTCCTATTGGAGATGTGGATCTTATCTACATTGCTCCCTGTACAAGATTTGAAAGCAAGTCTAGGGATAAGTCTTAAAAAAAGAAAGGCCGCCCTCTGCAGATTGAAGTCTAGTTCAAAATGCAAAGGACAGCCTTTTTTATGCAGTGAGCCTTATATGGCCTTACTCTGTAACCTGAGTTAGGTCTAAAGCCTTAAGCAGTAAAGGTCTTCCGTTTGGTGCAGTTACTACAAGACCTTTTGCTGTAACCGTAATAGGTGTTTCGGGTGCAACCGGTACGGGACTCTTCTGCTGCAACTTGAGCTTTGCGTCGTACTTTGCAACCACATAAGATTCTCCGTCTCTAATGACGCAATAGTAGTCCGAGCCGTTTTGTACAAGCACAGAATTGTCGGCAAGAACTTCATTGCTTTCAGCCTGAATTTCCATGTTTTCGCTGTCAAGAAGGCAGAGCTTTACTTCTCCGTTTCCAGAGTTTGTTCCGCAGACAGCCATGTAGGCAGGTGAAGAAACGCTCTTTCCTGTAGAGTCGGTTATGGAAACGCTACCTGCAGAAAGTATGGTCTTACCCCTTATTACTGTAACAGGAGAGCCTTTTACAAGAGTTCCTCTGTTGCCGTCAATTTTAACCATCTGGCTGTAGGTTCCGCTGGTACTGGTAAGTCCTATTACAGTGCTTACCTCTTCTGCCTGAGAACTTTGAGCTGTCTTTTCAATAACTTCCTTCTGGTCCTGGGCTATTCCTTCCCTGTCTTCCTGAGCCTCTTCGTTTTTCTGGTCAGCCTTTTCCTGAGCTTCGTCAGCTTCCTTCTGAGCCTCGTCTGCTTCCTTCTGAGCCTCGTCTGCCTTTTCTTTTGCTTGGTCAGCTTCCTGCTGGGCTTCGTCTGCCTTCTTCTGGGCGTCTTCAGCTTCTTTTTGCTTCTTTTCGTCATCAGGTGAGCTTTCTGCGTCCTTTTTCTTTTCGTCAGCGGCTTTCTGTGCGTCATCGGCTTTTTTCTGTGCATCGTCAGAAGTCTTCTTTGCATCGTCGGCTTTCTTCTGTGCGTCATCAGCCTTTTTCTGTGCGTCTTCCGCTTTCTTTTCTGCTTCTTCGGCTTCCCTTTCCTTAAGGTCTACCATTTCCTTGCGGTCGTCTATGCCACGGTCGTCATCTTCGCGCATGGAATCAATTACTTCTTTGTCTGTTATTGTCGTGGTGTCTACTGTGGAAAGGCCTCCGTTCAGGTCGCTTAAGGGAATAACAATCTGAGACTTTCCCGGCCATTCATTCCACTTTGTAGAAAGTCCACATTTGTCGGCGGTAAGGTTCTGTACAACCACATCCTTGTAGCGGTCCTTAAACACATCCATTCTTCCGCGGTAGACTGCATTGTAGATTGTTACGAATGTTGCTATGGTGGAGGCGTCTTTTGCTGAATATCCGTATGCAGAAGTAAGATAGGAGGCTATTATGCGGCGCAGGTTTGTAATGTGGTCTACACTTGCGTTTTCGCTAAGAACAAGAATGTCGGCATCTAACTTTTGGGCAGTAGATGTGTCAACTGCATGGATAATCGAATACTTTCCGTTTAGGTTGAAAGTCCCCTGAGTGGTTACGGAACGGGAAACGGAAGAACCTAGTCCCTTTCCAATTGCCTCTATTGATTCTATTGAGTCTATGGTCTTGTGCGGACCTGTATAGTTTTCAAACTGAATAACTTCATTGCCTACACTTTGAATTTCCGGCTGATTAACTTCAAGGGCAAGTACTGGTGCGGCAAGCGTTAGGGCCAGGACTGCAAGAATGCTCAGTTTTTTCATGATTCCTCCAACAAAAATCTATGGTGTAAATTATAAACCTATATTGACATTTCGGCAAGGCGTTTCAAAGTTTGCGTGGCGTAGTCCCGGATTTTCCTGTCGTAGGAGGGGTAGAGCAGTATGGAAAGCATTTCCTGTCCCTGCCTAAAGTATGCGGGTCTTCCCATGTAGCGACATATGGAAAGTGTTGCGTCGCATATTTCCTTAAGAAGGAGTGCTGAACGGGAATCTGTGTTTTCTCTTAGGATTAGGGCCAAACTCTTTAGCATGGACTCGTCTGGGTCAAAGGCGCAGTTTTTTGCTGCCCTAACAAGACAGAGCCTTAGTTCATTGTCTTTAACTTCTGTTAGTAGACGGGAAAGTGTCTTTTGAAAAAGTGCTGTTCCTGTAAGGGATGCTGCCGTAAGGATGCTCTCGCAGTAGGCCGGGTGAGTCAAAAGCCATGGAGCCTCCCTTCCAGACCGTCCCTGATTGGAAGCTGTCCAGACTGAATCAATTTCTGAAAGTTCTGTCGCAATGTATGAAAGTATTTCCGCCTCTAGTGCACCGTAGGAACCTTTTTCCAAGACCTTAACAATTTCTTCTGGATTTTTTTCTCTGTAGGAAAGCAGAGAAACTGGCCTGTAAAAGTCGGAGTAGGGTTTTGCTTCTGGAGCGGAATAAGAGCGTTCCTTTGCCGAAACAGACTGCTTCATCCGGTAACTGGAAACTGACCAGTCGCTTTTGCAGAGAGCAAGATATCCTTCGTCAGTGGCAAAAACTTTCTGAACCTGTTTTTCTCCTGAATAGTCAGCTTTGTAGACCAACTTTCCTAGACTATCTGTGCAGACAGCTTTTTCTTGGTCGGCAAGTACAAGACCGTAGGAGGTGTATGATGCATAAATTAGTTTTTGTGCTTCAACTTCTGTGGAATAATAGGAAACAGGGTCTCCGCTTTTTTCGCTTATGACTGTTACCCTAGAAGAGCCTGATGCCGCAGATGTTACAAAGGTGGTTTTACCGTCTCCTGTGCAGAGACATTTTGCAATGGTGCCAGTTAAAAGGGGTTTCCTCCATTCAGAGTTTAAACTTCCGCCTTTTGAAGAGCAGAGTCCCACACTTCCGTCAGAAAAAACAAGAAGGACACCCTCACCGCAGGAGTAGGCGTTCTGAACTATGCCCGAAAAAGTAACTTCAAGAAGCAGTTCTCCAAAAGGGGAAATCTGTTGGGCAACGGTAGAGCCATTGTCTTTTTTTGTAAGGAAAGAAAGCAGAGAACCGTCGTTCAGCTGTACTAGAGGAATGGAGGCGTCCTGTTCCGTTAGGGTAAGGCGCCACTTTTGTATGCCATTAAGCCCCCAGCAGGCTACACCGTTCCTACTTCTTGCAAAAACTCGCCCGTCAAATCCAAACTGGGGCGCTTCAAGAACTGCAGAACCTGCATCAGCCTTCCATAGGGAAAGCCCAGTGGGACTTAAAAGCTGGACTGTGGAAGTTCCTGTTACCACGCAGAGCATGTCTTTCGGCCCCGCAGAAAAGTAGGTCTTGGGTCTTGCATTAAGAGCCTTCTGCCAAAGTATTTCGCCTGTGGAAGAAAATCCAGCCAGCATCCTTCCTTCGCAAATGGCGGCACATCCATAGGAAGTTTGAACAGTTTCGCTTTGGACAGCCCCTGAAAGTACTGAAACAAAATTTGCCTTTAGTCCCGAAATTCTTACAGCGTTTGTTTCTCCCTCCTGACTTTCTGCAAAAGCCTTGTGCAGGGGAAGTAGTCCTGCTAGAAAGAGTAAGAGGGTAAATGCTAAAGTAGACAGTTTTGCTTTCTTCATCTTACTATTTTAAACACGCCCTTAAAATTTGGTTACAGAAAGACTTTTTCATAAAGGCTCCCTCTTAAAATAGGCAAGACTTTCTATGTGAGAAGTCTGGGGATAAAAATCTAGCAGAAAGAGTTTTTCTATGCGGTAACCTGCCTTTACAAGATAGGCGGCATCACGAGCATGGGTTGCGGCATCGCAGGAAAGGCTCCTTATGTTGGGAATGCCAGATGAACACAGCCACTTGCACACATCTTTTTCCATCCCTGACCGAGGAGGGTCAATTACAGCAGCGTCGAACATTCCGTTTTGCCTAACAAAGGCCTCTGCATGGTACTTTACCCACACGGAACCACTTACTCCAAAACTTTGGTGTCTTGTATTTAAAAGATTCTGTTCCGCATAGACAAGGGCGTCACGGTTGTGTTCCACTAGGGTAAGGGACTGGAAGTTGTCTGCAAGAAAGACAGAAAATGTTCCGCAACCAGAATACATGTCTAGCACAGAGGACCCCTTAAGCCCTTCGCATACAAGGGGAAGAGTCTTTGAAAGTACTTCCATGTTGGACTGAAAAAATCCCTGTACATCAAAGGAAATTTTTCTACCGTTTATTTCTACCGTGCAGGGAGACTGGGCTTCAAGAGAACTTCCCTGCCACTGTTTTTTAATTTGCTTCTGTTTGGGAAGGGGTCTTCCGTTTACGGTACGTCTTTCCGTTTTTTTTTGAGGAAAAGGCTCTCTCTTTTTTCTTTCTTCTGCAATTACAATTTTGTCGTAGCCCTGGGGAATTGATGTAATGCAGGAGGAACCAAAGACATGAACTCTTCCCCTAGGCCGGCTTTCTGGGGAAACTTCCGAAAGGTAGCGGTTTACTTCTTCTGTAGCACAGGGGCAGGAGTTAAGGGAAACTACTTCTGCCGACTGACTTTTCATTAGCCCTCCGTCATGAAACTGAAATCTTGCCCTGTAGTTTCTAGCCTTACCCGAAACAATTTCTATTTCTGGAACTTCAAGTCCCTCTCGCTCAAAAGCCGACTTAAGCATCTGAGCTCTAAGCCTAGACTGCTCCTCATCTTGGCAGTGCTGGAGTGTGCATCCTCCGCAGGTTTTAAAAAGCGGACAGAAAGGCTCCCTTCTAAATGGGGACGGTTTTATTATGTTAACAATGCGAGCAGTGTCGTAATCCCTGTTTTGCTTTACAATTTCCACCTCAAGGGTTTCATTTGGCAGGGAAAAGGGAATAAAAACAGTTTTTCCGTTAATTTTGGCAATACAGTCTCCCCCAAAAACCATTTTATCTGTTATAATAGTGTGAGTGCACATGAATGCAATTATATCACTCTAGGGGGAATTAAACAATGACAGCAGAAAGCGAATGGCTTACTATGAGCGACGGAAATCAGAACATGATTCATAAATGGCTTCCAGACGGAGAAGTAAAGGGTGTCGTGGTTTTAAGTCACGGCATGGCAGAACATGCATTGCGCTACGACCGCTTTGGAAACCTTCTTGCAGAAAGGGGAATAGCCCTCTATGCCGAAGACCACAGGGGACACGGACAGACAGCAAAACTTGCAGAAGAAAAGGGAACGGGACTCTTCGGATACCTTGCTCCTAAGAATGGATTTTTCCGCGTAGTTGAAGACATTCATGAAGAAATAGAAGAGGCAAAGAAGCGCCATCCCGGAAAAAAAGTCTTGCTGTTTGGACACAGTTTTGGCTCATTCATTTCCCAGTGCTTTCTGGAAACTTACGGCTCAACAATAGACGCTTGCATTTTGTGCGGAAGTGCAGGACCACGCCCAGCCCTTATGAAGTCTGCAAAGGCTGTAGGTTCAGTTGTAAAGGCCTTTTCAAATCCAAAGAAGCCTTCTAAATTTTTGGACAACCTTGCATTTGGTGCCTACAATAAGCAGTACGAAAATCCCCGTACGGCATTTGACTGGCTGTCACGGGATACTGAGCAGGTGGACAAGTACATTGCAGACGCCTGGTGTGGCTTTACCTGTACCACAGGATTCTTCTGCGACATGTTTGCTGGACTTTGCTACATTCATACGAAAGAGCACATGGCCCAAATTCCTAAGGAACTTCCCGTACACATTATTGCTGGAACAAAAGACCCTGTAGGCGACAACGGAGAATCCGTAAAAAAACTCTACGACACCTACTGTGCCAACGGCATGAAAAATGTAGACCTTAAACTGTGGGAAGACTGCCGCCACGAACTCCTTAACGAAACCAACAAGGAAGAAATAGAGGCAGACATACTCGCCTTTGCAGACAGGATTTTTATAGCCTAGAAATTTTGCAATCTGAATACCCCGGTAGTAGACTCTGCTGTCGGGGTGTTTTTTTTGTTCCTAGTATGATATAGTGAATCTGCATTAGTAGTATTTCTTAATTAAACAGTCAATTATCCTAACAAGACAAAACTAGCACAACTTGAACAAAATCCCTCCGAGCGGTATACTGCTTTCATTGTGTTGATTCGCTACGGTACAGACAGGCAGGGGCGACCGGTTCAAAAGGCTGTCGTTTACACAAGGGATGAGCATAAGATTCCGCTGGAAAAAATTGATCCTGACGCTGTTTTCATTATTTCGAGGCTCAAGGAAAACGGGTTTGACGCATACATTGTGGGCGGTGCAGTAAGGGACCTTTTGGTAGGGCATCACCCCAAGGATTTTGACATTGTAACAGACGCAACCCCTAGCCGCATTAAAAAGATTTTTCGCAACTCTCGCATTATTGGTCGCAGGTTTAGGCTTGTGCATGTTTTTTTTGGACAGAAGATTTTTGAAGTCAGTACCTTCCGCTCAACTGTAGACGGTTCCGTGGGAAACATTTTTGGCACCATGGACGAAGATGTAATGCGCCGAGACTTTACCCTTAACGCACTTTATTACGATCCGCAGAAGCAGCAAGTGATTGATTATGTGGGCGGAGTAAACGACATAAGAAAGGGTGTGCTTAAGCCTATTATTCCTCTAGAAAAGATTTTTGTGGAAGACCCTGTGCGTATGATTAGGGCTGTAAAATATGCCGCCACAACAAACTGCAAGATTTCCCATTCCCTTAAAAAGAAAATCAGAGATTCCGCATACCTTCTTTCTCCCGTGTCTCCGTCGCGACTTACGGAAGAGCTTTTAAAAATCATCTCAGGAACCCATTCTCTGGCAATAGTAAAGGGGGCTTTGGACACTGACCTTTACGCCTACATTCAGCCTACCGCCACAAACCTTATGCTTGACGACAGGCGCTTCATGCAGAAGTATTTTGAAAGCCTTGAAGCTTTGGACAAATTTACTGCAGCCCATCACGATGCCCGCCTTGGAGAAAAACTTGTTTACATACTCAGAGATTTTGTAATGGGGCTTACTGACTGGGAAAAGGAATCAAAGGAAACTTCCGCCGCAGAATTGTACAAGCGCACTTGGTCCCAGTGTAGGAATTTTGTTCTTCCCATGAATCCCCAAAGGACTGAACTTGAATATGCGGTAAAATTCATTCTTACAGAATGCGGAGTTCAGGTTCATCAGATAAAAAAGAAAAAGGGGCAGAATGTTCCCAAAACCGCAAGACCTAAGCAAAAAAAACAGAAGCCAGAAAAGTCTTAGGCTTTTGGCGTAACTGTAATTTTGTCTATGATTATGCTTACTTCCTCAATAAGAATCCCTGTGTAGCGTTCTATGTTGTCTATAATGTACTGCTGCAGATTGTGTATTTCTCCAGTAAGCTGTTTTCCAAAGGGAACATCTATGGTTATAATCAGCCTGTAGCCGTGACTGTCGGTTTTTATTGACATTTTCTTTATACGGATGTCGGCGTCGTATTCGCTTACGCAGTGCATGGCCATTTGGCTTAGGGCGGCCTCTGAAATTTCTATACGCCCCTTCTTACTGAACTCTGGAGTTACAATGGACTTTTCAGACATTTTTGCTTCGCCACGCACGGGAACGGCCTTTTTCTTACCCTTTAAAATTTCTCTGATTGAATTGTAAAATATGTGAGAGTAGCTTTTCTTTACCTCTATTGCAGGAACGGGTATTACATGCTTTCCTTCTATCTGCCTGCTACGGATTGCCTTTTCTATGTCTTCTCTTGAGGCAATGTCTTCAATCTTGATGATTTTTTCTGGCGGAGGAAGCTGCAGCCTAACTGCAATTTTTTCCACCATCTTTTCGCTTGTTCCCAGTATGAGCAGTTTTTTTATGTGGGACTTCTGCAGGGTTCTGGCAACCTGATCTCGAACTTCCTTGTCGTCAAAGAGGGCGGCACGAACGGCACCCATGTAGGTTTTTTCCCTCTTTGCAGACTTTCCTGCAAGAATCTTGTCGTCCTGAATAAGGAGTCCGTCGTCAATAAGGGCGCTTATGCCGTACTTTTGGGCAAGAAGTTTTGCCCTAAAACTTTTTCCGGTACCGCTTTCACCCACAAGAGCGTAGACCTGAGTTCCTCTGTTTGTAAGTTTAGAAAATATGCTCATGCCATCTTAGAGTATAATTTCTCTGTCCCAATTTAGCAAGTTGTTTTTTAAGAAATTTTCAAAATGTTGGGGCAGGGGGCAGGTGATTTTTTGGGGAAGTCCAAGTTCATTTTCTTTAGGAAATTCCAGACTGTAGGCGTGAAGAAAAAACTTTTCATTGCCAGCGAATTTAGACAGGGGTTTTCCTCCGTAGGCAGTGTCTCCGTGCAGGGGAAATCCATGAAATGCGGACTGGGCCCTAATCTGATGCTTTCGTCCTGTTTCTATGGTGTAAAGGACAAGGCTAAGGTCTTCCTTTGCAGAAAGAGGTCTTGCCCTAGTAAGGGCTTCTCTTGCGCCATCAGTTTTTTTGCCAGAAACCTTTACCCTGTAAAATGAGCCTTCTACTAAGTTTTCTTCTTCACTTATAAAGTCCTTCCATTCAGACTCTTCTGGTAAGCGTCCCTCACAAATGCCAAGATATGTTTTTTTTATGCTGTGGCTCTCCATAAGTTCTTTAAAAATCCGGGCGCCTCTAGTGCTTTGTGAAACTGCAAGAAGTCCCGAGGTGTAGCGGTCTATGCGGTGAAGGGGAGCTGGAGTAAAGGAAAGGGAATCATTTTTTTCTGCGGATTTTTTTATGCATTCCGAAACGCTTGTGTCAGAATCCCTTGAGGGCTGAACAGAAATTCCAGAGGGTTTGCATATAAACATTATGTCGGCATTTTTAAACACAATGTCAAAGGGTAGCTTTTCTATTTCTGAGCCTGTGCCCTTACTGTCCTGTGCCAGGGGAGTTAAAAACGAGGCTATTTCTATACGGCTTCCTGCATGAATCTGGGTCTGAGGCTTTACCTTTTTTCCGTCAACTTTTATTAGGCCCTTCCTTAGGGCGGAAAATACTGCTGAGCGGGGTAAGTGGGGCATCATCTTAAGGCACAGCCTGTCAATGCGCCTGCTGTCGTCATCTGTTGAAGCGGTAAAGATGGTAAAATCCATGGGAGCGATTATAGAACAAAAAAGAGTCTTCTGCTACTAGACAAAATCTTATATTAGGATAAAATAGAGTATATGGCACCTACAGAAAACCAATTTAGAGCATTCATAACAAATCCCGTTCTGCTTGCCTGCATTTGCAGCTGGTTTTCCGCACAATTGGTAAAGACTTTAATAAAACTCTTTTCTGGCAAAGTTCACAGCATTCCCGAACTTCTTGAGCTTATGCTCTGGCGTACGGGTTCCATGCCCTCTAGCCATGCCGCACTTGTTGCCTCTTTATGCACTACAATAGGATTTAGGTCTGGAATTGGAAGCGATGTCTTTATCCTTTCCGTGGGATTCTTTCTCGTTACCATAAGGGATGCCATGGGTGTCCGCAGGGCAAACGGAATTCAGGCAAAGATGATAAATGCAATTGGTAAGACCCTTTCGGAAAAAGGGCTTATGGAATACAAACCCATAAAAGAAGTACAGGGGCATACTCCTATAGAAGTTATGGTAGGGTGTTTTTTGGGGTTCTTTATAGGATTGGCTTTTAGTGTGCTCAAATAGATGAACTCCATCGCAAAAAGTGTTCTAGCAGTTTTAGTTCTTCTCGCTTCCGTAATTGTAATGTCCGTACTAAGGATTGTTCCTGTTTCCAAAATATGGAGCCAGTACAGCGTGCTTTATGTTCCTTCCCAAACTGATGAGGGGGAAGTCCTTTCCTGCCTGCAAAAAAACGGTTGCACTAATGTAATTTCTCTTTCTTCCCAGACGGTTCCCTTTGTTTCTTCTATAACGCCTGTTCAGTCATACGGAACAAACTACATTACGGAACGAAAAAAATATTTTACCGACGAGACTCTTTCTTACTCTCTTTTTTACATTCCCCAGTCTCAAGAAAAACAGCTTGCCGTAGCACTTAAGGAACTGCAGAATGAGCGAGGCATTACAGCTGGAGTAGATGGTTCCCTTCAGTTTCCCTTTCTAGTTCCTGTTATATGCGCTCTGGTTTACATTGTTCTTGCCCTGTTTGCAAAAAATCATCTTGTATTTCTTACTGCAGGATTTGCACCTCTTCTAGTAACCCTTTGCGCCCCCTTTTACCCGGCGGCGGCCGCAGTTATTTTGTTTTTAACGGCTGTCTTCCTTTCTGAGAGAGTCTGGCACCGCAAGGGATCTTTGGTAGCGGTTTTAAGGTGCCCTTATGTAGATTTGCTTCTTCTTGCATCCCTTCTTGTAACGGCTTTTCTTTCTCCTAGAGTCCTGCTTATTTTTGCACTTTCCATTCTGGCTTCCGTATGTGCACTTTTTCTGCTGAATCAGATTCAGATCTATGTAGACTCTCGGCATGCCTTTAATTTCGAGCCCATATTTTCGGCCTCACAAATTCCTCTTATGGTAAGAAGAAGGGCCTTTATAGTCTGTTTGGTCTCTGTTCCCATTGCGGTCCTCCTTTTAAGTTTCTTGCTTTCTGCAAAGTTTTTGCCTGCATCAAGCATTCAGTCTGTTTCCATTCCCACTCCTGTTTCTGATTCCGAAGTGGGTGAGGAAAAAGACTTTCTGCCAGACATGTCCGACTATTTTGCATGGGCTTGGCAGACCATTACTTTTCCCTACAAAAACCTTAACAAGGCGTCTTATTCTGCCCCAGAAGAAAACGAGTCCGTTTCAATTCCTCGCTATGTGGAAACTGATTCTGGTGTAAAAAAGACCTATGAGACACTGTTTACATTTGACGGCTCTTTTCGTAAGGAACTTATTGATGGTATAATGCAGTCCGAGGTTCCCAGTGTGGAAAAACTCCTCCTTTCCGAAGGTGAGGGGGTGCATGTCGGTTACAGGACAAAGGCTCAGGCAAAAACCAGTACCGACTCCGTTTCTCTGGTACTCATTCTTGCGGCAATGGTAATTCCTCTGCTGCTTTATTTATATTACTATTTGTTTGGAAGACGAAGATATGAAAACGGTTCATAATTTTGTAAAGTCAGAGCGTGAACTTTTCTCTTCTTCCGTGCGTTCTTTTTTACCGCAGACGGCAATCGTTCCCTTTTCAAAAAAGGAATACCGCTGTGTGGTTGAAAGAAATGCAGTGGTAAGCGAGGGACAGGTTATTGCTCTTTCGGAAGGTGACGGTCAGAATGCAGAAGCCCTTCATGCTCCCGTGCCTGGAAAAGTTACAGACATTACCCAGTTTTCCGTAAGCAACGGAAAGACAAAGAGCGCGGTTTGCATAAGCATGGCAGGTTCTTTTTCCTACCTTGGACGCCATCAGGAAAAAACCAACTGGAAGACTTTTTCGGAAGATTATTTGCTGTCGACTTTTTCCCAGAAGGGAGTGGTAAACACCTTTTACATTCCAAAACCCCTCTGCTCAGAAATAAAATCATGCACCCTTAGCAACAACAGGTTCCTTGTTGTGCGCATGTTTGACGAAGACCCCAGTCGCATGACAGACACATTTGTCGCCACTAGGTTTACACGAACTGTGGTGGAGGGTGCTGGCATAATCTGCAAGGCCGCTTCTGCAAAGGGAATTGTCTTTGCCCTTCCTCTAAAGGCTCAGTTTTCCATAGACGAGCATGCAAGGGAACTTCTTTCAGACATTCCCTATGCAACCGTTACCTGCGACACAAGCCGTTATCCTGCAGGATTTCCCCAGAACATAATTCAGCAGATAAAAAAATCTCTTGTAAAGACCGATGGCGTGGATTTTACAAAAGTAAACCACAAGTGTCTTTTTATAGATCCTGAAACAGCGGTGTCGGCATACGAGGCAATCGTGCTTAGCATTCCCGTTGTAGAAAGGTTTGTGCATGTAACAGGAGACTTGCTCCCTTCTGCAGCCCTGTTTAAAGTCCGCATAGGAACGACAATAGATTCCCTTGCAAAGCAGTGCGGAGGTATTCAGGGTAAGAAGCCCTGCGTAATCATAAACGGAAGAATCTCTGGCTACTCGGTTTCGAATATGAACATTCCCGTTGGCAAAGATGTAAAGTCTGTGGAATTCGTTAGCTCTAGTTCTGTTGCAAACGAGCAGCATGTTGCCCCCTGCATTAACTGCGGAAAGTGCCGTTCAATCTGCCCAGAGAAGATTTATCCCGACATCATGTACAGGCATTCCATTGGCGGAAAAATTGACGACCTTGCAATTCTTAAGACTGCCGAACTTTGTTCTGACTGCAGCCTCTGTAATGCAGTGTGCCCCTCAAGGCTTCCCCTTAGCCAGACAATTTCCCTTTTAAGGAGTCAGATTCAATGAAGTCTATAACTGCAATTTCTAGACGGATTTCCTTCCGTCCCTACTGCTATCTTTCTCCCAGCATTGCAACTTCAGCTGTGGGTATGCTGGTTCTGCTTCTGCCTCAGGTTTTCATGCTTCTTCTTACGGGAAGTTTTAATTCTGCTTTTATAGTTTCGCTCACCGTGCTTGCGGCCATTCTTGCCGACCTGCTTCATTCGTTTTTTTCTCCCCACTTTGAGCGCTCATGGTGTGTGGCCCTTGTGCAGGGAATCATAATAGGACTCCTGCTTCCTTCTACATATTCTCCAGTTGCGGCCTTCATAATAACATTCTGTACTCTCATGCTTTCCAAGTATGCCTTTGGAGGTTTTTCTAGTGCATGGGTTAATCCAGCCGCTATAACCGTGGCTGTGGCATACTTCCTAGACATGACAGCATTCAGCATTTTCCAACTTGACTCTTCACTGCTTCAAACAAGGAACGCAGCCCTTTCTCTTATTCAGGAGGGAGCCGTAAGAGTTAATTCCTTTGATGCAGCGGTAACGGCTTTTCTTAACAAGTCAGTGTTTAGATTTTTTTCTCTTGCCATACCAGAAGGTTATGTTTCCCTTTTCTGGGACACTTGTTCCATAATTCCAGCATTCCGCTTTAACTTCATAACGATTGTGTCTTCCATTGTACTTATTTCTTTGGACATAATTGACTGGGTAATTCCCACTTGCTTTGTACTTACTTATGCAACTCTTGTAAGATTGGTTGGCCCCCTTGTTACAGGCGGACTTGCCCTACAGGGAGACTTGCTTCTTGCCCTGCTTACAAGCGGTACTTTGTTTTCAACCCTGTATGTAATTCAGTGGTATGGAACTACGCCACTTACTCCAGGAGGAAAATGCATTTATGGAGTTATTGCAGGACTTCTTGCCTTCCTCATAATTGGCATAGGAAATTCCGCAGTGGGATACATTTTTGTGGTTCTTGCAATGAACATACTTTCACCTGTAATTCAAGCTGCCGAAAACCGTGCGGTACAGGCCACGCTAAAAAAATCACTAATGCCTCGTCTTGATGCTCTAAAGGAGGTGGACAATGTCTGAAGAAGCAGAAAAGACAGAACTTTATAAGACCCAACTTAAGGTAGCCGGAATTGTAGCCGGAATTTTCGTAGTTTTTTTTGCTCTGCTGGTTTTGTTTGCCCTTCTTGCAAGGGGACAGTGGAATAAGGGACTTCGCCTTTCCGTAGAAAACACTCTTTCTGATGCAGAGGTTCCGTTTAATTCTCTAGAGCCTGTGGAACTTCGCTCAACTTCGGAAGTTAACTGTGCCGTATTTAAAGACAGCCAGTCCGACATGTATGTTGCTATAATTCGCATAACGACAATTTACGGTCCGCTTCCTGCTGTCTACACTTATACCAAGGGCCGACAGAATGCGGAATTTGTTTCCTTTGCAGAACTTCATTCCAAGGCCGCATCTCAGATTACAAACGCCTCCGTAAGTGGAGCTGTTGATTACTGGGCAAAAAAACTACCTGCAATAATACAAAGCGCACCGTCATACAAAGAGGAGGCACGCTGATGAAAAAGAACGACATACTTGCGCTTATAGCTGTGGCGGTTTCCATTCTGGTTCCTGCTCCGGGAAGGCTTGCATATGGAATTGTGCTTTTGCTTCTTCTTTTGCTGCTTTCTGTTTTGGGTACCGCATTCAGGTTCCTTATTAAAAAAATTAAGATGGATGATTTGGAGCCAGTCCTTACAGCAGTCATGTTAGTAAGCGTTACCGTGCTCTACAAACAGTTTCTTATAATGATTTCTCCGCTTACGGCCCTTGTGCTAGGTTTTGTAATTTATCTTCCTGCCTTGTCTGCCTTTGTAATTACAGGCATGCACCGCAAAACAGAAGAGCCTCTTTCTGCACAGATTCGCTCAGAATTCTTTCATACAGGTTCTTTCTGTTTGCCGGCCTTGGGGGTCTTCCTCCTAAGAGACATTGTTGGTTACGGAACTCTTACTCTTCCTTCTTACGGAGGGCTTGCGGAACTTACCCTGATTGCTCCCAAAGACAGAAACTATCTGGGAACATTTTTTGCCTCCGCTCCAGGGGCGCTCATAATTCTTGCCATAGCAACAATGTGCGTTTCCTTTGCATTCAGATACCATAAGTCAGGGGAGGAAAGCCATGCTGTCTGACATTCTTTATTACTGCGTCTATGCATCAGCGGTCCTCATTTATGGAATAGGTTTGGACAGAACTCTGTGCGTTTCCAAAAAGCCGTCTTCTGTATTTATTCCCTGCCTTAAGATGCTCATCTGCGTAAGCGCCACAAGTGCACTGGTCTTTCTTATCGAAAACTACATGCTTGTTCCAGCCCGCCTTACAGAACTTTATCCATTCTTTGCTGTAATCATATTTACCCTAATTGCAGTTTTTGTAGAAGCCATAATCCGCATTACAACAAAAACAGATATGGCAGAATTTTCTGTTTCTCTTTTGTGCGTACTGCTTGGACTTTGCGAGGGAGGAACAATTGCTTCCTGCGTAATTATTTCCTGCCTTGCTGTAGTGGTTTATTTTATCTTTATTCCCATACTTCATGCCATACGCCAAAGAATTGACCTGTCACCAGTTTCTGTTGACTGCAAGAACGAAAGCGTCATATTCATTAGCATGGCAATAATTATGATTGTTCTTCTTGCATGGAATGTTTCATGGCTTAACCCGGAGGCTTTTAGATGGTAATAACTATTTTGCTCCTGCTTTTGATTGTGCTTGCCGTTGCAGCCGTACATTTTTTTCTGTTCAGTGTTTTTATTCCTTCGCTAAAGGCTCAACAGGTAGACGCTGATGACCCTGTCTATGCAAAGGAAGAGTTGGACTTTTATTCGGCCCATGCTTCTGACGGTAATGTGGGAATCCCCAGTGCGGTAAACATTCCCCTTAAACTTCTTTCTGCAGAAGACAGAAAACTTGTTGAAGAAGAACCCAAAACAAATAAAAGGGTCTTTTCTTTTTGGCAAAAATGCTATAACATGTTCCGTAGGAAATAAAGTATAATGCCTCCAGTTTCGATTTGTCTGCAAGTTGAATTTTCTCTTCCCTCTGACTCAAGCGAACTTGAAAAACGCTATCAGTCTTCGCTTAAGGGAATACTGTCTGCCTTGTATGCAAACCCGAATCTTTCTGTGGCACTTTCTTTTTCTGGCCCACATCTTGCATGGCTTAATACAAAGCATCAGGAAGCCCTTAGGCTTATTTCTGAACTTATTAGCAGACATCAAATAGAACTTTTGGGAGGAGGATATTACAGTCCTCTTTTTCCTCTGCTTCTTCCTGTTGACCGTTCAGGCCAGATAGAAAAACTTACTTCCCTTATTGCAGGAACTACTGGCAAAAGACCAAGAGGAATGAACATACCTGGTAGCGTTTGGGATCCTTCTTTGGTAACAACTCTCCAGTGCTGTAACATGGAATATGTTCACCTTGACCAGAGCCTTATTCCGTCGGGCAGGGTAAAGTTTCTTCCTGTTATAACAGGGGAGCAGGGGAAGACCATAAAGATATTGCCATTGTACAGAGAGTTTCTTCCTTCTCCAGAACTTGAGGAAGATATCTGGAAGCAGAACATATTACAGGCTGTAAAAAAAGAATTTGCAAGAAAGTCAGACTACAGTTCTTCTGATGCTCTTGTTACAATTCCTTTTTCTGATTCAGAATTTTTTGCTTTTCTTAAGTCACCTTCATTTAAAACTGTGTTACAGGAAGATTCTGGCTTGCAGTTTATAATTCCCCAGAAGTATATTAAGTCGGCTCAGTCTTTTGTCGTTTCATATATTCCGGCTGGCATGGATTCTTCCATAGCAAACTATGCGGTTGAACCTTACAGGCTTACAAAAACAAAGGGAGGATTCCCTCCTACCATACACGACTTTCTTCATGTCTATCCTCAGAACCGCAGACTTTACGAGCGCATGATGCATGTTAGCCTTTTGATTTCCCAGTACCACGGAGACAAGATGCGCCGTCAGGCTGCAAGGGAAAAACTTTGGCAGGCTCAGTCGCTTTGGTCTTATGTTTCCCTACCCGGGGGAACTCCTGCAGTGGCTTCAAAAAGACAGGAGGCTTATACAGCTCTTAATCAGGCCAACGATATTCTGCAGGAAGAAAATGCAAGGGAGTCTCTTACAAAATTTGACTACAATGCAGACGGACTTAACGAATATGTCTGCTCCATGGAAAAGTTTACTGCGGTAATTTCTCCAAAGGCTGGTGCCATTACTGAACTTGATGTAAAAAAAGGTGGCGGTAACTATGCCGCAAACCTGTCTCGCATTTCTGACTTTGATTCTGTTTCTGACGAATATCAGCGCGGCATTTTTGTGGAACATCTTTTTGAAAGTTCAGAAAAGCAGAGTTACCTTTCCTTAAAGCCGGCGGGTAACGGAATTTTTTCTCAGGTTCAGTTTACAGAAAAAAAATTCGAAGCCAAGCGGCATGAAGTTCAGATGGAGGGCAGGGGAGAATTTTCTTCAATGAAGCTTCCTGTAAATCTGCGCAAGAATTACATTGTTTCTTCCAGCGGAATTTCCGTTCAGTACATTCTAAAAAACGAAAGTCCCTTACCCCTTAAGGCTTTCTTTGTAGTGGAAACAAATTTTGCAGGAATGGATTTTTCACAGAATGCAGATAGGGAATACGAGGCTGAACTTATTCACAGCGGAAAAAGGGAAACCGTTCCCCTTACAAAGCCGACTAATTTTGAAAGCGGCATACAAACTCTGGTTCTTACCAACACGCCCAACAAGACTTCCTTTGTGTTTGAGCCTAACGAGGATGCAGGTTTTGCCCTTCTTCCCCTTACATTTAGTCGGCCTTGTGCAGAAGACGGCACACTGTTTGCTTCCCGTTCCTACTGTATTTCCTTCTTTTGGGAAGTAGACCTGGCAGCTGGAATGGAAATGGAAAAGACGGTAAGCATAAGTTTTGTTACCGCAAAAAAGAGAAGCAAGAAATAATTTTTTTTTAGAACTAGCGTCCCTTAAGTTTTTTTAGCAAGGTCTTATGAAACCAAGCCCTTAGTTTTTCTGCCGCAACATACAGGGAGTATGTCTTTTTTAGGGGAATATCAAAACTTCCTGCCCTATGGATTATTTTTCCTCCAAAGCCCGTCTTAAACAGATACAGCCCGTGCATAGGATGTGCTTCGTCCCCTGTCGGCGGAATACCGTAAAAATCATACGTTTTACACCCATAGCATTTTGCTTCGCGAATGGCTGTCCATTGCACAAGGTACGCTGGCATAAGATTGCGCTTCGTGTTGCCAGAGCAACCGTATAAGTACACCGCTTCCTGCATGTTAAACAGCGTAATAATGGCAGCAAGATCCTCGCCTTCATGGCTTGCAATGTACAGCGTAATAAGCGTTTTATCAGCATCGGTTGCCGCGTTTTCCGCACTTCCCCGCTCAAGTAAATCGCGGTAGTAGTTTTTTGGATGCAGTCCGATGCAGTCGCGGGAAGCGGTTGTCTGATACAGGGCATAGAAAGAATCAAGGGCCGCGTCAAAATCGCTTTCGCCATAATGCACGGCACGCACCGTTACCCCATGCTTTGCCGCATAACGAATATTATAGCGCCATTTGCTTTTCATGCACGAAAGCAGCTCGTCTTCACTTTTATCAAGCGTAAGCACAACGGTATCGGGCGGCTGTACATCGACATCGGCTTTTACAAGTGGCACATTGGAAAGCAGCGCATTATCGGCACAT
>ERZ842401.438-NODE-438-length-60304-cov-7.752195_pt1 | contig 60304 bp, 50 predicted proteins | sample MGYA00521270_ERZ842401 | MGnify/ENA primary metagenome ERZ842401 (study PRJEB31892, sample SAMEA3878208) | bioreactor metagenome | biome: Moose rumen | place: Sweden | collected 2011-10 | study: EMG produced TPA metagenomics assembly of the PRJEB12797 data set...
CCCGTCGGGGCTCCCTGATTTGTCAACTGCCGGCAAGTTCGCAAAATTGCCTTCTGAACGATTTTCTTTTCTATCTGAAGAACTTGCCCAGCCACTCGCTGTCAATCCTTGCAAAGCCCGTTTCCGGCCTGATTGAGGGGTTTCTGCGAAGTATTCCGCTACAGTCTTCATAGACATTGAAGCCTATGTTGATTCCGTGCATGTTTCCGTCCATCGGGAATGACATCCGGATTTCGCTGTCCGCTCCGTCGAGGCGGTAGAACTTGAAGGGCGCGGCGAGGATTTCAGCCCTTTTTTCCGGAGTCTTCTCACAGAGTTCCATCTTTGTGACGTATTTGCACATCTCGATCACCATGTCGTTGAGATCCGCATCGAAGATGTTCACCTTCTCTATGAGAGAACCGATATCGTCCACCCTTCTTAGGGTATAATCATCCAGCTCCATGGCTACGGACTCCATTCTGGATTCCGTTCCCGGATCAAGAACTTCTCCAGTGGGAAGGAGCCATATCATCACCTTGTTCTCGGGGTCGTGATACAAGGTGGTGTACTTGGCAAGATTCAACTGGCCGCAATGAGGACATTCCCAAACGAAGAGGGACCCGTTTTTGACTTTTTCTTTCAGAGAAGGATCTTCCGCCACGTTGATGCTTCCGTAAGTCTGTATGGAATGGGGCTCCCCGCAGGAAGTGCACCTTGCTGATATTTCCCTTACAAATGCCATATCTTTCAAAAAAGCCAGGTCAACCGGCCTGGCTCATATTGTGATTGTTATTTCTTGACATTCTCGCGAACATCGATCTGAAGTTCGTCCAGCTGAATCTGATCGATTTCAGAAGGAGAATCTATCATAACGTCGCGTCCTTGGTTGTTCTTCGGGAATGCTATGTAATCACGGATTGAATCGGAGCCTCCGAATAGGGCGCATACCCTGTCGAATCCGAATGCAAGTCCTCCGTGAGGGGGTGCACCGAAGCGGAACGCATTGATGATGAATCCGAATTTGTATTCAGCCTCTTCGGGTCCGATACCAAGAACTTCGAACATCCTCTTCTGGACATCTGCATTGTGGATACGGATGGACCCTCCACCGAGTTCGTTTCCGTTGAGGACGAAGTCATATGCGTTTGCGCAGACCTTCTCGAGGTCTTCCTTCTTGTCGCTGTAGAAGTACTTCTCGTGCTCGGGCTTTGGTGCTGTAAAAGGATGGTGCATGGCGTAGAAGCGCTGCGTTTCATCATCCCACTCGAGAAGAGGGAAGTCCACAATCCAAAGGGGTGCGAACTCTTTGGGATTTCTGAAACCGAGGCGGTTGCCCATTTCAAGGCGAAGAACGCCTAGCATGGTCTGGACCTTTCGGCGGTTGTCTCCGCTCATGATGAGGATGAGGTCTCCGGTAGAGGCTTCCGCTGCATCTGCTATCTTCTGCAGGTCTTCGGCGCCGTAGAACTTGTCGATAGATGACTTGATGGTTCCGTCCGGGTTCATCTTAACATAGATGAGTCCTTTCGCTCCGACTTGAGGACGTTTTACCCATTCGGTGATTTCATCAATCTGTTTTCTCGTGTAGTCCGCTGCTCCAGGGATTACGATGGCACCGATGTAGGCGGCTCCGTCAAGGACCCCGAATCCTTTTCCTTTCGCTACATCTGTAATCTCATGGATAGTCATTCCGAAGCGGATATCAGGTTTGTCGGAACCGTATTTGTCCATGGCGTCGAACCAACTCATTCTGGGGATAGGGTTCGGAATATCTACGTCGAGGACGTTCTTGAAGAGCGTTCTCATCATTTCCTCGAAGGTGTTGAGCACGTCTTCCTGCTCCACGAAGCTCATCTCGCAGTCGATCTGGGTGAACTCGGGCTGACGGTCGGCGCGCAGGTCCTCGTCGCGGAAGCACTTGGCAATCTGGAAGTAGCGGTCAAAGCCGGCCACCATGAGCAGTTGCTTGAGCGTCTGGGGGCTCTGGGGCAGGGCGTAGAACTGGCCCGGGTTCATGCGCGAGGGCACGATAAAGTCGCGCGCACCCTCGGGCGTGGAACCGATGAGAATCGGCGTCTCGACCTCCAGGAAGCCCTTGTCGTCGAGGTAGTTGCGGATGAGGATGGCCATGTCGTGGCGCAACTCCAGGTTGCGGCGCACAGCATTGCGGCGCAGGTCCAAATAGCGGTACTTCATGCGCAGGTCGTCACCGCCGTCGGTGTTGTCTTCGATGGTGAACGGCGGGGTGATGCTCTCGCTCAGGATGTTGAGTTTAGAGGCGATGATCTCGATCTCGCCAGTGGGGATGTTGGCATTCTTGCTCGAACGCTCGGCCACGGTGCCCACCACCTGGATGACATACTCACGTCCCAAGTGGTTGGCCTGCTCACACAGGTCGGCATCCACCTCGTTGTTAAACACGATTTGAGTGATACCATAGCGGTCACGCAGGTCCACAAAGGTCATGCCGCCCATCTTGCGCGTGCGCTGCACCCAACCTGCCAGAGTCACGACCTCGCCCACATTGGCCAGACGAAGTTCGCCGTTAGTTTTAGTCCTGTACATTGTTATGCGAATATTGTATTTGTTTGTTGTTGATGTTGTTTCGTTTAGAACTTACAAAGTTACTACATTCTCGCCACATAGAACCCTTTAGGGCTAAAAAAATGCGAAAATGCCCTATTTTGATTTGCCAAATCTAAAAAAAGGTGTACCTTTGCACCGCTCAAAACGAGGGCACCACTCGGGGTGTAGCGCAGTCCGGTTAGCGCGCCTGCTTTGGGAGCAGGAGGTCCCTGGTTCGAATCCAGGTACCCCGACAGGTAGCGACAGATGGCCGATAATCCAGCGATTCTTGCTTGGATTATCGGCTTTTTTTCACGAGGTGGTAAGAGTCGTTGACGAGTTGCAGGATCTGGTCGTCGTCGAGGTCCATGCCCAGTCGCACGCCAATCCAGTGCCGCTTGTTGCCGTTGTAGGGGTCGACGACGGCCTCGTGCGACGCTTTCAACTCGTCAATCCTGGACGGGTCGCACTTGACGGTGATTTCACTGAAGTCGTCGATATTGAAGTAGCAGAACATGTGCCCGCTCACATAGAAGACGAGGATGGTGAAGCGGCCTCGTGAGAATTTCTCGAAGGGGGTCGCCTCGGTTACTCCGGGTAGAGAAAGGCAATAGTCGCGGAAGGTTTCGATGTCCATGCTGTATAGAGTGTAAGAATAGGCAAAATTAGTCTTTTTCCCGAAACCACACAAAACAGAAGACGGAATCCCCTCAATACTGGAGTTCCCGTCCCTGTAGATTGGATTGCGTTTGATGCGTTGACGCGGGATCAATGACCGTTGAGGACGATGTCGATCAAGGCAACAACATCGGCAACGTCAATTCCGTTGTCGCCAGTGAGGTCGGCAATGGCCAAGTCAACGGGTAGGTTGTTGAGGACGACGTCAATTAAGAGTGTCACATCGGCCACGTCGAGGGTCTTGTCGCCATTGAGGTCACCAGGGATGACTGCGGGCTGGTCAAACTCGCCCAGTTTGCGCTTGTTAGCATTGTTGACCGAGAGGTCGTTAAATGCGTTAGCGAGCAGCGGACGGCTGATGAACGCCACTACATTCAGGTTGTCGGCATTCCAGGTAGAGGGGATGGTAACAGTGAACTCGTTCTTGTAGGTATTGCCGGACTTCTTGAGGGCTACACCTCTCACGCCACCCAGTGCAGTCCTGAAGACGCTGTTGTGCTCGTATTCGGTCTCCCACGTGCCCATGTTCAGCTGGCGATCAATCAGGTGGTCCTCGGTGATGTAAACCGTTAGTTTGCTGTCTGATCCCATAACGTCATCAAAGCCGGATACCATCTCGCCGTCAATGGTGATGACCGCCTTGCGGGTCTCGGCATCATAGGTGCTGTTGATATTGACTTGGGCAAAAGCGGGATCCTCAGGAAGCAAGTCAAACATGTCACTCAAGAATTGGGCTGCTTGATCATGGTATTGCTCATAGTATCCCAAGCCTGCCAATAAGGCATTAGGATCCTCGGAGTCAAACCCTTTGGTGCGGTCGAATGCGCCCGTCGGGAAACTGACAGAGCCTCCCGACAGAAAACTCATGATGGAGTCGCACTGTGTGTTGTTGAACGGATCTTGCGAGGACAGGTTACCATGGACGGCAACGAGAGCAACGTCTCCGCGCAATGCCTCCAGCTTGTGGAGCACACTGGCTCCCAGCGGGCAGTAGGTGCAAGAGTGCGATGTCAGCTCCTCAACCAGCCTCATCTGGCGGGTATAACCGTTGTCAAAGGTGGCGAATTCACACGACAGGCTGGCGGGATCGTCGAGAGCCTCGCCATTAGCCTCAACGGCGGTGATGGTCAAGGTGTGGCCTCCTGAAGGAATGTCGGCAGTGTTGATCGAGCCATTGACCGTCATGTATTGGTTGGTCAAGTCCTGAGGATTGGTCATCGTCCCCACCACAGCACCATCAACAGCGATCTGGTAAGTGCAACCGCCGGCAGCAACCTGATGCATACCCAGGTTGCAGGTCTGGAACGAGAATGTGACGTCATCACCAACTCTCACCTTAGCCTTGCAGGTGATGTTCTTCATTTTGATGATATAGTTGGGGAAATTGTCGTTCTCGACAATGATCTGGAGGCTCAGGTTGCCAGTGGTGTTCACGCCATAGTTGATCCAATTGCCGTTCTTCTTGTGATAGGACGGGTAGATGGTTCCGGTTTTCACAACGGACAGGGGCGTGTCTCTATTGCCATTCTGGACGTAGTCAAAGCCAATCCTCAGTTTAGCATCGTCGGGGAGGCTGATCAGGTAGGGTGTCGACAACTCAATGACGTTCCACCCCGGATCCGAAGCGTTGCAAGCCCAGGAGGTCTCCTGGCCAAACGAACCGTCGGCATAATACGGGATGACAAATACACGGGTCACGGGAGTTGTCGAGAACAGACCCACACGGAAGGCTGTGATTTCGCTTCCCTGAGCCAGGGACAGCTCATCGGGTGTCAAGTCGGTGGCTACGGTGTTGTCACCGTTCAGGAACGTTTTGCCCCAGCCTGTCGTGGCCAGTTGATCGGTGGTGTAATGGCCGATAATCATCTGATTGTCAGCAAGCCTGTTGGGGGCGAGCAGTTGCGCTCCCATGGCCATGGGCAGCAACAGGGCTGCCAAGAGCAGTAATAATGATTTCTTCATAAGTCGTGATCATTTTTAAAAGTTGATATAACGATGTGAATTGATTTGCGGTCAGTTAAAGCTGATGTTTACACTTTTCTTGTAAAAGAACCACAAATATAAGCATTCCGTACTGAAATCTCCAATAATATCACAAAAAAATATCATCACCTACTGTTTATGGTAGCGAGAGCTATAATAAAAAAGAGTCCGCATCGGGACTCCATTTTTGGCGGTGTGTACGTGACTCGAACACGCGACCCCCTGCGTGACAGGCAGGTATTCTAACCAACTGAACTAACACACCTGGTCACATTTCGCGAGAAATGCGGTGCAAAGATACAGCAAAAGTTTCCAATCTTGCAAATATTTGGACATTTTTTTAACCGAAAATGGTTTTTTCTGTGACCATTTGAGCCACGCGAAGCCCAGCGGAGCCACACACTAAGCATTTTTTTTTAAACGCTAAAACCGCGCTCGTGTCCCGTTATTTCTTGTCTTTATCACCCTCGCCGATGACATCGACACGGATGAGCTCGATGCGGGCGGCCGTCTTGCGCTCGACGGTGAAACGGTAGGGTGGCAGGTCAAACACCTCGCCCACGTTGGGGATGGCCTCGTTCTCGTTGAGCAGATAGCCGGCAATGGTCTGATAGTCGTCACTCTCAGGAATGTCGAGGTGGAAGCGCTCGTTGATTTCCTCAATCTCCATGCGCCCCGAGAATTCATAGCTGCCCTCGTCAATCTGGCGTGCCGTGAGGCGGTTGCGGTCGTGCTCGTCCTCGATTTCGCCGAATATTTCCTCTACCAGGTCTTCGAGCGTCACCATGCCGCTGGTGCCGCCAAACTCATCCAGGACGATGGCCATCGAGCGTTTCTCGTCCATGAGTTGCTGCATCATCTTGCGGGCCAGCAGCGTCTCGGGAGCAAACAGCACGGGCTTGACGCGGGTCTTCCAGTCCACATCGGTGACAAACAGCTCGCTCACCTGGATAAAGCCGATGACATCGTCGATGTTTTCCTTGTAGACCACGATTTTGGACAACCCCGAGCGGGTGAAGAGCTTCACCAGGTCCTCACGCGCGGTGTCCTCGACATCGACGGCGACAATCTCGTTGCGCGGCACCATGCAGTCGCGCAGCCGTGTGTCACTAAAGTCGAGCGCGTTCTCAAAGATCTTGACCTCGCGTTCAACGGTCTTGTTCTCGTCCTCGCGCTTGTCGATGTTCTCCTGCAGGTAGGCATCCAGCTCATCGACCGTGAGCAGGCGCACGCGCGTGGCATCAATCTTCACGCCGAACAGCTTCATCAACCAGGCTGACAGCCACTCGGTGAAGCGCGAGATGGGGTAGAGCACGCAATAGACCATGAACAGGGGTATCGAAGCCGTGCGCAGCGATGCGTTGGGATTGATGCGGAAGATGGCCTTGGGGACAAACTCACCAAAGATGAGGATGATCAACGTGGCGATGAGTGTCTGGACCAGCAGCAACAATGCCTCGTTGTGTATCCACTGTTCCAGCGGGATGGTCAGCAAGCGTGCCATCGCCATCGAGTAGACGATGTTGGCGATGTTGTTGCCGATGAGCAGGGTGGAGATGAACATCTCGCGGTTGCGGTAATAGATGTTGAGGATGCGGTTGATGACACCGCCGCGCGCCATCTCAATCTCGGCACGCACCTTGTTTGACGAGACAAAGGCGATTTCCATGCCCGAGAAGAATGCCGAGCACAGCAGTGCAACGAGCGCGGTGATCAACGGATATGTGTAGCTGGGTTCCAAGGGTTGTACAGTTTCTATTGGGTTGATGTCATTGTTGCATTTGGTGCCTGAGCGGGTGCGGCATTACCGCTATTGGGGTGCGGCATGCGTCGCTCGTCGATGGGGAAAATGGCCTCGACCTGGCGCAGCGTGTAGGTCGTCAGCCGTTCGTTGGATTCATAGCCATATCCCTCGATGATGCGGCCTTGCTTCTCGATGTGGATAAAGGCGTCGCTGTACATCTTGTGGGTTTTCTGGTCCCACATGAGCTCATCGGTGAGGATGAGGTCGTTGTTGACGTTGCTGATGCGAACGTTGCCCGTGAGCGTCCACAGGCTCTGCACTTTGTCAAAGTAGGCCGAGTCGCACTTGATGCTGGTAACCATCTTGTAGGTATCGTCCAGCTCCTCGCAGGTTACCCCCTTGGGGAAGGTCCAGTGGGGAGCCTTGGCTTCTTCAAACATGTTCCACACTGGCGCGATGATGCGGTAGCGTGTGTGCCCCGAGTCGCTGATGATGGTCTGCACATCGGTCGTCGTCATGGTGGGTACCACCTCGGGGTCGGTGGCATGGCTCACGACGCTGGTCGTGTCGTCCTTGCAGGATGTGGCGGCAAGCACGATGGCGGTGGCGAGGGTTATGTGCAGCAGGTGTCTCAAGAGCAGTTAGCGGATGCGGCTCTTCCAGAACCACAGTTCATTGAAGTTAATGCCCAGTGTGATGTTGAGGTAATTCTCGGTGATGAGTTGCACTGGACTTGTCTCGCGGTGCTTCCACTCCAGTCCCAGATTGACGGTCGTCTTGCCGTTGGGGGCAGGCAACCCCACACCCACGGTGACACCATAGTCCCGCAGGTTATTGCCGTTGTAGTTCAGGTAATCGTGGTTATAGAACACACCGGCACGGAACGACATCGCACCCACATAGCTGCCACGTTTGTTGGGGGTATATTGCACGCCAGCAGCCACCTTCCAGCGGTCGTCAAAGCGCATGTCTTGTGCCTCAAAGCCGCTGATGGGCTGGTACTTGGCATCGCTCCACTTCTGGTAGGTGTAGTCGGCCTCGACAGTGAGGCGGCGGTTTATGTTGTAGCTCAGTCCCACACCGATGGATGCCGGCTGCTCATAGTTGCCGCTCATCGAGGTGAAGCCGATGGTGTCCACCTTGGAGTCCTGGCTGTCATAGCTCGTTCCCCACGAGTCGCCATGGAAGGATTTCTTGGGCTGGAAAGTGGCACCCACAGTCAGCATGTCGCGGCCCTTCATCAAGGGCAGGCTATACTGGAGGCCCAACTGGGTGTTCCAGTCGCGGATCTTCATGTTGCGCGTGAAGTAGCTGGTCGATGAGGCCATGATGACGGTCGTGTTGGATGTCGAGCCAAAAAGGTAGGCAAAGTTGGCACCCACCTTGAAGTTCTTGAACGGCTCATAACCCACACCCACATAGAGCTGGTTGAAACCGCCATTGCCGCTGCGGGAGTCGCTGCCACCGTCAATCGTGCCACCATAGGAGTAGCCTACCGAGGAATAGGGTACCAGGCCGAATGACGCACCCACACCCTTGGCCACCTTGAAGTGGCCGGTCAGGTAGTCGAGTCCGCCGCCAAAGTTGTACCCCTTGTTGCCGTTCTCCTTGCTCCACAGGTTGGTCAGGTCGATGCCCACATCCCACAGGAAGGTGAGCGAGTCCACGTCGGCATAGGATGCCGGGTTCATCACGTTGACGATGCGTCCGCCCCGCATGGCATAACCCACGCCACCCATCGAGCGCTGGATGCTCGACACGTTGTCGCTGAGCATGCCGTATCCCATCTTGGAGTATGGGGTAGTGACAATCTGCGCTTGCGCCAGGCCGCAGCCCATGGCCACTGCCAGCAGCAATATCTTTTTAAATAGTCTCATTGGCTTGGTTGTATAAATAGATGCGGTTGAGTCCCTCGACCGCCAGATTTTCGTAATAGATCACTTTGTCGTCGCGCAGGCGCTCGTGCAGCATTTTGCCGTCCCCGCCAGTGATAAACACAATCAGATTGGGGTGCGAGAGCCTCAGGTCGGCAATATAGTTCTTGACCTCGCCCAGCAAGCCCAGGGTCACTCCGCTGCGGATGGCAGTCATCGTGTCATAGCCCACCACGGGCATGTCGCCATCGGCATCCACCATCGGCAACTGACCCGTGTGCTCATGCAAGGCCTTGAAGCGCAGCTTGAGGCCCGGTGCGATGTTGCCGCCCACAAAGCAGCCAGTGGCGGTCACCAGGTCATAGGTAATGGCCGTGCCGGCATCAATCACGAGGACATCGGACGCACTGTCAAGCCGCTGGGCGATGGTCCACGCCCCCACGGCGGTGGCGATGCGGTCACGGCCCAGGGTCTGCGGCGTTTGATATCCCAGGCGGATGGGCATGGGGGTCTCGTGAGTGAGATGCAGCACCTTGGGACAGCGCTGCGCGGCAAGTTGCTCGATGCGCTGCGCGGCAGCGCTCGTGGTGGTGCTGCACACGATGGCCGAACTGGGTTTATAGGTGCTGATAAAGCGCTCCAGCAAGCGCACGTCACGACGCACAAAGCGGTTGGTTGCCACCACCTGTGTGCCGATGAAGAAGGCCACCTTGACCGAGGTGTTGCCGTTGTCTATGGTTAGATTCCCTTTCATCAAAAGCGCAAAATTACTCAAAATTTGTGCAAGTGGAACACAAAAGCGCAAAAATGTGATGTTGTTGAGTCACAGCGCTGTTATTTCTCGCCCTTCTTGGACTCGTAGTCGATCATCTTTGAGGCATAGATCTGGACCACGAGACCCGCCAGCAGAAAGCCGATCCAGTCGTTGGTGCCGCGCGAGAGGAACATCATCAATGCGCTGGCACAGTACAGGATGCCGCTGGAGATGAGGATGCGGTGCAACCGCTTGATGCGCAACGACGGCCCCTGATAGTAGTCCATGATGCGCCCTACCAGCACCAGCACGGCACCGGCGGCAAAAACCCACCGCATCCACTCGAGGTTGATATTGAGCAGCGGCAGTGCGGCCATGATCAGCATGGCCAGTTCCCCGACGGCGATCATGACACCGGCGATGGCGTTCCTATTGTTTACCTGTTTTTCCATTGTGTCGGATGTTGATTATGGAATTTCGGTGATGTAAACTTCCTCGTTGGTGCGCTTCATGCCATATTTCTCGCGCACCAGGCGTTCGAGCGACTCGTTGTCGGTGTTGAGTTCGTTGACCTTGGCGTCATAGATGGCTGCCGAGTCCTGGTTGGTCTTGATCTGGCTCTTGAGATCGTTGATCTCGGAACGGAGTTTGCTGATGCGCAAGTAGTTGTTGTCGCCGAAGAAGAGCAACACCACCACAAAGCCCACAAAGATGAGCAGCGGGATGTTGAGCCAGCGTGGTATCCATTTGGGACGGTGAAAGTTGAAAAGTGCCATTTTATTTTATTGATTGATTTATTGATTGTAACTCCTAACTTCTAACTTCTAACTTCTAACTCTAACTCCTAACTCCTAACTCTAACTCCTAACTCCTAATCTTTCAAGAGGTTGGGGCGCAGGCGGCGCGTGCGCTCCAGCGACTGCTGCATCTTCCACTCGGCGATTTTGGCTGCGTGGCCGCTCAGCAGGATCTCGGGCACATGCCAGCCATTGAAGACCTCGGGACGGGTGTAGACGGGTGCCTCGATGAGGCCGTCTTGGAACGAGTCACTCAGGGCGCTCTGCTCGTCGCCGATGGCCCCGGGTAGCAGGCGCACCACGGCATCGGCAATCACGGCGGCAGGCAATTCACCACCCGTGAGCACATAGTCGCCGATGGTGATCTCGCGGGTGATCAGATGCTCGCGGATGCGATAGTCCACACCCTTGTAGTGGCCGCACAGGATCATCAGGTTCTCCTTGAGCGACAGGGCATTGGCCATGGGCTGGTCAAGTTGTTCGCCATCGGGCGAGGTGAAGATGATTTCGTCATACTCGCGCTGGCTCTTCAACTCCTCCATGCAGCGCCACACGGGCTCGATCTGCATCACCATGCCCGCCTCGCCGCCAAAGGGGTAGTCGTCCACCTTGCGATGCTTGCGCAGGCTCCAGTCGCGCAGATTGTGCACATGTATCTCGACAAGCCCCTTGTCCTGGGCGCGCTGCAGGATGGACGTGTTCAGCGGTGACTCCAGGGCGTCGGGCATCACGGTGAGTATATCTATTCTCATTGTTGTTGTCTGTTATTTGTTTTGTATTCATCATCCCAGGGGTAGGTGCGCTTGGGGTTGCGCGGGAACCAGCCCTTGCGCACGCGCTCCTGCTGATCGCGCATCTCCTTGATGCCCCAGAAGCACGAGAACGCGCCCACGCCCAGCAGTGCCGACAGCAACACGCTGTCGACCAGCAGTGAGCCGACGCACAAGACGATGCCGACAATCAGGAAGAACCACTTGAAGCGCTGCCCATAGTGGTATTCTCCCTTGATGACGATGGGGTGGCAGATGCCGATAATCAAGAACGAGCACAAACCCAGCACAAGTCCCTGTAGATGATATGTTGACAGGAAATCCATCATTCTGTTATGTTTTGTTTTGCCGCACGCCAGGGTCCTATCGGCGACCTGGCTGAAAAATAGTTCGGCAAAGATACACTTTTTGCCCGAATACAGAATGCCAATAATCCTTAAATTGTGTTGCATGTCTTGTATATATTGGACTCGCCACCTTGATAGCAACATTTTTTAACACGGGAATTCATGAGCAATGAGTGAAAAGGCACTATTTTTGCATAATTTACAGGATATTGTTGTTCCACAAAAAACAATAGAAGATAGAATATGAGAAAGATATCTGTGTTGCTGATGGCCTGTGCGCTGACGCTGGGGCTGCTGTCGTGCGGCGGTCACGGCAAGTTGGACAAGGCCGTGCGCTCGGTTTTGGTCAGTGGTGACACAACGCGTGCCGCCTACGACTCATTGTGCTCGCTGGTGGCCGGCAATCCCGGCAAATATGCCGACCTGCTGACCCCCGAGGGCAAGGTGGACCACAAGAAGATGTATGAATTCATCAAGGACATCGGCTCGCACCTGCGCCCCCCCATGCTGTGGGACACGCGCCCCTATGGCGGCGTGGACGACTTGTCGCTGACGGTCTACTTTGAGCGCAGCGGCTCGATGGTGCCATACGACTCTCGCGGCGACGGTGGCCAGTTGAAGAAGGCCGTCAATGACCTGATCAACCACTTCCCCGCCGGCAGCAAGGTGGATATCAACATCGTGAACGACGGCATCTACCCCTACCGGCACACGGTCGACGAGTTCCTGCAGGACCGCGACATCTACCAGAGCACGGCAGGCATCGGCGATGCGTCCTACACCGACTTCCAGTTGATTTTCAACAAGATACTTGAGGCGCAGCATCCCGGCAACGTGAGTGTGCTGGTGAGCGACCTCATCTATTCGCCGCAGGACACCCACGGCGTGAGCCTGGACAAGATTTTCAACGAGGAGAATAGCCTGGCCACACGCGTGTTTGCCCGCTACAAGGGCAAGAGCGTGGTGGTGCAGCAGTTCATGGGCGACTACAGCGGCAAGTATTACCCCTACAACGGGGTGCCGTTTGACTACCACGGCAAGCGCCCCTTCTACCTGGTCATCATCGCCGACAACGATGTGATGGACCAGTTGGCGCAGGACAAGCGCTACAGCGGCGTGCTCGATGCCCCTGCTGTGCGCAACAGTTACCGCTTCAACCAGGGCACAGCCCAAGTGGAGTGCCGCGTGTTGCCCGAGTGGAAGGACAATGCGGGCCGCTTCCGCGTCAAGCATGGCGACGGCATCGTGCTCACCAAGTGCGACGGCGACCGCCAGACGGGCAAGTTGTGCTTCACCGTGGCTGCCAACCTGGGCTCGCTGCTCAAGGACGAGGCACTGCTGACCGATGCGGCAAACTATGAGGTGAAGAGCATCGACGGCTACACCCTCACCATCCAGCCCATTGACCAGAGCATGGTCACCGCCAACAACAAGGAATACCTCGAGGGCATGACCCACCTGTTCACCCTCGTGGGCGACCTCAAGAGTCCCCGCGACGAGGTGCGCATCTCGCTGCGCAACGAGTTGCCCGCATGGGTGCGCCAGTCATCGAGCGACAACGACACCAGCACCGGCGGGTCTTTCTCAAGCACCACGCTGGGCCTGGAGCAACTGCTGGGCGGCATGTTTGACGCCATGCGCGGCGGCAACAACCTGTTTGAGATAACCATACAACTCCAGAGATAAAGTTTAGAGAAATGAAACATTTGACATATCTGATTATCGGAATTGCCGTGACGGTGCTGTTTTTCATCTTGAGTTGCACCGACGGTTTTAACATCTGGGAGCAACTGTTCTTCCATCAGGGCTTCAACGACAAGATGTATAACCTGGACATGTATCCTGTGATCGCTGCTATCACCATCCTTGTGGCATGGGGTGGGGCAGCCATCTACTACTATGCCATCAACTCGGTGAAGTTTGACCGCTGGTATCACTGGCTGGCCATGATGGGCGTGGTTGTGGTGTTGGCGCCTGTGGTGTGCTACATCTACAACGACGCGGTGTTTGCCGACAATGGCGTGACCTACATCGGCGAGTCAGTCAAGTTTGAGATGCAGACGGTGCTGTTTGCCGCAGTGCTCTACATCGTCGCATCCTACTCGATGCGCTGGTGGAGCAGCAACTGCCGCCACACGCCCATCCCGCAATAAACCACTCGGAGTTCTCGGAGTTCTCAGAGATCTCGGAGATTCCAATAAAAAATAGAAACTATATATCAATAAATAAATGAGATTATTCCTTTTTGCTATCGGAGGCACCGGGTCCAGGGTGTTGAAGTCGCTGCTGATGCTGTCGGCAGCCGGCGTCAGGCCCCTTGACGAGAACGGCAAGCCCGTGAAGGACTTGGAGATTGTACCTGTCATCATCGACCCGCACAAGGCCAATGAGGACCTGAAGCGCACCGAGGCGCTGCTCAACGACTACCGCGACATCAGGCGCAAGCTCTACGGCAACGAGCCCAATGCCGACGGCTTCTTTGCCAACCGCATCGTGACGCTGCGCGAGATCATGAGCAACACCAGCGTGACGCTGAACGACACGTTCATCTTCAACCTCGGGGCCGTTGAGAACGCCAAGTTCCGCGAGTTCATTGGCTATGACACGATGAACGAGGCTAACCAGGCGTTGACATCGCTGCTGTTTGCCAACTACCAGTTGGAGAACAAGATGAACATCGGTTTCGTCGGCAGTCCCAACATCGGCAGTGTGGCGCTCAACGAGATCAAGGACAGCAACGAGTTCAAGGCGTTCAGCAACATCTTCCGCCAGGGTGACCGCATCTTCTTCATCAGTTCCATCTTTGGCGGCACCGGTGCGGCGGGCTTCCCCATCATGGTCAAGAACATTCGCCAGGCCGCCAACCTCGAGGGCATCGAGAACCGCGACGCCTTGAGCCGCGCTCCCATCGGCGGGTTGACCGTGCTGCCCTACTTCACCCTCGAGGGCAACAAGCACGACCAGCGCATCGCCACCAGCGACTTCATCGTTAAGACGCAGAGTGCGCTCTACTACTACAAGAACACGCTCACGGGCGCCAACGACAGCAACGTGAACAGCATCTACTACCTGGGCGACCAGGTGCGCAGCAAGCCCTACCTGTATGACCCGGGCGAGCACGGGCAGCGCAACAATGCCCACCTCATCGAGTTGATCGGTGCCCTGGCACCGCTGGACTTTGCCGGTGCGCCCGACAGCAAGCTCACCGACCCCGACGGCTACCCGCTGCCCACCACGGCCTATGAGTACGCCCTGGCCAAGGACGACCTGAGCCTGAACTTCCTGTCGCTGGGCCACCGCACGCGCCGGCTCATCTATGAGCCCATGAGCAAGTTCCACCTGCTGTTCCTGTTCTTGACCACGGGGTTCAAGGACATTATCGGGCAGGGCTTCACCGAGGACGTTCCCAAGATCAAGAGCGACTTCCTGGCCTCGCAATTCTACCGCACACTGGTGGACCAGTTCATGCTGGGTTATGCCCAATGGCTCACCGAGATGAACGACAACATGCGCAGTGTGGCCTTGTTCAAGCCGGGCGAGATCGACATGGCCCACGCCATCGAGGGAGTGAGCGTGAAGAAACGTCTGCTGGGTCATTTTAAGGTCGATAACGACGTGCTCAAGGCCGAGATGAACAAGCTGAGCAAGAACAACCCCGCCTACAGCGACCGCTCGGTGGAATTCAAACTGCTGGACCTGTTCGACAAAGCCGCTCACAACGTGTTTACCGAGCGTTACGAGAACATCAACTAACGTAGTTAACAACTCTAGAAAATCTAGGGTGTCTAGAATATCTGGAATATCTAGAATTTAATATGAGCGAGATTTTATCATATAGCAACAACACGACCAAGAACGGCGAGGAGGACTGGATATCGCATGCCCCCTACACCGACGACGACATCGCGCGCATCAAGGACCCCGACGGCGGCTTGAGCGAGAACCCGCGCACCGCTATCCCCAGCCCGCTGGCACAGTTGGACCTGGTGAAGAATGCCTTCAAGCAACTGGCCAACGAGCGCCTGCGCGGCGCCCGCATGAACGAGCGCCTGGTGTCCAATGCCCTTGATGTGGCACAATTGTTCTTTGACTACGAGAACCACAAGGACTACCTGCGCATCATCCGCTGGAACCGCGAGGAGTGCATCGAGCAGTTGAAGGCCAACCCGCAGCACCGCCTCTACGGCGAGACGCTGGACCTGTTCCTGCGCAGCGACAAGGTCTATAACTTCGACCTGCTCAAGGACTGGTACATCATCATGTGGGACCGCCAGGTGCTGGGCGGAACGTCGCCGGCCTCGATTGTGATGGCAGCACCCGCCCTGGGCACCATCGATGCCATCAAGGTGGAGCAGGGTGTGAGCCTGTTCAGCGAGACACGCCACCTGTGGCAGCGCGACGAGGATTTTGTATACTACTTCTACCTGCTGATGAATGCTTATCCCACGCTGCGACTACACTGCGGCGAGGTGTATGCCTACATGCAGAAGAACCTGGAACCCCTGCGCGCTAACCGCCCCGACCTGTACCGCCGCATTACCACGGTCATCCCTAACCTCGATGCCCTGGACGAGGGCCGTGCCAGCACCGTGTTGGAGCAACTGGAGCACAGCTACGACCCCTTTGGTGGCGGTATTGACGTGAGTGTGCTGGGCGCGCGGTTCTACCACAAGCGCGTGCTGGACATCCGCACTGCCGCCAGCGAGAGCGACTTTGTCATCACCCCCACCTTGCCGCAAGACAAGAACGAGTTGCCCTTGGTGCTCGTTAATGGCTTCAATGGCAGTGTGGAGCGTTTCCGCTACATCGACAAGGAGTGGGACAGTGCTACACAGGTGTTTGCAGGTGATCTCCCTCTGAATGACCGCAAACTGCCCGACACGTCGATACAATACCCGTTTGTCACCACCAACGACTTCCTGACCGACACCATCGTGCGCCTGGATAGCGGGTGCGTGATCGACACCGACCATTTCTTCGACGGCAATCTCAAGCCGCGCACACCCAATCCCACTTGTGGCTATCTGCTGCCCTTGAAGCCGTTGCTGTTCACCTATTTTGACACCGACTACATCAAGGGGACCATCGCCGGCCGCCATGTGATGGACATCGAGGAGTTTGCCGACGGCAGCGTGATGGTGACCCTGCGCATCCGTGTGCGCAAGGGCGATAACCGCTACATCGAACTGTCGCGCAAGTATTTCCCCATCAATGACCACACGTGGACCTTTGACGAGCGGCGCAACACGGGCCGCGTGGTAGGTGCGACGATGTCCACGTCGATTTTCCCGTTTGTCAAGACCGACGCCAACGACGACTACACCGTCGAACTGTTCACCATGATTGAGAATGGTGGTGCGACCCTGCGTTTCTACAAGAACGGCATCAAGACCGACGGCTTGAACGTGCGCGATGCCATCCGCTCCCATTCGGGCTACAGCACGATGTACTATGATGTGGACGGCTCGTTTGACTACATCGAGGCGAGCATCAAGAACCACCTGGGACGCGCCAGCGGCGTGATTATCCCACAGTGGAAACCCTATGCCCCCAGTGCCAAGGAACTGATATTTGCGGTGGACTTCGGTACCACCAACACCCATGTCGAGTGGGCTGAGCGCGGCCAGCCATCCCAGCCGTTCACCTTTGAGTACGGCTCGCAGCAGGTGCTCGTGGCCTCGTTGCACAAGCCCAAGTCGCTGGAGTATGCCGAGCAGGTGCAGCGCGTCGAGTTTGTGCCGCGCGAGATTGACAACGTCTATGGCTTCCCGCTGCGTTCCACCCTGGCACGCAACGAGAACAGCGGCATTGGCACCAACCTGTTCAGCGATGTGAACATCCCGTTCCTGTATGAGCGACGCTACTTCCATGGCTATGAGGTGACGACCAACCTCAAGTGGAAGGGTGACTCGGAACTGGCCAAATCGTTCCTGCGCGAGCTGACGTTGCTTATTAAGGCCAAGGCACTGCTCGAGAATGCCGACCTGCGCCGCACCGAGATAGTCTATTTCTATCCCGTGAGCATGGGTGGAGCCGACCGCGACACGCTGGAGCGCACCTGGACCGAGCTGTTCAACACCTACATCGGCGCCGATAGTGACCGTCTGCGGTCCTACCCCGAGAGCCTCGCGCCTGCCTACTACTACAGCGGTGCCGAGGTGGCTGGCAGCAGTTATGTGTCGATCGACATTGGCGGCGGCACGTGTGACACGGTCATCTATCAGCCCACGGCCGACCGCATGAGCAGCGAGCCGGTGGCCATCTCGTCGTTCCGCTTTGCGGGCAATGCCATCTTTGGCGACGGATTCACCGACAAGGATGCCGACAACAACCCGCTGCTGCAGCACTACACACGCTACTTCAAGCAAATCATCGAGAACGACAAGGGCAACAACATTGCCTACCTGGGCAGCATCCTCGCCGATATCATGGCCCAGAAGCGCAGCGAGGACATCAACGCCTTCCTGTTCTCGATCGAGAATGTCGAGGAACTGCGCACCCTGCGCGAGATTGACCGCAACCTGTACAGCTACAATGCCCTGTTGCGCAACGACGGCCAGCGCCGCCTCATCTTCATGTACTTCTATGCCGCCATCATCTACTACATCGCCCAGGCGATGAAGCAACGCGGCTATGAGATGCCCAAGCAGATCTACTTCTCGGGAACGGGCAGCAAGATCCTGAACATCATGGGGTCGCTGAGCCGCATCAACATGTTCTCGCAGACGATCATCGAGCGCGTCTTCGGCAAGCAGTACACCGAGTCGTTTGAAATCAAACTTGAGGACAAGTGCCCCAAGCAGATCACCTGCCGCGGCGGCATCAAACTCGAGAACCGCCGCCTGGAGGGACAGGCCGACGTGACCCGCTACAACGCCACCAGCGTCAAGCGCATGCGCTATTGCTGCTCGATGTTGGGCGAGGACGACCTCACCATGGCCCAGGTCGAGTCTATCGAGGTGCGTGAGCGCCTGGTGGAGAAGGTCAAGGAGTTCAACCAGTTCTTCATCGACCTGTGCGACCCGACCATCAAGGACGAGTTCGGCATTGAGAACAATGTGCTGCGCCTGTTCGAGAGCGTGCTGGGCGAGAACCTGGCCAACTACCTCACGGCAGGCATCAACACGTTCCTGAAGGGGCGCTACAACGCCACCGACGTGGTCGAGGATGTGCCGTTCTTCTATCCCATCATCGGCGTGATTCGACACAACCTCCTCAAGAACATGCGCAACGACGTCATCAGCAAGTTTAACCAATAATTATCATAATATCTCTTTAAAATTATGAAACGCATCACTTTACTGCTGGCAGCTATCGTCTGCCTCGCCATCTCGGCAATGGCTGAAATCAATGCCGATCAACCGCTCTCACCCGCTCTGTGGAAGCAGGGTGTTGCGCGATGTGCCCACTACACGGCCTATGCTAAGGGTTTTGCCAAGAAATCCGATGAGATGCAGAGGCGCTTCCCGCAGGGATATACCCTCGATGACCTGAACAACGATGTTTATGGCAACCAGGGTGCCAGGTGGGAGAAGATCTACAACGAATTCAAGAAGAGCGATGACAAGGGCGGCAGCCTCAACGACCTCAAGGAACTCGTCATTCCCCAGGTATGGAAACTTGTCGAGCCCGACTTCACAGCTTTTATCACTGCACATCCCGAGATTGCCAACGCGGTGCCTGCCGAGGCCGGCAGCGAGAATGCCGATGGTGTTCAGGAAGAGAACGAGACCGCTGTTGACGAGGCTGGAGCCGAGCCCGTTCATGATGCTCGCCATCGCATGAACAAGAAGCGTCACAATGGTGCCGCATGTGCCGGTGATTGGCCCCTGTGGCTGGGTATTCTGGGCTCACTGCTGGGCCTGTGCGCATTGCTCACCGCATTGAGCAACCGTGGCAAGATCAACGAGATGCGCCGCACCTTTGCCCGTGAACTGGATCGCACCAACGCCAACCTTCAGGAGTTCTCGACCGATGCTGCCGAACAGATGAAGGCTCTCTCCATCCGCTTGACTGGCAAAGCCGTCCGCGAGCAGGCCGGGGACACTCCTGCCGCTATCGCCGAGCCTATAACCGAGGAGATGCAACCCATCGAGGAGCCGGAGCCCCAGAATGAAGAGGTTCCCGCTGTTATCGAGGAGGAAGAAGAGGAGCACGAGGTCATGAACCTGTTCATGAGCCGTCCCGACGAGGATGACAACTTCACCCGCGTGAGCGATACCTTGGAGCCCGGTAATTCCATCTATGTGCTCACCACGTTCGACGGCCAGCATGGCACCTTTGAGGTGATTGACAAGCCCGAGGTTCACGCCTTTGCTCTGCTCATGCCCGCCGAGAACCTGATGCGCGCTTGCTCGGGCAACGCCATCCAGATTCCCAGTGGCACACGCATCGTCACCGACCGTGCCGGCGAGGCCGAGTTCACCGACGGCAAGTGGCACGTCGTTGTCAAAGCCATCATCCACTACGAGGGCTAAAACTTTGTGAGATAAGAGATAAAAGATAGAAGATAATAGATGATATTACATATTGTGTACACTACTATCGACTTATCTTTTATCTCTTATCTTTTATCTTTTATCTGATAGATGCGCTGGACTTGTCCCAAATGCGGCAAACGCCTGGAAATCAGTAACGAGCAACTCATTGCCAACGATGGCGTGATCGTGTGCCCGCAGTGCTTGCTGCAGGCACACCAGCCCATTCCCAAGGCACGCATCACTTCCAGACAAGAGAAACCGGCCACACCACCTCCCGTCAAGACACGCATGAAGCAGACACCCCCTGCACGCCGCTCCGCCGCCCTGACCGACAGCAATAGTAGCAACGGCAGCAGCGGCACGCGCCCCTCCACCAGCAAGAACACCAGTAAAAAGCGGTCGAGCAAGAAGAAAAAGAAGAAGCAGCAAGGCATGACGGCCTGGGGCTGCCTGGGACGCACCATCGTCTTCACCCTCGTGCTGTTCGCCGCCTACGTCTTCTTCGGCCTCCTCCTCGAGGCCCTCCAGTAAAACGATTCCATGGGCGGACACAAACTGGATTTCACAATTTACGTTTCACAAAATGTAAAATATATCATCTCTGACACCTAAAAACCTGAAAATGTAATAGTTATGGCACGGCACAATGAGTTGGGCAAGGAGGGAGAGCAGGCGGCTTGTGAGTTTCTCATCGGCAAGGGATATACCATTCGCGAGACCAACTGGCGCATGGGGCGCCTGGAGATCGATATCGTGGCGCAGGAACCCAAGGCCAATCGTCTCCACATCATCGAGGTGAAGACGCGCACCACAGACGCACACTTCGACCCCATGGAGTCGATTACCCGCGCCAAAATCCGCAACCTGGTGAATGCCTCAAGCGGCTACATCAGTCACTTTCAGTTGAGGATGAGCGTGCAGTATGACGTGATGATTATCGTGGGCCTGGCCCCCGATTTCACCATCCACTACTTCCCCAACGCATTCCAGCCGCCGCTCAGGACGGTGAGATGACCCTCCCCCAGTATTACTTCTTGGAGGGAACGAAGAAATGCAGCAGCCAGTTCACCACCGTCAGCACGATGCTGAACAGGATGGCCCACAGCAGGTTGGCAACCTCGAAGTGGGGCCCGATGAGCCATGAGCACAACAGCACCATCAATCCGTTGATGACAAAGGTGAACAGGCCCAGCGTGAGCATGTTGACGGGCAGGGCCAGCAACTTGACCAGGGGCTTGATGCACGAGTTGATAAATCCCAGCACGATGGCGATGATCACGGCCCACCACCAGGGGTCAACATTCACGCCGTCGAGGGTATAGGCGGTGATGAGTACTGCCAGAGCCGAAACAATTAACCTTGTAATCATATTCTTGACTTCAATAATTATAGTTATTAACTATGGCTGATCACAATTGAGCCATTAGGCACGCTAAGGTACAATTATTTTGCCGAACAGGCATTAAAATTCCCAAGTTTTAAACGAATACTGATTTTTTTCAGTAATTTTGCCGCCCAAATAAAACACCTAATCTACTCATGACTGAATCGACAAGAAAAATCCTCAAGCAGGGACAGGACTATGTGATGATCACCCTCGGCTTGTTTTGCTACGCCTTTGGTTTCACGGCATTCATCCTCCCTGAGCAAATCGTGATTGGCAGCGTGACGGGTCTGTCATCGCTCATCCACTTCTGGCTGGGATGGAACGTGGCTGTCACCTACTATGCCATCAACATCATCCTGCTGGCTATCGCCTTCCGCAGCGTGGGCAAGCAGTTTGTGCTGCGCACTATCATCGGTGCATCGATCGCCACCTTCTTCATCGGCGTGCTGCAGCCCATGTTCCCTGAGCCCATCGTTGAGCAGCAGACGTTCATGAACGTGATCCTGGGAGCCGTGCTGTGCGGCATGGGCCTGGGCATCGTGTTCACGCACAACGGCAGCACGGGTGGCACCGACATCATTGCGGCAATGGTGGCCAAGTACAGCACGGTGTCCTTTGGCCGCACGATGATGTACTGTGATGTGCTCATCATCTGCTCGTCATGGCTGCTGTTCCACTCGGTCGACAAGATTGTGTATGGTCTCATCTTCATGGTCATCTACTCGGTTGCTGCCGACCGTGTCATCAACAACACGCGGCAGAGCGTGCAGTTCCAGATCATCAGCAAGAAGTGGCAGAAAATCGCCGACAACATCATCAAGGAGGCACACCGTGGATGCACCATCCTGGACGGCACTGGCTGGTACACCAAGGATGCCGTCAAGATCCTCATGGTCATGTGCCGCAAGCACGAGAGCGTTCACATCTTCCGCATCATCAAGGAGACCGACCGCGAGGCCATTATCACTCAGAGCAACGTCAACGGTGTGTACGGCTTCGGCTTTGATGAACTCAAGGTGCGCGTCCACAACAAGAAGGCAACCAGCGAGCAACCTGCCGACGAAACCCAAAAATCCTAATCATTTTTTAGGAAATCACCCGATTTGCTAAACATTTGACTAAATAATGAGCCCAAATCTTAAGTTTTGGGCTCTTTTTTTGCATATTCAAAATATATACTTTATTTTTGTGCCCGCTCTTATCAAAATATCAGACTTTCGTTCTAAGCGAGAATCAACATTAACCACTAATAACATTAATAAGGTAAATGAAAAAATTTTTATTCTTAGCATCTTTATTGTTTGCTGCAACAGCAATGGCAGCGCCTGTTACCCCACAGCAGGCACAAAAAGCCGCCAGTGATTTCATGCAGCAACACCGCAAGGGCGTGACGTTGAAGTCAACACCCGCAAGTGCTCCCCGCTTGAGAGCAGGGGAACAAACAGCAGCCGATCAGGCCAGCTATTATGTGTTTAACACGACGGGAGATCAGGGATATGTCATCATCTCGGGTGATGACCGCACAACCCAGGTCCTGGGTTATGTGGACAAGGGCAGTTTTGACCCCCATCACGTGCCCGCCAACATGAAGGCATGGCTCGAGAACTATGAGCAGCAGATAGGAGCCCTTAACGGATTGGGCATTCTGGAAGCCCCAGCCAATGCTCCTCGTCCGACCCGCAACAGCATCTCGCCGATGATCACTACTCATTGGGACCAGGGTGCCCCCTACTGGGAGCAGTGCCCGGTCTTCATGGATATCGATGCCAATGGCGACACTATTGCCGAGATTGCCTACACGGGCTGTGTAGCCACATCAATGGCACAGGTGATGAACTACCACAAGTTCCCGTTGTCTTGCACCCAGACCATCCCTTCCTATCAAATGACCTACTACTGGAACGAGGACTACTACATCACCGACACCGACCCGCTACCCCCCATCATATTTGATTGGGATAACATGAAGGACAACTATACTGGTGCCGAGACCCAGGCCGAAAAAGATGCCGTTGCCTGGCTCATGCTCTATGCCGGTTGTGCTGCGCACATGAATTACGGCACCAGTGCCTCGAGCACCAGCGACCCCTATATTCCCACCGCACTCAACGAGTATTTCAACTATGACGCCAAACTGGTTTACCGCAGCGACTATGATCAGGCCGATTGGGAAGAATTAATCTATCAGGAACTGCTTGCCGGCCGCCCCATTATCTATAATGGCCGATCGGGCACTGGTGGCGGACACTCGTTCGTGTGTGACGGTTATGCCTATGGTGACTACTACCACATCAACTGGGGCTGGGGAGGCCTGGGAGACGGTTTCTTCGTCCTCTCGGTGCTCAACCCCTATGCCGGTGGAGGCGTTGCCACGGTAACAAGTTCCGAGGGTTACAACATCGACCAGACTGCTATCATCGGCATCGTGCCCGGCTATTCGGGCTATACCGAAGAGGTGGACCACCGCTTGACCGTGTTCAACATGTACTACACGGGTGCGCGCACCTTCTACCGCAGCGACGATGGCAGTTTCAAACTGAACAAGAACCGTTACATCAAGGTGACGGCCGAGGATCATATCGATGACGGCACCAAGTACCTGCGCGGCATCGCATTGTATGACAGCAACGACAACTACATCGAGTTGATAGCCCAAACCTATTACGGCACCAGTTATCTCTCCATCACCGACAGCTGGCCTGCTGCCCAGAGTTCGGTGACCTACCCCTTCGGCAAAAACCTTGCCAATGGCACCTATAAGATTGTGCCCGTGTGCTGCGTGCAGGGTTCCAACGAATGGGTGCCCATGATCGAGGGTGACCGCTACTACATCGAGGCTACCATCAATGGCGAAGCAATAACCATGGCCGATCATCCCGTCGTGAGCCTGCAGTCCACGAACTTTGAGTTCACCGGTGGCGAGAAAGTGGGCGCATCAGAGCAGTGCCATGTGACGGTGAAGAACAATAGCGCTGACCGCTTCAGCGGCAAGCTCTACTTGTTTGTCAGCAACGAGCAGTTGGATGAGTACAGCCAGTACACCTCGGTTGTTGAAACCGAGATTCCTGCGGGCGGCACCAAGGTGGTGACCTTCAACTTCACCCCGCAGAATGCAGGCAGCAAGAGCGCCTATCTGTCCGCCTACGACAACGACTGGAATCCCTCTATTCCTGGAACCGGATCGGTTAACATCGCCGGCACCGTGGTTTATCCCATGAACCTGAGCGTGGAGATCAATGCACTGAATGCCGACGAAAACATGACTATCTATGACAGCCACATCAAGTTCAAGGTCGATGTCACCAACAACAACACCGAGGGCGAGTACAACCGCTACCTGCTGGCTCCGCTGTTCATTGTTGATGAGAACGGCAAGGGCTCCATGGTTACCTATCTGAGCACCAACGTGATTATTCCTGCTGGTGAGACCCAGACGTTCTACTATGAGTTTGACAACCTGGCCTTCGGCTCGGTATATGCCCTCAACATCTACGGCCGCAACGAGAACGAGGTTACTACCAATCTCGTCCACTCGGGCGAATCCAAGTACTACACCATCCAGCGAGGTATGGTAGTCTGGAATGGACAGGGTGAACGCATTGGCTATAAGCCCTACAACGGCATCAGGGTTCCCCAAGATGCTGCCGCTGTGAGCCTGATTGGCCTTGACCTCACCTCGATCATTCCCAATGAGAATCCCAACACATTGTTTTACATTGGCAACACGTCGAAATACGTTCCCGCTGGTCTTGAGGCCAAGAATGTCATCCAGAATAACGTGGCAGTGCGTGATGTTGTGCTGCAGCACGGCTATGACTTCTACACCCCCTACCGCTTCTCGGCCGAAAACATCAGTTATGAGCGCACCTTCACCCAGGGCCGCCACGCCGGTCAGGAGGGTGGCTGGAGCACCATGGTGCTGCCCTTTGCCGCCACTGCCGTCACCGCCGATGGTGCTGCTATCGACTGGATGCACAGCAAGACCGATGACAAGGGGTTGTGGATCTGCAACTTTGCCGAGGAAGAGACTGATGCCGACGAGGCCATTTTGCGCGCCGGCTATGTCGGCAATTCACTGGAGGCCAACGTGCCCTATTTCGTGGCTCCCTATGACGGAGCAAACGGCACCGACATGCGCGGCAAGACCTACGTCTTCTCGGCCAACAACGTGACGGTGAAGCCTAATCCCAGTGCCATCACCAGCGGCACCTACCACATGACCGTGGGCGAGTTTGCACAAAAGGCCATCGAGAATGCCTACTTCCTGAACAGTGCCGGCAGTCACTTTGTGAAGGCCGCCAGCGGCACCGTGAATGCCTTTGAGGCCTATGCCAACAACGTGATCGCCAGCGAAGCCACTCGCTTGCAGATAGTTCTCGACGAGAATGCCGAGGATGCTCCCAGTAGCAAGCGTGGTGATGTGAACCGTGACGGCCTTGTCGACGTGGGTGATGTGACGCTCACCATCGCCTATATCCTGGGAAATGCCTCTGCTGACGATCTTGACCTGCTGGCCGCCAACTGCAATCTCGATGAGGACATCGATGTCGCCGACGTGACCGTAATGATTAACTTCATCCTCACGGGCCAGTGGTAATCTGATTTCCCGAATTATCAATTCTCCCGATACACATCAAGGGCGCGCTATTCAATCAGGCGCGCCCTTGATGTGTATCTTGGCCTTATGGTTTTTCCGTTAAGGGTAGCTGAGCACAGGTCGATCGTTGTAGCAGCGGTCAATCAGTTCGGTGCAACGGTGGGTGAGCATGTGCATGCCGTCATAGTAACTGTTCAAGTCGTGGATGAGTGTACTGTCGTTACTGTAGTCAAACACGTGCTCGCGACCCATGATCTCGCACAGTGCCTCATGGTCCAGTGGCAGCAGACCTTGGGTGCGGAAGCGGGGAGGCACTATCACAATATAGTCGACGTGATGCTCCCTGAGCAGGCCCGCGATGTCGAGCAGCAATGCCTCGGTCTTGCCGTGGATGTTGAGCTGCATGGGGTAGGGTACCGGATTCATGTTGACCAGCCAGGGGTAGTCGCTGAAGTACTTCTCAGGGTCGCTCAGCAGGATGGAATCGAGTTTGGCGCTGGAGTCCTCGTTGGTCTCTTCGTTGTGCCCACCACTGGGCAGGGTTTGCATCTTGCCATCCTCCACCAGCTTGTCCTTGACCAGCGAGGGGAAGAAGTTATAGATGAAGATATAAGGATCGCGGAAGGCGTTGAAGTGCGCCCGTTGGAAGTCCAGCCAGGTGACCTCACGCGACACATCCCAGTGTGGCACATAGGGCATCTCACTGTAGCGCTTGGGACGGCGGTACATCTCCTCTTCCATCACCAGCAAGGCGTGACGCACGGGCACACCTTGGTCAAACAGGTAACGCAGCTCATCGCGGATGCCCTCCAGCGGTTCGGCACCAGCGGTGAAGTGGTAGACGCTGGCACTGTCTGGAAGGTGTTTTTTCCATGCGTCGACCTGGAAGTTGGATGACAGTGATGACCCGAAGATGAACGAGTCGTAGTGTAGCGAGTCGTTATAATACTTCAGTGCCTCGACGGCCACGTAGCGCTTGTTGGGGATGCGTTCCAGCTGGTCACCTGGTTCCACCGATGTGCCATTGTAAGGATGCACGACACCGAAGGGGTCCATCACGAGATACAAGACAACATAGGCCATGACTGGTGTTAGTGCAAGCAGTGTGCGCAATACGAATTTTTTGAATCCTGGCTGTTTCATACCTCAATATCGCTAAAACTGGAAATAAATGAACTGCATGTTACGGTCCAGGCCGATGATGGAGATTCCTGCCAGCAATGCCCAGTAAATGAGCCAACGCACCACCTTGGGGAACGGCAGGTGCTCGAGCGGGAACTCGTGCTTGCGGCCCAGCCACTCGATGATGAAGAACGGAACCATGTAGAACAGGGGCTGGCCGTGCAACGGGCGTTGAGCCCACGAGGTGTTGAACATCACATCACAGATTTCCTGGAAATGCACAATGCCGTTAGCGCGGAAGGAGATGCACGCCATGGCAAAGATAAAGAACGTGAGCAGGCAACGCGGAATATCCCTAACGCTGGCATGAGCACTCATCTGCTTGCGAGGCAGGAACACAAACGGCAGCATCAACAGGCCATTGGTCACACCCCAGATGACAAACGTCCAGTCGGCACCATGCCACAGGCCCGACAGGGTGAACAACACCATCACATTGAACGATGTGCGCCACTTGCCGCGACGTGAACCACCCATCGGGAAATAGACATACTGACGGAACCATGAAATCAGCGAGATGTGCCATCGCTGCCACAACTCCTTCATGTTGCGTGAGAAAAACGGATAGTGGAAGTTGGGGCGCAACCTGATGTTCATCAATCGCGCAGAGCCGATGGCAATGTCACTGTAAGCCGAGAAGTCGGCATAGATCTGCACGGCGAACAGCAGCCCTGCCCACACCATGCTCCATGCTGTGTAGTGATATGGGTTGTACAACATCTGGTCCACATAGTAGCCGATGCTGTCGGCAACGATTACCTTCTTTGCCAGACCCCACAGGATTTGCCGCATGCCCACAACTGCCGTGGCATAGTCAAATGTCTTCTCGCGCAGGAATTGCGGCAGCAAGTTGATGGCACGCTCGATGGGTCCAGCAACCAGCTGAGGGAAGAAAGCGATGAACACGCCAAAGGCCACTACGTCCCTCGTGGGCTTGATGTCGCCACGGTAGACGTCTACGGTATAACTGATGGCTTGGAACGTGTAGAACGAGATACCCACCGGTAGCAGGATATTGAGCGTGGGCCAGTCGGGATGTACACCAAACAGACCTAACAAGTAAACAAAACTGTCCTTGAAAAAGTTCAAGTACTTGAACACCGCCAGGATGCCCAGGTTAAACACAATGTTGGCTGTGGCCAAGGCCTTGTCACCGCGTCCTCGGTCGCCATGCATCATCAAGGCCGTGCCCCACGTCGTCAGGGTGGTGAGCAGGATCAATCCCAACATGCGCCAGTCCCACCAGCCATAAAACACATAGCTGGCCACGAGCAGGAACAGGTTCTGCCACTTGAGGTGACGACGCAATCCCCAATAGATGAAGAACACCATTGGGAGGAAAAAGGCATATATATAGGTATCGAACTGCATAACTAAACCATCACTTGATTAACGTCACATCACTCTCAGAACTGGAAATAAATGAATTGCGTGCTGTAGTCAAGGCTGGCAAGGGCAATCCCCAGCAAGAGACCCCAATAGATAACCCAGCGCAACACACGGGGCATCGCCATCGCTTGCAGCGGGAACTCCTGGCGACGACCCAGCCACTCGATGACGAAGAAGGGCACGATGTAGTAAAGCGCTTCCAAGTGTAGCGGCCAGCACAGCCATGAGCCGTTGAAAATCACGTCACACACACTGCCCAAATGCCTGATGCCGTTGGCACGGAAGGCGATGAACACCATCGCAAACAGCAGGAACGTCAGCAGGCAACGCGGCAACTCGCGCCACGAGGCATGCTCGCTCAGTTGCTTGCGTGGCAGGAACACAAACGGCAACAGCAACAGTCCGTTGATGGTGCCCCAGATCACAAACGTCCAGTCGGCACCGTGCCACAGGCCAGACAGTGAGAACACGACCATGGTGTTGAACGCTGTGCGCCACTTGCCGCGGCGTGAGCCCCCCAACGGGAAGTAGACATAATGCCTGAACCAGGTCATCAACGAGATGTGCCACCGCTGCCACAACTCCTTCATGTTGCGTGAGAAGAACGGGTAGCGGAAGTTGGGGCGTAGCCTGATGTTGAGCAGTCTGGCCGACCCGATGGCAATATCGCTGTAGCCCGAAAAGTCGGCATAAATCTGCACCGCAAACAGGATACCGGCCCACACCATCGTGGACCCCGAGTAGCAGTATGGGTTGGCAAACAACTCATCGACATAGCGGCCCATGCAGTCGGCAATGATGATCTTCTTGGACAGGCCCCACAGGATTTGTCGCATGCCCACCACCGCCGTGGCATAGTCAAATGCCTTCTCGCGCAGGAACTGCGGCAACAGGTTGGTGGCGCGCTCGATGGGGCCGGCCACCAGTTGCGGGAAGAAGGCGATAAACACGCCAAAGGCCACCGCATTGCGCGTGGGCTTGATGTCGCCGCGGTACACGTCGATGGTGTAGCTGATGGCCTGGAAGGTGTAGAACGAGATGCCCACCGGCAGCAGGATGTTCAGGGTGGGCCAGTCGGGGCTTAATCCGAACAGCCCCAACAGGTGCACAAAACTGTCTCGCAGGAAGTTCAGGTACTTGAACATGCCCAGGATGCCCAGGTTGAGCACAATGTTGGCTGCGGCCCATGCCTTGTCGTTGCGGCCCCGGTCGCCATCCATCATCAGGGCGGTGCCCCAGGTCGACAGCGATGTGAGCAGTATCAACCCCAGCATGCGCCAGTCCCACCAGCCATAAAACACATAGCTGGCCACGAGCAGGAACACATTCTGCCACTTGAGGTGACGTCGCAGTCCCCAGTAGATAAAGAACACAAGGGGGAGGAACAAGGCATATGTGTAGGTGTCGAACTGCATAATTAACCCGCAAAGATAACAAAACTTTTGAGAATTGATGCCAATGTGAATGTTTCTTTAAGGGCAAAAAGTGTTACCTTTGCAGGACTTTATCTCAAGCGATATGGACAAGACGATGAAGACATTGTATGTGAGCGATTTGGATGGAACCTTGCTGGGCGAGGACTCCCGACTGTCGGCAGGCACTATCGCCACGCTCAACAGGTGCATCGACCAGAAGGGTGCCCTGTTCACAATCGCCACAGCACGCACCCCGGCAACGGTGGTGCCGCTCATGCAGCAGGTGCACGCTACGTTGCCGTTCATCGTCATCGGCGGCTCGGCGATGTGGAACCCCGTGACATTGGCCTACGAGGACACCCGCGCCATCGACACCGACACCGTCAATGCCGTGGCCGATGTGTTTGACCGCCACCATCTCCACCCTTTCATCTACCGCCGCCATGGCGATAACCTGTTGCACACCCACCATGATGGTCCCATGTCACCACAGGAGCAGCAGTTCGTCGATGCACGCCAGCACTTGCCCTTGAAGCGCTTCTTCCTCGACGACAAGGACTACCGTCACAGCGACGACGAGGCGCTGCTCATCTTCTCGATGAACAAATATGCGGTGCTCGATGCGATCGCTGCCGACCTTAGACAGACGGTGCACACTTGCTCGGTGATGGTCTATCATGACATCTTTGACGACAGCGAGGGCTATCTGGAGATTTTTACCGCTGGGACGAGCAAGGCGCGTGCCATCAAGCGGCTGGCCGAGAGGCTGGGAGCGCAACGCATTGTGGTGTTCGGCGACAACCGCAACGACATCGCCATGATGCAGGCTGCCGACCACAGTGTGGCGGTGGACAACGCCTTTCCCGAGGTCAAGGCGGCAGCAAGCGAGGTCATCGGCCCTAACACCGATGACAGTGTCGCCCGCTGGATAGAACAGGACTTGCAGGCAAAATTTGCCCAATTCACAGGAATTCTATAACTTTGCCCATCATTAACAATCCTGCTACATGGCTAATCTGCGCAACATATATGACTCGCGCCGCATCTGGAAGTTCGTTTTCCTGGCCATCTCGCTGATGCTGGTGGCCCTGTTCCTGTATATCTCCAACAACCTGGTCAAGGACCTGGCCGTGCAGGAGCGTGAGCGCATGGAGATCTGGGCCAATGCCACACAGGAGTTGGCGACAATGGGCAGCGACACGGGTGAGGTGGATGCCGACGGCAACCCCGTAGAACCCAGCATGACCGACGTGGATTTCCTGTTAAAGATCATCGAGGGCAACCACAATATCCCCGTACTGCTGGTCGATGACAAGGACAACATCCTGCAGCACCGCAACTTCCGCCTCCCAGAGCCCGAGGACAGCATGGCGTTTGAGATTTCTCCCACCAACCTCGAGTACCTGAACAAGAAGCTCCGCCACCTCAAGGGCACCGAGAACAAAATCGATATCATGATTGACGAGCACACCACGCAGTGCCTCTACTACGAGGACTCGACATTGCTGCGACGACTTTCCTATTTCCCTTACATCCAGTTGGCGGTGCTCATCCTGTTTTTTGCCATCGCCTACTTTGCACTGACGAGCATCAAGAAAGCCGAGCAGAACAAGGTGTGGGTGGGTCTGTCCAAGGAGACTGCACACCAGTTGGGAACCCCCATATCCTCGCTCATGGCATGGACACAACTGCTCGAGACGATGGGTGTGGACAAGAGCATCGTCACCGATATGGACAAGGACGTGAAACGCCTGTCGACCATCGCCGACCGATTCTCCAAGATCGGTTCCATGCCCGACAAGGAACTCACGTCCATCAACGAGGCGGTGGTCACCAGCCTGGAGTACATGCGGGCACGCATACCCAAACGCGTGACCCTGAACATCCACACCAATGACCAGACCAACAACGGCGTGATGCTTAGCCAGACGCTGTTTGCCTGGGTGATGGAGAACCTGACCAAGAACGCCGTCGATGCCATGGATGGCGCGGGCCAGCTGGACATCACCGTCGAGGACAGCCCCAATAACGTCGTCATACTGGTCAGGGACACTGGCAAGGGTATTCCCCGCAAGAACTTCAAGAACGTCTTCACACCGGGCTTTACCACCAAGAAGCGCGGATGGGGCCTGGGGTTGACCCTTGTCAAGCGAATTATTGAGGAATACCACAACGGACAAATCTATATCAAGGAGTCGGAGGTGGGGAAGGGCACCACCTTCGGCATCGAACTCCCCAAAGTCAAATCAGAATCATGAGCCAGACCGCCAATACCACCACCTCACGCGTCACGATGTTGGGTACAGGAAATGCCATGTGCGTGAACTGCTACAACACCTGTTTTTATCTGCACTCACCACGGGGTGGCATGCTCGTTGACGGTGGGGGAGGCAACACCATCCTGCAGCAACTCATCAAGGCGCGGATTCCCTTCGAGGACATCCGCCACATGTTTGTCACACACTGCCACACCGACCACATCCTGGGTGCTATCTGGATGATGCGCAAAATCTCGCCCATGATCTTCAAGGGAAAGCACAAGGGACCATTCACCATCTACTGCAACGACGTGGTGCGCAACGCATTATACACCATGGGCGATTTGATGATCCCTCGCAAGATCTTTGACTCCATTGGTCAGACGATTATCCTGCAGGAGGTGCATGACGGCGAGCAAGTGGACATCGACGACATGAGGGTCACATTCTTTGACATCGCGTCGACCAAGGTCAAGCAGTATGGCTTCGAGGCAAAGTTACCCGATGGACAGCGCCTGGTGTGCCTGGGGGACGAGCCCTACAGCATGCAGTGCGAACCCTATGCTCGCGGCTGTGACTGGCTGATGTGCGAAGCCTTCTGCCTCTACAAGGACCGCTTTGTGTTTAACCCCTATGAGAAGAGCCACAGCACCGCACTCGACGCCGGCATGCTGGCTCAGGAGCTCGGCGTGAAGCACCTTGTCCTGTATCACACCGAGGATACCCACCTCGACACGCGAGCCGCCACCTTTACCGCCGAGGCCGCACAGTACTTCAGGGGCGACATCCTCGTCCCCAACGACTTGGATTCCTTTTCCCTCTCCTCCTGATCACTACCCGCACCTACTAAACAAAACAACAGCCCGGGAAAGTTCCGCGGGCTGTCGCTATTTCTTGTGTAGAAGTTGTGTTAATACTCGTCAGGATCAAAGAAGAAGTCGTCATCGTTGGTTGGATAGTCGGGCCAGATGTCCTCGATGGACTCATAGGTGTCGCCTTCGTCTTCTATCTCCTGCAGGTTCTCTATCACTTCGAGAGGTGCGCCACTGCGCACGGCATAGTCGATGAGCTCGGCCTTGGTTGCGGGCCAGGGAGCGTCCTCGAGCTTGGTTGCCAATTCAAGTGTCCAATACATAGTCTTTTCTTGTAGTGTTTTCTTTTATGAAAATATCCTGTTTCTTAAAAATTGCGCAAAAGTAATACTATTTTTCAATTCTACGCATTCTTATCCCAATAAATTTCCTCGACTTGGTTATGTATATTGTTAAATCTTGCAAAAACAAAGAAGAAATCGCTCAAGCGGTTCAAGTACTCGAGCACGAGCGGATCGATTGTGGCAACCTTGGAGAGCGAGACAACGCGGCGCTCGGCACGGCGTGTGACAGTGCGGCAACGGTCGGCCGTGGCCGACAACCGTGAACCGCCTGGCAGCACAAAACCCTGGGCCGGCGGCAACTCCTCATTCATCTCGTCCATGAGCCTCTCCAACTCGGTGATATCCTCTTTTTTCACACCGTAGAGCTTGTCGGCCTTGTCATTGGCCAGATAGGCGCCGATGTTGAACAGCTTGTTCTGCGCCTTGCGGATCACGGCAATCACCTCCTGCTCGTCGAGCTTCGAACTGTGCAGCAGCACGCCCAGGTTAGAATTCAACTCGTCGATGGTGCCATAGGCCTCGACGCGGATGTCATCCTTGTCAACGCGGGTGCCGCTCACCAGCGACGTCTGACCGGCATCTCCGGTACGGGTATAAACTTTACTGATCATAATGTCCTATTGTTTTTATTGTTGTTGGTTCATTCATTATTGTAACGGACATGTTTGCCCATTGTTGTGTCCACAGCAAGAAACGTGCCACACCATCACACGTGACGCAATGGCAGGATGCACTCAATCGTGGGTGAGGGTCGAGAGGGTGGCAATGAGTTCAGATGGGGTGGTGGCAACGTGGGTGCGGGCGAGGTTCTTGCCGCGGGCAAAGGGGGTGCGGGTCATGACGACGAGTTGCTGGATGGTGGCGTCATACAGGCCGTCGATGTTGGCGGCGATGATGGGGCGAGGGTCGTCGTTGCCGATGGTCATCACAGCGAGGGTGGACATCCACTCGTCGAGGGTGCCGATGCCGCCGGGCATGACAACAAACACGTCGCCGTGCTCTATCATGTGCTGCTTGCGGTCACCCAGGTTGGCGGTATAGACCACCTCTTCGCACAAGGGGTCGATGCGGTGTCTGAACATCTCGGGAATCACGCCCACGATGTGACCGCCAGCCTCGTGGACTGCCGCTGCCGTGACGTGCATCAATCCCGCATTGGAACCACCATAGAGCAAGGTGTGTCCATTCTGCCCGATCCATGTGCCCAATGCGGTTGCCAACTGCTGGTATTTCTCGTCCAGACCCTCCCGTGAACTGCAATAAACAACAATATTCATAATCTCAGTAAAATAAAGTGCGGATTCCCATTATTCCCATTAGTTCCCATTAGTAGTTTCTGTTTTTTACAGGACAACGTCGTTGATGACGTGTTTCACTTCCTTGAACAGGTAGTCGTGGCGGGTGCCATCCTCGTGCTGCAGGGTGAGGGTGCCGTCGGGGGCGATGCTGTCCACGCGGGCCATGAAGCGGTGGCCTGCCGCGTCCACATAGGGGTGCTGTGCGCCGTCGTTGCGGTACAGCGACACCATGTAGCGGCGGTGCAGGTCCTCACGGGCCGCCTCGTCGCCCAGCGACTCCACCAGTTGCCCGATGCGCGAGCACACTTGTCGCAGCAGCGCCTCCAGGTCGTGTTCACGGCCCGTGATGTTGGTCAGCGACACGGGGTTGGGTGCATCGCTCAGGAAGCGCTCCTGGTTGACGTTGATGCCGATGCCGATGATGCTCTGGGCGATGTCGGCGCCGTCGAGTGAGTTCTCGATGAGCACGCCGCAGGCCTTCTTGTCGCGCCAGTAGACATCGTTGGGCCACTTGACGGTGAAGCCGTCGCCGGCCTCGGCAGCCAGCGCCTCGACAATGGCCAGGGCTGTCGCCTCGCTCAGGTAGAACTGGTCACGGGCCTTGACGGGCGGTCGCTTGAGCAGCATCGAGAAGGTGAGGTTCTTACCATCCTCACTCTCCCATGAGTTGCCTTTCTGGCCGCGCCCAGCGGTTTGGCTGGGGGTATAAATCACTGTTCCGCCAGGCAGCGTTGCTGCCAAGCGGGACAGGTAGGTATTGGTGCTCGCCGTCTGGCTAACCTTGATGTAGTGTGGCATGGCAGGTCAGGTGGTGGGGAACGTCATCTTGAGCGTGCGGCTCTCGTCGTCGTTAACGGTGATGTCCACGCGCACGGTGTCGTCGGGCAGCAGGCCGTCAATGCGCTCGGGCCACTCGATAAAGCACAGGGCACCGCTGTCAAAGTAGTCCTCGGCCCCCAGGTCAACGGCCTCTTCCTCCTTCTCCAGGCGGTAGCAGTCGAAGTGGTAGATCAGTTCGGCTGTCGTGTCGCTGCGGTACTCGTTGATGATGGCAAACGACGGCGAGTTGGTCGGGTCGCTCTCCACACCCAGCTGGCGGCACAGCGCGTTGATAAACGTCGTCTTGCCGGCGCCCATCTCGCCATAGAAGGCATACACCGTCAGGTCGCCCATTTCGGTCATGAACTTGTAGGCTGCATCATCGATGGCCTCCAGATTGGGAATCGCTATCTCTAAAACTCTTTTCTTCTCTTCCATTATTATTTACTGTTAGGTTAAATCTTCTAGATCTTCTAGACTATCTAGATAATCTATAGGGGGTTATTACTTGGGCGACAGTGTCACGATGGGCACGAGCATCTCCTCCATCGAGATGCCGCCGTGCTGGAACGTGTCGTTATAGTAACTCACATAATAGTTATAGTTGTTGGGATAGGCAAAGAAGTCGCGGTTCATCGCAAAGATGTAGGTGCTCGAGATGTTGGGAGCAGGCAGGCCCACACGCTTGGGCTGCTTGATTTCATAGACTTGCTTGCCGTTGTAGGTCAGGCTCTTGCCCACCTTGTAGCGCAGGTTGGTGTTCAGGTTCTTGTCACCGATGACGTTGATGGGACGGTCCACCTTGATGGTGCCGTGGTCGGTCGTCAAGACCACCTTGTATCCGTTCTCGGCCATGAGTTTGAAGATGTCGAGCACATTGGAGTTCTTGAACCATGACTCGGTCAACGAGCGGTAGGCCTCGTCGGTATTGGCAAGCTCGCGAATCATCTTAGACTCGGTGCGGGCATGCGACAACATGTCCACAAAGTTGAACACCAGCACGTTAAGTTCATAGTTCTTGAACATGCCGAAGTTCTGCATCAGCTTCTCGCCAGCGGCACTGTCGTTCATCTTGGTGTAAGAGAAGTGCACCTTGCGGCGGTAGCGGTCGAGTAGCGTCTGGATCAATGGCGCCTCGTTCAGGTTCTTGCCCTCCTCGCTCTCCTCATCCACCCACAGGTCGGGGAACATGCGTTCGATGTCAACGGGCATCAGTCCCGAGAAGATGGCGTTGCGGGCATACTGCGTGGCCGTCGGCAAGATAGTGGTGTACAATTCCTCGCTCTCGACGTTAAAGTAGTCCGCAAGCAGCGTGCTCACCGTGCGCCACTGGTCGAGCCTGAAGTTGTCGATCACGACAAAGCACACTTTCTCACCCTTGTCCAGCAGCGGGAACACCTTGGTCTTGAAAAGCTCGTTGCTGCGCAACGGGTGATTGGGTTGCGTCAGCCAGTCCTCATAGTTGCGCTTGACGAACTTGGCGAACGCGTTGTTGGCCTCCACCTTCTGCATCTTGAGCATCTCATCCATCTGCGTGTCGGTGTTAGACAGCGTCAACTCCCAGCGCACGAGCGTGCTGTACAGCTCATACCAGTCCTCGATGGTCTGCGCCGAGTTGATCATCTGGCCGATGCGCATGAACTCCTGCTGATAGTCGCCCGTGACCTTCTCGGCAATCAGGGCATCGCTGTGCAGGTTCTTCTTGATCGATGACAGGATTTGCATCGGGTTCACTGGCTTGATCAGGTAGTCGGCGATTTCACCGCCGATGGCTTGGTTCATGATGTTCTCCTCCTCGCTCTTGGTGATCATGATCACGGGGACGTTGGGCTGCATGATCTTGATGCGCTGCAGGGCCTCCAGACCGCTGATGCCCGGCATGTTCTCATCCAGGATGATGAGGTTGAAGATCTGATTGCTCAGCATGTCGATGGCATCACGGCCGTTGGTCACCGTCTCCACCTCATAACCCTTGTTCTGCAGGAACAGGATGTGTGGCTTCAACAGGTCGATTTCGTCGTCGGCCCACAAAATTCTTTCTTTGCTCATAAGGATTGTCTAAGCTTTATAGTTGTTGTGTTGTTAGTCGTTCTTCTTGTTTCCGGTGCGCGAGGCGGGTGTCTCGGGAGACTTCTGTCCGTCAGACGATTTTTTGCCCTCCTCGGCCTTTGCATTGGCCTTGTCCTTGGCGGCCTGGCGGGCGGCTTGTTGCTCGGCTTTACGGTCGGCGGCCTTCTGCTTGCGCTCGGCTTCTCGCTCCTTTTGGCGCTGTTTACGTTCCTGCTCGCGGGCCTTGGCCTGCTCCTTGCGCTCCTTTTGCTTCTGTTTGCGCTCGCGTTCACGCTCTTTGGCCTTTTCCTTGCGCTCCTTCTCGCGCTGCTTGGCGAGTTCCTTGCGCTCCTTCTGCTTTTGTTTGCGGGCTTGTTCCTTGGCCTTCTTGGCATCCTTCTTAGCCTGTTCGGCAGCCTTGTAGGCGGCCTTGGCCGAATCTTCACGCCACTTGTACATGAAGTCGCGTTCTTTCTCCTTCTCGCGTTCGGCCTGCTCGATGGAATCCTGCTCGGCAATCTCGGCGATGCGGTCGAGCTTGCGCTGGTACTTCTGTTCCTTCTTGATGCTGTCTTCAATCTCCTTTTGACGCTTGGCCTCGGCCTTCTCGCGGGCCTTGGCTTCACGTTCAAGTTGCTTGAGGTGCTCTTCCTCGGCCTTCTCCTGGGCCTTGCGTTCCTTCTCGCTCATGGGTGCCTGGGTGGTAGTGGTGGCGGTCGACTTGTTGCGGTAGTCGCTGGCCTTGATCTGCTTGCGCTCGGCCTCCTGGCGCGCTTGCTCCTCGGCCTCCTGGCGTGCCTGCTCGGCGGCTTCGGCTTCGAGGCGAGCCTTCTCTTCGGCCTCCTCGCGAGCCTTCTCCTCGGCATCGAGTTTGGCCTGCTCGGCGGCCTCGCGCTCCATCTGTTCGAGCTCGAGGCGCTCCTGTTCGCGCAGCTTGGCAGCTTCGGCCTCGGCTTCCTCCATGGCCTTGCGCTCGGCTTCATCGAGTTCTTTCTTCTCAAGGTCGCTATGCTCCTTGTCGTTCTTCTCTTCCAGGTAGTTGAAGTAGTCCTCAAAGGTGCGGCCCTCGTTCAACAACAGGTTAAAGTTATCCACGCTGATGATGACGTAGTGCACCTGCCGTGGCACGTTGATGCTCTGGTCCTGCTCGAACAGGGTGCGGTAGTGAGTCGCCTCTTTGAAGTCGTCCAAGCCCTTGACCACCAGCAGACCCAGTGAGCCGAAGCTCATCTGCTCCAGGTCATAGTCCTTGACCTTAAAGGCGTTGAAGTTGTGGCGAGCCACCTCATAGAGGAGCATGTTGCCATTCACGCTGTCCATGGGGTAGAGCAGGATGAACACCTGCGGCTTGTCGTTGTCCTCGGCAAACGGGGTGAAAGTGCGCTCCAAGTCCTGTGGTGTGGTGTCGTTGCTCAGGCGGGTCGTCCATAGCATGCCGCGCACGTTGCTGCCGCCTTCCAGGCGACGTCCTTGATTGAGCTGCTTGACAATCTCTGAGGCCACAGGGGTGATGTCGGTCTGCGGGTAACGCTGCAGCATGTCCTTGAGCACCTCCTTGAACTTGTCGTGATTCTTCTCGGTGAGGTAGCTCAGCGCATCGATGAACATGAACTTGGGCATAATCTTGGACAAGGGGTACTTGCGCATCATCTCGGCATAGGCCTCATGAACGTTTGGATAGTTCGATGCCAGATAGTTGGCATAGGCGGCCTCATACATGTTCTCCTGGTCAAGATTCATGTTCTTGAGGTTCTCGATATAGTTGGGATCCTGCATCGCCATGCCGTACTTTGACTCGGGGAACTGCGTGAGGATGCTGTCCCGATAGGGCTCGGCATCGGCCACCTGGCCGTTACGCATGAACATCATGTACATACTATAATACACGTCCAGGCGGTAGGTGTTGTCGGGATAGCGCTCCAGCAGTTGGTTGAACTCATAGGCTGCCGCATCATAGTCCTCCATCTTGTCCTTGAGGATGGTGCCCATGTTATACAGGCCCTCCTGGATGATCTCGTGAGAGGCTTGTATCTCTTCCTCGGTCTTGGGAATCTGCTTGAGGTAATATTCGGCATAGTGGGGATCCTCGGCACGCTTCAGGGCCTCGGGGTCAACCTTGACGGTATCGCCGTTCTCATTGACGACGACGCTGTCGGCCAGAGCCTGCATGGCACTGTCAGCCTCCTCGTCATTGAACGAGAAGGTGGACTTGTTCCTGCGGCGCCAGTTGTCCTCGAGCTTGCGGCTGCCCCACAACTTTTGGAACTGGGTCTTACCGTTGTTCTTGGTCACGGTGTTATAGAAGTACCATGAGTCGTCGGTGTTGATTGTGAATTGCGAGGGGGCGTTGCCCTTGTCGCCCAGTGGGCTGCCCTTGGCATTCTGTTGAGCCAAATATTCCTCACGGGCGGCGTTCTCGGCCTCCTCCTTCTCCTTCTTCTTGAGATCCTCAATGATCTTCTCGATCACGGCCAGTTGTTCGCTGGGTGTCATCTGCGAGAGTTTGAGCAGCGAGTCCTGCAGGGTGACGTTCTGGGAATAGACGGCCAGCTCATCGAGTACGTCGCTGCGCTTCTTGAGCATCTTGTAGTTGGGATAGTCGTCGTTCACCAGGGGGATGGCCTCGGCATAGCAGGGCTGAGCTTCGTCATACTGGCGCTGGTCAAAGTAGATACCGCCCAGTGTCAACTGGCTGATGGCCTTGTCCACTCCGTTGCGGGTGCTCTTCTCGGCAGCGAGTTTGTAGTTCTCGACAGCGTTGGCGGTATCGCCATGTGACAGGTACAGGTTGCCGATGGCATAGTACACTTGGTCCAGGTACTCCTTGTTGCGGTCATAGCGGGTCATGCGCTTCAGCGCCTTCACCTCGCTGGCGATGTTGGCACCCTCATACACGGCACTTTGCTTGATGCGGGCGTTGAACTTGGTGCGATAGGTCGAGCCGCTGCTGCTGCCGGCCTGCTTGTAGGCCAGGTAGGCGTTGTGCTTGTCGCCCACATCCTCATAGAGCTGACCCAGCAGGAAGTTCATGCGCACCTTCTCGTTGCCCTTGAAACCCTTCACGGCCTGCGCCAGATAGGGGATAGCCTCCTCGGGCTGCTGTGACTTGATGTAGTAGTCGGCAAAGGCGGCGTTGGCCAGCGCCCTCACGCGCTTGTTGGTGATTTCCTCCAGATGCACGTGGCTGAGCACGTTGTCGGCCTCGATGGGCCAGCCCATCGCACAATAGCACAGGGCCTCGCGCACCTGGCACTCCTGCACCAGATCCTTCTTCCACGTGAAGTGGCGGGCGATGTAGCGGAAGGTGGCTGCAGCATCCAGGAAGTCGCCCTTCATGTACTGGGCCTTGGCCAGCATGTACCATGCATTGTGCAGGTAAGGGTTATACTCATCACGCGAGAGCCATTCCTGATATTTGGGGTCGCGCCCCTTGCCGCTCTTGCGCTTGGGCTTCTTCTTGATGGAGTGCTTGGTGATGGCAGTTTCCATCTTCTCGATGGTGCGATCAAAGCTGCCCGAGGGCTGCGGGGCCTTCGGGTTGGATCGGGCTTCGGCTGGGTGCATGTACAGGTGCTGCGAGTAGTCATCCTCATAGCCCTCCAGCATCAGCTTCTCCTGCTCGTCATAGTTTGTTTTGCCGTGGAAGTAGACGTTATATTTTGTCGTGAACGACTGCCAGAAACGCGACCTTGCGGTGTTGGTCTTGTTGCTGCATGCAGCCAGCAAAACCACCATCGCAATCACCATCAATGGTATGAAGCGTCGTGTCCTGTTCAATGTCTCTTGTTCGGTTTTTTTGTATCTAAATAACGTGATGCATGACAATTTATTGCGCAGCACCGCCGCGATGTTCGGCAGCAAGCTGCAAAAACTCGTCACGGATGGCCGCGGGCATCGTCAGCCCGCGGTGCTTGATGCTCTGCCCCCAACCGATCAGGTCGGCGGGCAGCAGCGTGTACAGCACGTCGCGCCACTGCTCCTCCTCGTCGGCCGTGTAGTCTCTGTCGCCGCGGCCCACAAAGCGGTCCAGCTCCTCGTCGTCATAGTAGGTCACCTCATGTGGCCCGCACTCGCCCGCCAGCAGCTGATCGCTGGGACAGATGGGGCGGATGCCGCATGACTCGTCCACGCAGCCCTGTGCGGGCACGGTGGGGGAGTCATGCTCCCCCTCGTCGGGGGCCTCAACGGCATCCCTGTGGTAGAACAGGCGGTCAATGAGCCACACGATGGCCCCGCCGATGGCCAGTATCGCAAGTAATATGATTGCCGGTTTCATTGTTGCAAAAGTAATTATTTTTTCCTAATCGCATAGCACTATTGGCGTGGTTTGTTGAACCCTTTTGCGGGATTGAAGGGAAAAATGTAATTTTGCAGCCTCAAGAACAAGAATTACTATCGCTATGAAGAAGATATTAGTGACCCTGGTCGTGCTGGTGACCTCGCTCAGCACCGGCGCGGTGCTCAAGGAGAGCAACATGCAGCAGACGCTGAGCGTCCTGTGCGAGGAACTCAGCGAGACCCACCAGGAGCAGCAGGAGCGCGCTAAGCGCTTCGAGCAGCGCAACGGCCAGTTCCAGCGCAGCATCGGACGCGACCTGGAGCTGTGCAACAACATCGAGCTGATGCTCTATAGCCAGAAGGAGCAGAACGTCTTTGACCTGGCCTATGCCTGCGGCCAGGCCACCCAACTCTATGACCGCGTGTCCCGCACACGATCGTTCAAGCAGTTTGAACAGCAGCAGGACGAGCAGATTGCCCAGTACCAGAACCTGGTGCGGGCGCTCAACAATATCCCCGACTACCAACTCAAGACGTCCCAGATGCGCATCACACGCGACAGTTGCGTCTATCTGGCCCAGGTCATTGCCCAGGACATCACTCGCACGCGCGAGACGATGAAGGACAACCACGAGAAGCGACAGTGGGTCGCAAACAAGGCCAAGAAACTCAACGACTATGCTATGGAGATGTATGAGCGCATACGCCAGAGTGTCTTCGTCAATGGTGGCCAGAGCTATTTCCAGATAATGAAGCGATTCAGTTACAACTGGAAGAGCAGCAAGGAGGACATCGCCGAGAAATATTCACGCACACGCAAGGCGCGAAGCGAGTGGCGTGGACCCCTCATCGGCTTCCTGTTCATCTTCCTGGCTGTCTATGTCGTGGGTGCCCTGCTGCTCAGTTGGCTCATCCTGCGCTACCTGGTGCCCGCGCGCTTCAACACGTTGAAATTCCGCAAGAAGCGCTCCTGCATCGTCATCTGTGTCGCCGCAGCGGTGTTTGCCCTCGCCACGTTCATCATCAGCAACGTCACCGAGCAGAACTTCATGATCATGGCCACCCGGCTCTTGAGCGAGTATGCCTGGCTCATCGCCGCCATCACTCTGTCGATCATCATCCGCCAGGATGCCGATGCCGTCAAGCACGGCATGAAACTCTATGTGCCGGTGTTGTTGATGGGCTTTGTGGTCTTTTTCTTCCGCATCGTGTTCATGCCCAGCACGGTCGTCAACCTGGTGTTCCCGGCCCTGCTGCTGGTGTTCACCATCTGGCAGCTGGTCGCCAACCGCCGTCACCATGCCGCCGTGCCGCGCAGCGACGTGTTCTACTCCTGGATCTCGTTCATCGTCATGGCTGTGGCCTGTGTGATGGCATGGATGGGATACACGCTCATGAGCGTCCAGGTGCTCATCTGGTGGATCATGCAGTTGACCCTCATACAGACCATCACGGTCATCTATGACCTGATGCACTCCTACGAGGACAAGTACATCCCCGAGGATGCCGACGTGCGACGCACATGGTTCTATGACGCGGTCTACAAGATGGTCATCCCCATCGCCGCCACCCTGAGCGTGGCTTTGTCCATTTACTGGGCAGCACGCGTGTTTGACCTCACGCAGTGGTGCGAACGCATCTTCCGCTACAAGTTCGTCGACCAGCCCGGACTCATCGTGCTCTCGCTGGACAGGATCCTGTTCTGTGTCGCTGCGGCCTTTGTCTTCCACTACATCATCTACCTGTTCATCCAGGGTTACCAGTTGTGGAAGCAGAACCGCGCCGAGTCACGGGCCATCTCGGTGTTTGAGCGCGAGAACGATGTGGACGGCGAGGTGGATATCGAGACCGTCGTCCAGGAAGACCCCAACGCCAAGGCCAAGGTCAAGGCCGAGTCCAAGGCCGTCACCCTCTCGATGAACATCATCAAGTACCTGGGTTGGGGCATCTACATCTACATCGTGCTCGTTACCCTGCACGTCAACCGCACGGGCATCACCTTCATCCTCACGGGACTCTCGACTGGTGTCGGCTTCGCCATGAAGGACACCCTCGAGAACCTCTTCTACGGACTCTCGCTCATGAACGGGCGCGTCAAGATTGGCGACGTCATCGAGTGCGACGGCGTGCGCGGCAAGGTGAGCAACATCAACTACCAGAGCACCCTGGTCGAGACCATCGACGGCTCGGTCATCGCCTTCCTCAACAGCCAGCTGTTCACCAAAAATTTCAAGAACATGACCCGCAATCACGGCTACGAGATGGCCAAGATCACTGTCGGCGTCGCCTACGGCAGCAAGATCGACCAGGTGCGTGAGATGATCATCGAGCGCATCAGCCAGCTCGACTGCTATGACCCCAAGAAGGGTGTCCAGGTCCTGTTCCAGAACTTCGGCGAGAGCAGTGTTGACCTCTTGGTCATCGTCTGGGTGCGGGTAGCCTCGCAGGCAGCCGACATCGCACGCGTCAAGGAGAGCATTTACAGTGCCCTCAACGACAACGGCATCGAGATTCCCTTCCCACAGACCGACATACACATCCGCAGCGCCGTCCCCGATGAAAAACAGGGAAAGCTCATCTAATGAGAGGGTTCACTTCATTTTTACACGCCCTCTTGATGACAAAAAAACTTGGCGCCTTAGTCAAATGACTGTGCTGTCATTTGGCTTCGCCGTGCTAAAGGTTCGTGAAATTTGAAAGAATTGAGTGCGGATGCCCTTCGTTTCATTCGCGTAATTCGTAGTTTATTAAACCTTAGCGTCTTAGCGCCTTAGCGTGGGGCAAAGCGTGGGGCAAAAGTGAGGGCAACAATGGTCTTCACTCAGGGTCAAAGCGGATGGCTCCGCGGTTGATGCTCTCGATGCGGCGGTTGCGCCAGCAGCGGCGGCACAGCGACACATACTTGTCATCGCCGCCAATCTCCACCTGGTTGCCGTCGGTCACGATATTGCCCTGACTGTCGATGCGGGCATTGATGATGGTCTTGCGCCCACACGAGCAGGTCGACTTGATTTCCTCGATGGTGTCGGCCAGCTCAAACAGACGTCGGGAACCCTCAAACATGTGTGACTGGAAGTCGGTGCGAAGCCCATAGCACACCACATTCACGCCATAGTCGTCAACAATGCGCGCCAGTTGGTCGATCTGTTGTGCCGTCAGGAACTGAGCCTCGTCAATCAGGATCCAGTCCTTGACGACAAGCGTCTTGTCAAACATCTGCTTCAGCATCTCATACAGGTCGCTCTCGGGGTAAATCCACGAACACTTGCGCTCGATGCCGATGCGCGAGCGGATCACGTTGTCGTTCTCGCGGTCGTCGATGATGGGCTTCATGCACAAGTACTGCATGCCGCGCTCCTCAAAGTTGTAGGCCTGCGTGAGCAGCATGGCGGTCTTGGCAGACCCCATGGTGCCATACTTGAAGTATAATTTACCTATTCCGTTCATGATGTTTGTTGCAAACTGCTTATTAACAAGTTAATTCAGTCCTGCCGCCACTGGCGTACAGAGCGACAACAAAGTTACAGTTTTCCTACCAAATCAACGCATGTTTCGACACAAAAAGTTATTAACACTGCGTGCAATTCTTTATACCAGATTATTCTCAGTCGCGTGGGTGACTGGGCAGTGGTGATGTGCAGACAACCATTGTTTTTTATCAAGAAAGACCCCAAAAACTCAAAAAAATGGTTAAAACTGATGTCGGGTCTAAAATAATGTGTACATTTGCGGGTTAAATGTAGCAAAAACAGCAAACTAACAACTATATACAACAATATGCGCAAATTGTTTTTCGTGCTGCTCATGTCTGCAGCTACCGTTCTGGGGGTCCACGCCTTGACCGTAAACAACACGGCGGGCAACCTCGCCCAACAGGTGAGTGACACCCAGATTACTCAGCTCACTGTCATTGGCGAGATGGATGCCCGTGACTTCTTGTTTATCACCAACGAACTGACTGAGCTCACCTCGGTGGACCTCAGCCAGGCCAGCATCGTGCCTGTTGCTGGAACGATGCTCTATGGCACGGTGACCAGCTATGCCGCCGACGAGATTCCCCGCACGGCATTCTTTGGCAAGAAGCTCACGTCGGTTTCCCTGCCCGCTGGCCTCAAGACCATCGGCTTTGCCGCCTTTGCCGGATGCGACCAGTTGCAATCGGTGACCTTGCCGGCATCGGTGACCTTCATCGACGACTATGCCTTCTCGGGCAGTGCGCTCACCACGGTGGACCTGCCTGCCTCCATCCTGGGCATGGGCAAGGGCGTGTTCTCGAGGTGCGAGGCGCTGCAGAGTGCCTCTGTCAATGCACAGTATGTGGGTGATTTCGCCTTCTTGGGCGACGTGCAGCTCAGCCAGGTCAACCTGGGCAGCAACGTGCAGTTCATCTTGCGCGGCGTGTTCAACGGTTGCACGGCTTTACAGTCACTCAACATCGATCCCGCATGCCGCCTGTCGCGCATCGACGAGGAGGCGTTTATCAACTCGGGACTCGAGAGCATCGACGTGGCTGCAATCGGCGTGGGCACTATCGGTGACTGGGCTTTTGCTCAGACGCGCCTCTCCTCGATGGTTCTGCCCGAGGGCATGAGCCAGCTGGGTGAGGGCTCGCTGGCCCACAACCCCTTGCTCACTGATGTCATCTTCCCTGGCATGGGGCACGCTGCCGACCCCAGTGGCCGTGGCGATGGACTGGATGGCAACATGCTCATGGCACCGAGCCACCATCGCACCATCACCGAGCTCAAGGACTACACCTTTGCCGGCGACAGTCAACTCAATGCTGGCTCGATAATCAAGAATGGTGTGACCTCGATTGGTGACTATGCGTTCTATAACGTGAGCCAGGAAATAGACACCATGCGCCTGCCGGCAAGCATCACCTATCTGGGCAACCGCGCGATGGCTGGCATGATCGGCATGAAGGTCCTCAAGACAGCCGCTGCCGACGTTCCCGAGTTGGGAGAAGAGGTGTGGGCAGGTGTGGACCAGCCCAGCGTGCTGCTGTTGCCTCCCAGTGCCGAGAGCACTGAGCTCTACAAGGTGGCTGACCAGTGGATGAACTTCTTCTTCATGCCTATCGAGGATGACTTCACCCTGGGTGACGTGAACCGCGACGGCTTCATCGACGTGGCCGACGTGACATCCCTGATCAGTTACATCCTGGGCAACGAAGTTGACATTGACCTCAGGGCTGCTAACGTGAATGGTGATACTGATATCGACGTGGCCGACGTGACGGCTCTCATTGGCATCATCTTGGGCTCCGAGGCCAATATGTCAACCTCCAGCATCCGTGACGGATTCAACAAGCGCTGGACCGCTACTACCGATGCCATGGTAGTGCCCGCCGTGACACTGCGTCCGGGTGAGACACGCAGCATCGAGGTGGCTCTCGATAACGACGAGCACGACTACACCGCCATGCAGTTTATGGTTGAATTGCCCCAGGGCGTGACTCTCAAGGCCGTCGAGGGCATTGACCGTGGCAGCAGCCACAGCTTCTTCTTGCGCCGTCATGAGCTCAACGAGAACCTGTACTGCATCATGGGTGTGTCGTTGAGTCTGTCGACATTTGCTGGCAATAATGGCAATGTGGTGAAACTGACACTTACCGCCAATGGGGACTTCACCCCGCAGGGTGCTGAGGTGCTGCTGAGCAATATCGTCCTTGCCACTCCCAGCACGGGTGTATACTACGCCGACGATGTCAAGGCTCCCGTGAACGATGCTACGGGCATCGAGCAGGTGGTAGCCGACAAGCAGGTGGCATCGACGCGTTACATCAACGTCGCCGGTCAGGAGAGCGAGACTCCCTTCAGCGGCGTGAACATCGTCGTGATTACCTACACCGACGGCACGACAAGCACCGTCAAGGTGATCAAGTAAACCGCAGTTATTTTTAATATTTGAGCGCCGCGTCTGTGAAGATGGCGGCGCTTTTCAACAATTCCCTGACAGAAAAGGTCGAAGACCTTAACAAGGCCAGCGGCCTTGACTTGAGCTAACCCTAGGGCGCACTGGCCGAAGGTCAGTGTGCCCTAGGGAAAGAGTGCAGCAGTGAACGGGCCTCGAAGAGGGCCACTAAGTGCCTGGCGATGGCTCGTCTATCCTGATTGGCCCCCTTTCAGGGCCCGGGATGAGTAACGCTGCCGCCCACCACGCCACAAGGGACCTTCGGCCCTTGCGCCGCGGTGTTGCCTCAATTCAAGGCCAGCGGCCTTGTGCCGGCCTTCGGCCTGCTTTGACGCATCCAACGCTCTGGATGACTGTGGCGTGTCCCAATGCGGAAAACAAAAACTTAGCGCCTTAGCGTGGGGCTCACTTGAAGGCAATTCGGTGAATAGCAACGCCGTTTGTGCTTTTTTTGTTAAAATGCATGGATGTTTTGTAAAAATGGCCTATATTTGCACGTTTCAACACACTTAATTTCGTTTTGAAAATGAATAAAAGATTTCTATTGACACTATTGGCTGTGATGGCTCTGAAGGCCGTTGCCCTTGATGTCACGAATACCGCTGGCACACTGAGTGGCAAGATTACTGACAAGAATATCAGCGAGTTGCGTGTCACGGGAACGATGAACGCAACCGACTTTTTCTTTATTACGGACAACCTGCATCAGCTCACGAGCATCGACCTGAGCGGTGTGACGGTACTTGATTGCCAGATTTCGGGCATGCGCTATTTCATGTCCGAATTTGCCGCCGATGAACTGCCTCCCGTGGCATTGGGGGGCATGAAGCTGACAAGTGTGGTGCTGCCGCAAGACTTGAAGAGCATCGGCAAGGGTGCACTGGCTGGTTGTGACCGGCTCACGTCAATCGCGTTGCCAGCATCGCTCGAGCAAATCGGTGACTATGCCTTTGCGGGATGTGCCGCTCTCTCGCAGGTTGTGCTGCCCGCCAGCGTGACCGCAGTGGGGACTGGAGCATTCATGCGCTGCTCGGCGCTCGAGAGCCTCACGGTGGCCGCGGGGAGCAAACTGGCGCAAGTGGGCGACATGGCGCTCATGGACTGTCCCGCGCTGCGGACCCTGGAACTGGGAACTTCCCTTCAGTCGATGGGAGAGCGTGTGTTGGCTGGGTCGGGATTGCGTGAGATAGACCTCACCAGGAACAGCAACCTCAAGAGCATCGGCGACTGGGCGATGGTGTTGACGCAGGTCGAGCAGGCTGCAATGCCCGCTGGATTGACCTCGCTGGGCGTGGGCGCCTTCCTCTATGACTCACAGCTCACCGCCATCGATCTGGGCAACAAGTTGACGAACATCAGCGACTACCTGTTCGCTGGCACAGGACTGACGGGTGAGCTCATGCTACCGCCCGTGAAGGGAATCGGCGACTATGCCTTCTATAACGTGACATCGCTGTCGGCGGTGACATTGCCTGCCTCGTTGACATGGCTGGGTGATAGCGCAATGGCAGGAATGACGGCCATGACGGCTCTCACCTCGCGTGCCGTCGAGGTGCCTGACCTGGGGCAGAACGTCTGGGCGGGCGTGGATCAGCCTTCGGTACTGCTCTCGGTGCCCATCTCATCCTACAGGAGCTACAAGGATGCTGACCAGTGGCGTGAGTTCATGATTAAGAATGCTGGCGTGCTGGGCGACGTGAATGCCGACGGTGAGGTGAATCTGGCCGACATCAACGCTCTGATAGACATCATCCTCACGGGAAGAGGCAGCGAGGACACCATGGCACGTGCCGACGTGAATGCCGATGGCGAAATCAACGTGGCAGACATCAACTTCTTGATCAACCTGATCATGAAGGGCGATGGTGCAGCCTCACTCCGTTCATCAAGAAAAGCTAAACGTCATGGGTAAGAACAAGCTCAAGAAGTTTGCCGACATGGAGCGCATGCAGTGCGTCTTCCAGTTCCCCTTTGCCGTGGTCGAGCAACAGGGCGGATGCCCCATGCGTGGCAAGTGGAATGAGCAGTACTTCAACAACAGCAACCCCATCGTCCTTGAACTGGGGTGCGGCAAGGGGGAATATGCCGTGGGGCTGGCGCGCCGTTTCCCGGACAAGAACTACATCGGCATCGACATCAAGGGAGCACGCATGTGGACCGGTGCCAAGATGGCCACTGAGCTGCAACTGCCCAATGTCGCCTTCCTGCGCACCAATATCGAGCTCATCGACCGCATGTTCGCCCCCGATGAGGTGTCCGAGATTTGGATCACCTTCCCCGACCCGCAGATGAAGAAGGTGAACAAGCGCCTCACCTCAACCCGCTTCCTGGACAACTATCGCCACATCCTCAAGGATGGCGGCCTCGTGCACCTCAAGACCGACAGCCCCTTCCTTTACACCTACACCCATGCCCTGGTTGAGGAAAACCGACTGCCCGTCGAGGCCGACACCGATGACCTCTATGCCAGCGGCCTGGCCGACGACATCCTGGATATCAAGACCCACTACGAGATGCAATGGCTGCAGCGCGGCTTGACCATCAAGTACATCCGCTTTGCCCTGCCACACGGTGTGCAACTCACCGAGCCCGACATCGACATCGAGCCCGACACCTACCGCAGCTACAACCGCGGCTATATCCCTCTCCCCGAAGATATTAACCTAAACCATTAACCATTAAACTAAAAAATGGATATCTATCCCAATCTGATACTCGACGCCCTGCGCACGGTGCGCTATCCCGGCACAGGCAAGGACATCGTCGCCATGGGCATGGTCAATGATGACATGCGTATCGACGGCAACCGCGTGAGCTTCTCGCTCACCTTCGACAAACCCACAGACCCCTTCATCAAGAGCGTCGTCAAGGCAGCCGAGGCCGCCATCATCGCACACGTGGGCGCCGACGTCGACATCAAGGGCAACATCGCCGTCAAGACCGCACAGGACAACCCCGTGCGCAAGATTGACAACCCCCTGCCTGGGGTCAAGAACATCATCGCCGTCAGCTCGGGCAAGGGCGGCGTGGGCAAGTCAACCATCGCCTGCAACCTCGCCGTGGCGCTTGCCATGCAAGGCTACCGCGTGGGTCTGCTCGATGCCGACATCTTCGGGCCCTCGATGCCCAAGATGTTCGGGGCCGAGGACGAGCAGCTCTACATGCACGAGGTCGACGGCAAGAACCTGATTATCCCCCTCGAGAAATATGGCGTGAAGATGCTCTCGCTCGGCTTCCTCGTCGACAAGGAGAAGGCCATCCTGTGGCGCGGTGCCATGGCAAGCAATGCCTTGCGCCAACTCATCAACGAGGCCGACTGGGGCGAGCTTGACTACTTTGTCATCGACCTGCCCCCCGGCACGAGCGACATCCACCTCACCCTGGTGCAGACCCTCGCCATCACGGGTGCCATCGTGGTCACCACGCCCCAGCAGGTGGCGCTGGCCGACGCGCGCAAGGGCATCTCGATGTTCCTGGGCGAGCACGTGAATGTGCCCGTGCTGGGCATTGTCGAGAACATGTCATGGTTCACCCCGGCCACCCACCCCGACGAGCAGTACTTCATCTTCGGTCACGACGGTGGCAAGCAGCTCGCCGAGAACCTCGGCGTGGAGCTGCTGGGACAGATTCCACTGGTGGCAAGCATCTGCAAGGGCAGTGACGACGGACAGCCCGTCGTGCGCATGAACGACGTGAGCGGCACAGCATTCATGAAGCTCGCTACACGTGTCGTCGACGCCATCGACCGCCGCAACAACACCCTCCCGCCCACCCAGGTGGTGCAAACACATTAATATTATGTAATAGTAAATATATTAACCATCATTCAAATCGCCTTATGAAAAAGATTATCGCAATGCTGGCTGTAGCCGCAATGTTGCTCACCAGCTGTGGTTCGGTGCCCATCACGGGACGCAAGCAATTAAACCTCGTCAGCGATAGCGAGGTGCTGCAGGCAAGCCTGCAGCAGTATGCCAGCTTCATGCAGACTGCAACCATCTCGACGCAGAAGACCCAGAGCGCTCAGGTCACCCGCGTGGGACAGCGCATCGCTGCCGCAACCGAGGCCTACCTCAAGTATGCCGGACTCGAGAGCGAGCTGCAGAACTTCGCCTGGGAGTTCAACCTGGTCAGGAGCGATGAAGTCAATGCCTGGTGCATGCCCGGTGGCAAGATCGTGGTCTATGAGGGCATCATGAACCTCGTGAGCAGCGACGATGAGCTGGCCGTGGTCATGGGACACGAGGTGGCTCACGCCGTGGCCAAGCACAGCAACGAGCGCATGAGCCAGCAGGTGCTCGCACAGTATGGCGCGCAGGCTATCGGCATCTTCACCAGCGGCAAGAGCGCTGCCACACAGCAGATTGCACAGCAGGTCTACGGCCTGGGTGCACAGTATGGCGTGATGCAGCCCTTCTCGCGCAAGCACGAGAGTGAGGCCGACAAGATGGGACTCGTCCTCATGACCATCGCTGGCTATAACCCCGATGTGGCTGTCACCTTCTGGCAGAAGATGCAGGCCTCCTCGTCGAGCTCGGTGCCCGAGTTCATGAGCTCGCACCCCAGTCACGAGACCCGCATCGCCGACATCCGCAAGTGGCTCCCCGAGGTCAAGCAACAGTACGGCTCCAACTAAAGGGATGAGGCACCTCTTCACCATCTTCCTCCTGTCGATGGCACTCTTGCCATCGACAGGGGTTGCTCGCTCGATTGCTGACTTGTTCGCAACCGAGCCGGGAAACATTTTCCCGTTGCTTACGCGCACTAACCGACTCGACATGGTGGACTACCACCTCAACGGGCAGTCGGTCGCCATCGCCAACAACCTCTCGGGCGAGAGCCGCCTGATGGAGTTGGACAGCGCCTTCATCAAGGTAAGCACCAGCGCTGGCCGGGTGGTCGAGATGCGTCTCATGACCGAGGGACGCGACACGGTCATCGCGGTCATCGAGACGGTCAACACGCCCGTCCACGACAGCCGCGTGAGCTTTTGGAACACCTCCTGGCAGTGCTTTGTCAACCCTGGCAAGCGCTTCCGTGTACCCACAATCGACGACTTCATCGACCGCAAGATGCCCAAGCCGCTGCGAGCCGACCTGCAGCAAGCCATGATTTTCCCGCTCATCGAGATGCACTTCACGGGCACGACCCACGAGATGGTCGAGGCCACTCATGGCCTCAAGCAGTTCCTGGTCAGCGAGGAGTACAAGCGCTATGAACCTTACCTCAAGCCCTCCCTGCGATACAACATCAAGGGCACCAAAATCAAGCCTGCCAAGTGACGTGGAAACGATGAACGGCATCTTCGACACACAGCAGCCACAGGGAATGACGCTGGCACAGTTCAGCGCACGCCTCGAGGCGGCTGTCAACGGCAGGACCGACCTGACCAACCAGTGGGTCATCGCCGAGGTCACCGACATGCGCCTCAACCGCAACGGACACTGCTACCTCGAACTCATCGAGAAGAACCCGTCAGGGGACAACGTCGCCAAGGTGGGGGCCGTCATCTGGGCCGGCACCTACCGCAACCTCTACCACCAGTTCCTTACCGCAGCAGGGCAACCCCTTGCCAACGGCATGAAGGTGCTCATCCAGGTCACCGCACACTACCACCCGCTTTACGGCTTCAGGGCAGTCATCAACGCCATTAACCCCGAGTTCACACTTGGCGACATGGCGCGCCAGCGGCAGGAAATCATCAACCGCCTCACCGTCGAGGGACTCATCGACCTCAACAAGCAACTGCCCTGGCCACTCGTGCCGCAGCGCATCGCCATCATCTCGTCTGCAACCGCAGCCGGCTATGGCGACTTCATGAACCAGTTGCTGCACAACCCCTACGGCCTCCAGTTCTACACCTGCCTGTTCCAGGCCATCATGCAGGGAGCACAGACCGCACCCTCCGTCATGGCCGCCCTCGAGACCATTAGCCGCAACATCCATCTGTTCGACTGCGTGGTCATCATCCGCGGCGGCGGAGCCACCTCCGACCTCAACTCGTTCGACAACTACGACCTCGCCGCTGCCATCGCACGCTTTCCCATCCCTGTCATCGTGGGCATCGGACACGAGCGTGACATCACCGTCCTCGACTATGTCGCCGCCATGCGCGTCAAGACACCCACAGCCGCCGCCGAGTGGCTCATTCAGCGCGGCACCAGCCAGCTCGCCCACCTCGACGACCTCCAGGAAGCTCTGGCAACCGCCGTGCGCGACACCCTGGCCAGCGCACGCGAACACCTCACCTATTTCACCAGCATGATACCCGCCACCGCGCGCCGCATCATCGACACCAACAGGCTGCGTCTCGACAACTACACCCGAGCCCTGCCCTTCGCCGCCAACAGCCTCATCGCCGCGCAGCGCACACGGCTCCAACGCGACGTCGACCGCATCGGCGACACCCTTGCCGCAGCCATGCAGCGCGAGCACCAGCGACTCCAGGCCCTCGACGACAAAGCCGCACTGCTCTCGCCCGTCAACACCCTCAAGCGCGGCTACGCCCTCGTCAGGGCAGGCAACAAGTGTGTCACCACCGCCACCAACCTTCACAACGGCGACCAGGTCACCATCCTGTTCGCCGACTCATCAACAACCGCCACAGTCACTAAAAACTAACAATATGGAAGATAACAACACAATGACCTACACCCAGGCCGTTGAGGAACTCGAGCAACTCGTCCAGCGCATGCAGGACCCGCAGTGCAGCATCGACAACCTCACCGACTACACCAAGCGCGCCAAGGAGTTGCTCGGCATCTGCCGCACCAAACTCACCGCCGCCGACCAGCAACTCCAGCAGATCCTCGCCACCCTCCATCCGCAAGGATAAAAAATTCCCGCTCAGGTAAAACTATTGACTGTTAACTATTAACTGTTAACTAAAAAATCACTACCTTTGCACCCGCTAAGCAAGCATCGCACGCGCCTGTGGCGAAATTGGTAGACGCGCCAGACTTAGGATCTGGTAACTCCGGTTGTGTAGGTTCGAGTCCTATCAGGCGCACAAATGGAAAATGCCAAACAGTTATTAATCAATTATTTGGCATTTTTCCATTTGTTGTTTTTCCCGAAAAATTCCGACCTATAGGTCATTTTCTAAAGGAAAAAGGGACGGTTCTTTAAAGGAAAAAGGGACGGTTCTTGATGTACTGTACTATTCAAACTTGACTTCGGTCGATAGAATTCGTGTTCCGTCTTGACGCAATTCTGGGGTGTTGATGCGGATGTCGCAATCGACTACAAAAATCGTATCAGACTTCAGAGAACGCAGTACATTCTCGTCATGCATGTCGCTCAGGTAGATTTCGGGCGTGGCATACGTCCAGTTGCGTGGATTCTTGAGTTCAAAGCCCATATTCTGCATGAATGCTGCAATCTCATCGTCGCTCACTGGCTGTCCGTCGATATATGGCTGTTCGGCAATGATTTTGAACTCACCCTTCTTGTCACGGCCAAAGCCAAGCACGGTGAGTCTTGTCTCGGGGAAATAGGTATTGTGAAGGGAAATTCTGTCAAGGGCGAAAATCGGTTGTATAAAGTAGTCCAGGCCGATAGACTTGATTAACGTTGTTCCGTGGTCATAGATAACCGCTTCGCCCCCTTCGGCAATCTGTTCGCCAAGGCTTTGAGGCAGCGAGTCTTCCACACAATCGGTCCACAAGCCCACGCACTTTGCCCACTGTTCAATTACTGTTTCTTGCTGCGCTGCGCATTGGCGCTCTGCTTGGAAGTCGCTGAATGCTGTTTGACCGCCGCTATCTGTGCTAACTTCTGCTCCCGCGAGCAGGGATGCAATGACATTTGTTGCACCTCCCGCTGCGCAGCCATGCTGTTCCGGCGATGAAAATCGTTGATAAACCAACTTCCCGCTGATGAAATCCTCTCCATAACGATCAAGTTTAAACAGACCTTCGGGCCTGAAACCCTCGGCGATGATAGTGCGAACCGATGCCCAAAAATCTGCGTTATTCATTTCTTCAAATATTTATCTGGGTGCAAATATACAACTTTTTCAATATCGTTCCAAATGTGCTCTTTATCGAGTAGTTGATGACAAATTCCCTGGGGGAGCGTGCGCTCCCCCTTTTCGCGCCATTCTGCGCCATTCTGCGCCTGTAGACGCCTGATAGCCTTCGCGCAAACGCCTCTCCTCCAGGCGTTGAGAGGTTTCAGGGGGTTCTATTCTTTAAATAAGTCCTCTGCCGTTATCACATTCTGTACACTATGTTGGTACATATTCTGTTTTATGCCAAATGGGGTAATCAATGTTAGGTGAATTGCTTTATGTTTTTTTTGTGATTCATTGAAGCGACCGGCTTTATGCCTGAGATTATCATCATCAGATTTTTCTATTGCATATTCCTTTGTTGAGAATTTCATCTCACAGAGATTGACCACTTGATCAGAACGGTCTATTACCATGTCTATTTGCGCTCCATCACCATACACTGGGTCCTCCTTTACCCGCCACGAGTAGATGCGCGTGGAAACGCCAGAGATACCTAAAGTTTGTTTAATCTGCATGATGTGCTCGAAACAAACCCGTTCAAATGCTAATCCTTCCCACGCATTTCGCACAGAGGTGTTTACATTCATACTCCAAAATTTCTCATCGACATCAGAACGGCCGTGAATGAACTTATAATAGAACAACGTGTAGTTGTCCATCAGCTGGTAAATTGTGGTGCTGCGTTTTATGCCTTGATAACTATATTGGCGGATAAAACCACATGCTTCCAGGTCTTCTAAAACCCTTGTCAACTGACCGTTGTTGGTTATTCCTCCTTCCTTGATTAGTTCGTCTCTTGTCATTCCAATTCGTTTGGTGCCTAATGTTGATACTACTTGAACATATGGCTCTGGATTCTTGAATAAGGAATCATAGAGTTCGTTATACTCATAATGCAACTTTCCCATTCGAGTGAAGTACAACGCATCGATATTCTGTGCGAGACTTTTTCCTCGTTCCAGCAAAGACCAATAGAACGGTACTCCTCCCATCACCATATAACATTCTAAGATGTCATAACGACTCATAACCAAGTGTCGGCTCTTGGCATACTGCTCACATTCTCTAAGCGTGAATGGCGCAAGATGGATTCTGTGAGTAACCCTGTTGTGAAGGCCGCCATGGTTGCGGAAAACATTATTGATGATCCAAGACGTAGCAGAGCCACAAATAATTAGAAGGATGTCTTTTCTTGCAGAAGCATAGCCGTTCCAGAAATGTTCCAGTGCAGATACAAAGTTTGAACGTGGTGCATCCATCCATGGCAACTCATCAATAAACACGACTTTCTTCCCGCCGCTCTTCTGGTCCAATAATTCAGATAACAAGAAGAATGCATCATACCAATCTGTTGGTATGCGACACTTCTTCAAGCCACTTTTAATCAGAGACTGACGAAATTCCTTTAATTGAGCTCGTGTTTTTTGATTGGCCAAGCCTGAATGTTGGAATGCGAAAGTGTAGTTAAAAGTCTCTCTTACAAGAAACGTTTTTCCAATACGTCTCCTGCCCGTGACTGCGACAAACTCAGAGTATTCAGATACATACGCTTGCCTCAATTCTTTCTGTTCTGATTTTCTGCCGATAATCATATCATTGATGCATCTTTTGAATGCAAAAATACAATATTTTCCGTTTATAGCGTGCTCAAAACCATTTTTTTTTACATTCTAAGCACGGTATGGACGGATTTTACTCGTTTGCAGGAGAAAATTCCATTTATTATTGTTGTTGTTTTTTATTGCTGTTGTTTATAGTTGTCGTTATATGCCAATTGTCCAAGTTGTCTTTAAAACAAGACGAGGGCGCGGATGCCATTGTATTTATTGTATTTATTGTTTTCCATTTATTATTATTGTTGTTGTTTATAGTTGTCGTTATATGCCAATTGTCCAAGTTGTCTTTAAAACAAGACGAGGGCGCGGATGCCATTGTATTTATTGTATTTATTGTTTTCCATTTATTATTATTGTTGTTGTTTATAGTTGTCGTTATATGCCAATTTGTTCAAGTTGTCTTTAAAACAAGAGGAGGGCGCGGAAGCCATTGTATTTATTGTATTTATTGTTTTCCATTTATTATTGTTGTTGTTGTTTATAGTTGTCGTTATATGCCAATTGTTTTAGTTGTCCAAGTTGTCTTTAAAAACAACGTGGGCGCGGAGCCGCAGTCGCGTGGAGCCGCCTCGTTGCGGTTACCGCCCTCGTTACCGTTGATTTTAACTTTTTTTAAGTGTTTTTTCTCTCCTGCCGCGTTGTTTTCTCATCAACTTTTTGTAATTTTGCGACATGCAATTTATTGTGATATCACCCTCTTTAAAACACAATTAGTTTGGTATGAAAGGATTGCATGGTTCCGTCGGGCTCGCTTGGCACCTCATCGTGTCGGGTGGACTCCTTGCTTGCCACCGCTGCCGAGAGCCGCGCCATGTCCCCGCCATTCACACATTATTATAATATATATAGGAAAAGATAACCCACAACAACAGTGTCTACATACCGACATATTAGGTTTTCAAGAACAATTCGGGGTCAAAACCCGTTCTCGACTCTAATTCTTTGATATTGATAACGACATAATTGACTGAAATTTTATTTATTAACATTTTAATTTAGTTTACATTATGAAGAAATTTTTATTTACACTCGCAACGCTGATCGCTGCTGGCTTTGCTGTCAATGCGCAGGTTCCGACATTTGCTTTCAGCGAGTCAGAGATTACCTTGGCTCCCGGCGAGACCCAGGCAATCAGTGTGTACATGACCGAGGATGCAGGTCTGCAATTGTACGGAGGTCAGCTCCAGTTCATCATGTACGATGCTAACCACAATGAACTCGAGGCTGGTGTTATCATCGACAAGGTTAACATTGGTACTCCCCGCACACCTATTTACGTAGCCTTTAAGCCCGGTGTGATTATCACCGACCTTGGCACCTCCCTTTCTGAGACTGTTCTTGGCGCTCGCTATCGTGCTCTGTTCGTGAGCATGGGCGGAAATCCTGTCCTCATGGGCGATGAGGTTTCATATTATACTGGCGAGGGCATTGTCCCGGAGGTTTTTGAGATCTTGCTGAAGGTTGAGGACGGCTTTGAGGGTGAATTTGCTACCCTTGAGCTTGTGGACAATGACGATATGCACAACGTTTTTGTTGACCAAGTACAGCAAAAGTTCTTTGTTACTCAGTCGCTGAGCCTCAAGATTAACAACTCGGCCTTCACTCCCGCCGAGGACAAGGACCTCACCGGTGAGATCATGTTCGGCGAGATGGACGAGAATGGCAACGTTCCCGTTTGGTACGAGGGCCCCGAGGAGGTTACCCTGACCGTTACCATTGACGGCGTTGAGGTTGAGGTTGTTGACGGCATGATCAACCTGGGCACCTATGGCGACCACACCGTTGTGGCTACCGTTACTGCCGAGGGTTACAAGACCGAGAGCCGCACCAAGATCTTCACCTGGGAAGAGCCCGCTCCCGTGGCTACCGACACCCCCGTGGTTACCTTCGAGATGCGTGGTGAGGTGCTGTGGTGCGTCATCACCGGCGAGGGCGACATCTATGTCGACGGCGTGAACTATGGCACCGCTCCCGTTGAGTTTGTGGTTACCACCCAGACCGAGCAGGATCAGGAAGGCTACTACATGGTTTATGCTATCGCCGATGGCAAGACCCAGAGCGAGGTTGTGACCGCTGAATGGACCTGCCCCGCCAAGGTGGTTGAGCCCGAGGTTACTCCCACTCCCGAGATCGTTATCACCGAGACCGACGATGCCATCATCATCGACGTGATTGGCGAGGGTGAGATCCACGTTTACGTCAACGGTGAGGAGGTAGAGGTTCCCTGCACCATCGCCAAGGGTGATGAGGCTCAGGAGATCGTAGTTACCGCTACCGCCCAGGCCGACGGCAAGGAGATCAGCATCACCGCCGAGGAGACCGTTACCGTTCCCGCCAAGACCGAGACCCCTGACGATCCTCACATGGTGGGCGCTTGGATTGTTCTCATCGACGAGAATGGCAACGAGTGCTGGTATGAGATGTCCTATGACGCAGAAGATGCCAACTGGTTCATCATGAAGACCCTCCACCACCAGCCCTGGCCCGTGGATGTGCCCTTCTACTTCGTTGTTAACGGTGTCCGCTACGGTGCCGAGGCCGACATGACCCTGCCCGAGATGGGTGACACCGAGCACACCATCCTCAACCCCGTTTACGAGACCGAGAACTACTTCTATGTTCCCGCTGCTTACACCTACACTTGGGGTCTGCAGTTCGTTGACGGCGAGATTTACCTGCTCGTCGCTCAGGGTAAGATGACCGACGTTAACGAGATCAACGGCGACAAGCCCGTTGCTAACGTTCGCTACTTCAACATGGCTGGTCAGGAGATGCAGCAGGCTAACGGCATGACCATCGTCGTTACCACCTACACCGACGGCACCACCAGCGCCGTTAAGGTCATGAAGTAAAACATTGTTCAAATATCCCAAAATGAGCGTCTCAATATAGGGACGCTCATTTTTTGGTACGACGGGCATGTCATACATCTGTGGTGAAAGTCCACTCGGGGCGT